>FKKE01000199.1_pt1 | contig 27566 bp, 41 predicted proteins | sample 1106331 | NCBI WGS metagenome assembly FKKE01 (sample SAMEA3931202, study PRJEB13176) | freshwater metagenome | biome: Drinking water system; feature: drinking water; material: freshwater | place: China | collected 2013-02-06
AAGAACTCGGGCTAAGGAAGGGAGCGCAGACATCTAGTATGGAGCCCCGTCCTGTGGGTTTGCTACGCGAAACACTGCGGCCGTCCGTGGCCGCGCGGGTGGCTGCGCTTATTAGGTTAGAAGCAAAAGCAAGATCAACGGCGCATCCGAACCCACGCCCATTTCCGCAACGCCTCACACGCGTGATCGTTGCCGTCTTGCGGCTTTTCGTTGTCTGTACTCTTCTTGCCGGTGGGATACACATAGCCTTCGGTGAGTTCCCAAATGAGTTTAGTGCAGCGTGGATGCACGAAGATAGTGCGGACGCCGGCGCCATCGCAAAACAAAGCGCGAAGATGTTTCACCCCCTCCACAACTTCATGCGAGCCGTGGCGCGCGACGATGCCGCCAACTCGAAGTCGGGCTTGCAACTCCACATCTTCCTTTGAGCATATCGCGATCTCCGGCGATTGCGGCCGTTGCTGAAGCGCCTCGGCAATACAGACCTCAGCCAAGTGCTTCGTGTGATACAGCTCATCGAAAACCAACACGCGCGTCCCTTGCTTCTGAATGAACAAAATCGCACGCGGATCAGAGTAACCGTCATCAACCGCCCACTCGACCGGCAACGCAGGATCATAATCAAACGTCGCGAGATTCTCTTGCGTGAACTCAGGGAAGACAACGCCCTCAAACGAAACGTACCAATCACCATCACGCCAAGCGCGCCGCAACTTCTCAGGAAGCGTATCAAGCATATAGTGAAAAGCTCGCGGGAGATGAGGATTATCGGCAGGGCCACCAGGAAGGAAACCAAACTGCGACTCCATGCCCACAAGGTGCCTCCAATGCTCCGTAAAACTCTTCTCGATCCACAATCGGCGAACCCAAGATTGACCAACGCCATTCGGATTCGACGCCGATATGAAAAAGTTGTCTTCGATCCCTGGCCACCGCATCGAGCCACGAAGAACATCGAACAACGGCATCTCGGAATCAGCAAATTCACGGTTCATCGTGATCTCTTCCACGGCAAGCCCAGCCATCTCGACACCACGATATTTATGAACATCATCAAGATTGAAAAAGCTAATAACGCCACCGCCGAACTCTGGACGCAAAAAGAAACCATAGCCATCCGTGAGAGAGCCTTTCACACGGCCGAGCCACGGAGGAAATTCCTGACTGATCTTAGAAACTTGACGAAGCCGAAGCGTTGGAAAGTCCTCGCTGAACAAGCCTACACGAACATTACGGAAGCCACGCGCGGCCCACATCAGCAACCGACGAAGACAGTACCAGCGAATCCAATAAGACTTGCCCGGCCCACGACGACCCCCAAAAAGAAAAAAGCGGAACACGTCCGCTTGTTCGGTGGCCTCCCATTGCTTGGGAGTGAATTTGCACATCTCGGAAAAATTCATCGATCTATCGATACCCTAATTTCATCCGTGTGAAGTTTGTCGCCTTCGGTGGCTTGGCGCAACTCGCGCCTTGCTGCATCATTGCCATTCATCGCCGCATGAATGGTCTGACGCGCAAGAAGTTGCGCAAGAGTCAAACCCGTCGCGGGGTCCTCCATCGCCAAGACTTCAGCATAACTCTCGCCCAAAAGCTTAGGCCGGCCGGAAGGGTTGCCGCTCACGCCCTTTGGAAACCGCCACCGATTACCCGGCTCAAAGGGCTTTCCACGGCCAGCTCGTTTCGGCTTTACGCTGATTGCAGCGCGAGACTTTTTTATAGAACTCATGAGAGAATTTCGGAATGAAACGACTCTTTTCAAAGTGAAATCACAATTTCACCCCATCCTCCTCCGCGTAAGATTTAACGAGCCGCGTGAAGTAAGCGCCCGGCTTCTTCAAATCCCCCTTCTCCAATTGGCGAGACTGCGTGTCACCAAGCGCACGTTCGAATTGAGCTGGCGCGCGGCCGGCCGCATACAGCATCCACTCCCAAGACTTCACGCTTTCATCTTTCAGACCCCAATTCCAGAACTGCCGAAGCGCAACAAGTGTCAAGCGCGCAGGTTCGGCCTTGCCATTGCCATGCTCTTCGAGCCACCGCAAATACGCAGCGATTGCATCAGGCGTTGTAGGCTTTGGCCTTTGATCTTGCCGTTGATCTTCCGTTGTATTTGAAATTCGTTCCGACCGTAACGTTAACGGTTTTGTAGATGGGTTTCTTTTGGGTTTTGTTGCTGTGGTTTCCACAGCGGTAGTGCTGTGGTTTCCACAGCGGCCTGCTGTGGTTTCCACAGCAGCGTGAACAGGCTTGTCCTCAAAAAAGTCACCCTGGCCGACCAACTTCACATGCCGAATTAGCCTATACTCCGAAGTTATCCCCAAGTTATCCACACGCTTTAAAATCCCCATGTCGGACAATCGTTTAAGGCTCTTCATCGCCGTGTGATAATCCGTGATACCCGAGAGCATCATGAACTGACGCAGCGATATACGATCGCGCATCGTCGCGCGATGTTTATCCCAGCCCATGATCTTGCGAGTCGCGATAACCAAAAACTTGAACTCAGCGCCAGTCAAACGCGCACAAAAGTAATCGATATACTCATTCGGACATTGAAACGTTGAGCGATGGTGCATAACGACGCCAAATAAAAAAGCCTCGACGCGGGACCTGTGAGAGATCGCAAGTGACAGGATCGAAAATCAAAAGCGAATCAGGCCCCGCGTTGAGGCTTGGAGTTCGATCCGAAAATTTTAGTTGCTCGCCTCTCAAGCGAACATGATCAAGATAGACAACAACTTGAGATTTCAAAGCGCAAAGTTTGCACATAGCGCGCAAACATTGCGCTTTGAAATATAAAAATATCTTTTTACAATCTTGCACGGCAACCAAGACATACAGCATAGATAACCAATCCAAGATGGGGCTTATGTAATTTGAGTTCTGAATTACATAAGCCCCGATAGATTAGACAAACGCCCAAAATGGGCTGCGTGTAACATCATCCGCAACTGGTTGCCGTAAACTGCCTCTTGCGCTGCACGCGGTCCACTCTGGGCGTTTGTCATTTAAACCCGTCATTCAATTTTAGCTCATGAAAGTTCTCGACCTCTTCTGCGGAGCTGGCGGATGCGCAGTTGGCTATCACCGCGCAGGCGCAACCAGCATAACCGGCGTGGACATTCTACCGCAAAAGAACTATCCGTTCGACTTCGTGCAAGCAGACGCATTCGAATTTGCAGCGCGATACGGCCGGCATTTCGATTTCATTCACGCCTCACCAAAATGCCAACGATACAGCCGATGCACCCCCAAGCATATAAGAAACTCACACGAAGATCAACTCCCACGCGTGAGAGAAATGCTAATGCAGCTAGGTAAACAATACTGCATCGAAAACATCAACAATTCACCAATCAACGCCACACTAATGCTGTGTGGCACAATGTTCGGCCTAAAAGTAATTCGGCACAGGTGGTTTGAGTTCGGTGAGCAAAAGATATTTATGGCCCCGGCCACGTGCAATCATCACTTGAGACCCATGCGGTGCAGGATAAATTCAAGGCCACCGATAACCAACGAAGAATTTCACCACATGACCGGCAGATTCGGAAACACCGCTTACGCTCGCGCGGCAAGCGGCATCGATTGGATGACACGAGACGAGATGAGTCAAGCCATTCCACCGGCCTACACTGAATTCATCGGCAAACAACTCTTCCCAATCATCAAATGAAACAACCGAATAAAAAACTCTGGTCGGCCGTCGTTGCGCTCATCATCGCAGGCAGCGCGGGAATCTCGCTCTACAAAGGTTTCGCGGATTCCACGCTCACCGTCAACGTGCGCATTCACAACGCCGTGAAAGAGTACCGCGCCCGCCCTGAAATTCAAATGCTGCTTCGCAACAACACCGCGATCGAACAAACAATCAAACGCCACACCGCAATGAACGACAGCGCCATTGCGCGCGGCCGTGGAGCGCTCTACAACGACGCAATCGGGAGACTCAACGCGCAAGTCCAAAGCAACAATGCGCAGATCGAGCGCGGAGAAGCAGCCGTCATCGCACAATTCGGCGACCTTCGAAACATGACGCGCGAGACAAGCGCAGTGGCCTGGGCCGGAAAACTCGCCATCTCGATCACAATGCCGCTCTGCGCGTGGCTTCTCGCGATGTTCAGCACACGAACCAAAGACCTCACGCTCGCCAACATCCAATTCGTGCTCTCGTTCGTCTGCGAGTTCGTCTCGGCCTACGTGATGCACGACGGCATCTTGATCATGCTCAACGACGGAACTCTCGCAATCATATTCGCAACGGCCGCTTGTATAGTCTTGCCGTTCGTTTACAAGGGCGTTGCAGCCCACGCCTTCAGCGATGCGCGATCGTCCATCGTCACAATCTTCACGACGGAGCAACTTCCGAACGATTGGCGTGAATTCGTTATCCGTTGGCGGCGCGCGGAAGTCGCAAAAGACCTCACAATCAGAGAAGTCGCAAGCTTCTACCAAGCGCGCGGAGTCAAAAAACTGTCATCCACCAAGCTTTTTAACGAATTGACCAACGGCAAAATCGTGCCGCTAAACTTTGTTGAAAGCGATTTAAACCAACTCCCTACATATCAACCGGACGAAAGGGAGGAGTGAGCAGATGGGCATCATGAAGCGAATCGCCGAGACGGAAGGAAAATCTCATGCACGAAGAGTACAACTACAAGTGGTACTGGCGCAAACGGATGCCGGAGCGCAAGGATCAGCGTTGCGCAATACTCGTGCGGGCGCGCAAAATGAACTCAATTTTGGTGAAGTTCAATTCAGACGGCTTCAAAGTCGTCACATCAAAGTGGGCTGTACGCCGAGTGACCGCGCGCAGCGTGTGGGATGAACCGCCGCTTTCAATCTACGATCAACCATGAAAGGAAATGCAATGTTAAAACTCGGCTCTAAAGTCATAGAAAGATTCACAGGCTTTCAAGGCGTGATAACTGCAAGAACCGAATACCTCAACGGCTGTATCAGATACGCCGTACAATCTGAAACGCTGACCGACCAGAGCAAATTTCCAGAGGCAGAGTGGATCGATCATCAACAGCTAAAAGTGATCGAGCCACCCTTAGAAGAAGAAACAAAAGACAATAACGGCGGGCCTCAACCCAAACCGAAAAACCTTCCAAATCCCGCATGAACACGCTCCTCAAACTCTACGAAGGCCAGACCACGTTGCTGCAGGACGTGGTTTTTATTTTTGGCGCCGCCGCACTGCTCACGGGATGGCTCGCAATCTACGCCGGCCGCGAACCATGGGGAACCCCTTACGGGTTGCGATTCTTCGCGCCGTTGTGGTTGCTCGATGCCCCGAGACATTGGAAGTGTTATCGTCATCCACATTGGTGGGCGCCGCCAATTCTTGCGGCCGCATGCGCGGCGTGGCTGCTCTTAGGTCATCTCATCCAAAATGTTTCACCAGGCCTACTCGGATTCAAAGCAACAACATGGCACGAATGGCCGATGCCATTTGTGATTCACAAGCATCGCGCGGCCGCAATCGCCTTTCACGCCTTCCAATGGTTCGCCGGCAACATCGCACTCTCTGCACTTTCGCGCGCACTGCTTCCGCACAATCAACTCGCGCTGATCTTTTTGCACGCACTGCGTGTAACCTTCGCCAAGATCGAGCTCAACGCCACGGTGAAACAAACAACGCCGGACAAGGTGATTTTGCGCTACCGCGCGCCGGTGATCGCCGGCGAGATCACGCGCGCGAAGAATCAAATCGCCGCGGCAATGGGAGCTGGAATAAAAATCGCGGCCACGCAGGAGATAAAGCCCAGCGTGATGGAGATCAAATTCGGAGTTGAAGAACCGATCATCAACAACTACGCGAAAAGCACATCGAACGAAACCGAATACGTCTACTTTATCAGATACAAATTGAGCGACTGCGAAGTGGTGAAGATTGGCAGAAGCAATTCTCCAGAAAACACACTGCGCGCGTGCCGCCGATTCGTGCCTTCATCGCGTTTGGTGGGCGCGTTGGCGTTCTCTGAAACCGTGAGCGAAAATAAAATTCACGCACTGTTTGCAGACGAACGACTCGAACACGAAAGCGGAGATGAGAGTGAAGTCTTCGCCATGTCACCTCGAATTGAATCCTACCTTTCGCGCGCGTTCCCTTCTCATAAGGTGTAAAGAACTCGGAATAGGGACAAGGTTGTTTGAAACGTCCTGTCATTAGCTCACGCGTCCTGCGTTCGCAAAAGCAACAACAAGATCACGTCCAAAGCGTCCTGCTACAAACCCCGTCCAAATCACCTTTCAGCGCGCGTCCTGCGCGAGAGAACAAAAGCGTCTAAATCAAAAGCACGTTCAGCGCCTCCGCGACACCAAGCAAGCGTCCAAATCACGATCAAGAGCACAGCGCCGGTGCAACGAAGCGTTGCTGCTCCGCTCCGCGTAAAAAGACACGCGGCCGGCGCTGCTAAGATCAAGATCAACAACAAGAACGAAATAAGGTGTGGACAGAATCCAAAATTTGGTAGCGCTGCGGTCGGGGCTTGCTCCGCAGGCTCCGCAAGCCCCGACCTTCGCGGTTAGATTACAGCGCTTGTTATATTTCTAGCGGAGGCTGAAGGTGTAAAGAGCAAAGACTTCTTTGTCGAAGTGTCTTCTTCGAATCGGCTACTGCGTGTGTTTACTAGCGACCTCGACAATCGACCAAAAAGCCCCGCGCATCTGAGTACCTTCTTCGGTCTACCTTTCATGCGCGGTTTCGCTCGCGTTGTCTTCCGTTGTTCCATCTAAGTTTCATCGGCTCGCGTCTTTGGGCAAAAACAAAAACCCCAAAAGCCTACACGCATTTACAGTCTGTTTTCCAAATTCACGGTGTCCATTAGAATATCGCTCTCTTCGCGTACTATCCACAATGCGCGGTGGTGGCCGCTTTTCGTGCGGTGGGTGGGCGCGGCTGTTTCTCGTGAAACATTCAAAAATTTTTGTTTTTTCTCTTGACATCGTTCATTTTTTTTTGTATATTGTTGGTGTCAAGAGGAGGTGTTTCGTGGTCGGCTTCTCTGGTTCTCGCTCGCTGTCTTCTTCTTCTCCCGCTGCGGTTCTTCTCGCCGCTTGCGTGCGCGGCGCGGTCGCGTCCGGCGCTCCGGTTGCGGTCGGCTGTGCTTCCGGCGCTGACGCGCTGGTGCGTTCGCTCTGCTCTTCTGCTCGCGTCTTCGCCGCTGCTTCTTCTTCGCCCGCTGCTTTGGCAGCGCGGTCTGTGGCGTTCGTGCGCGCTTTGGCTGCGGTTGCTGGTTCGCTCCTCGTTTCTGCGCCTTCGGGCCTGTGTCCTCGCGGCGTGTTCCCTTCGCGCGCGTGGGTTTCCGGCGCTTCGCCTTCCGGCTCGTGGTCGTCTCTCGCGCTCGCGGTCGGGCTTGGCGTTTCCGTCTTCGTCGTTGGTTTGCCCGCGTCCTCTCTTCCTGCTTGGTGGGGCGGCTCGTGGGTCGCTTCTTCGCGCTTCGGCGTGGCCGGCTTTTCTTTCCGCTCGCCCGTTTTGTCTCTTTTCGGCGACTGAGTTATCCACACTCGTTTCTGCTTCTCACAACTTTTTACGGAGGTTGTCATGCAAGCCCAAAACCAAATCCAAATCGCAAAGCTTTACTGCGAAGCGTTCGGCATCCCCGATGCCATGTACTCGTTCGACCAACTCGCGACCATCGTTCGCCCTTCGCAGCATTCCTTCTCCGGCGCTGTCTGCGAAGTCCTCTTCGCCGATCACTTCGCCAATTACACCACCGTGTTTGCAGTTCTCGCTTCGCGCGCTGTTGGCCGTTTCTGCATCTCCCGCCGCGAAGGCAACACGATCAAAGTCTCTGTGCCTTTCGAAGATGTTCCGGTCGAAGAGTTGTCGTTGGCGGAATGCGCGCATATCGACGTTTGGGGCGAACCCGAAGATCACATCGCAGACGAAGACGCGCGCGAAGCCTTCATCTATCCGTCCGCGCATTATGGCCGCGCACTCAAACCGAACGTGGAGGCGTAAAATGATTTTCACCGCTCTATGCTCACGGTGTCGCGTTGAAGAACCGCAGCCTAACTTTCTCGGCATGCCCATCTTCAATTTGCAATCCACTAAGCTTTTTGTCGTTTGCCCTTTCTGCGCGTCCGATGAAAACTTGCACGACGCCAACGAATATATCGCGGCTTGGCACGCCGCGTATACCACCGCAAACGTGCGAAACGAATACGAGAACGAAGGAATAAACGAATGAAGCTCTATAACAACGGCGGAAGAATCGAACGCGCGAACGCCTACACTAATGACGCCGAGGTGATCGCTATTGTCGGGAAAATCAATGAACAAACGCGCGAAAATACGTTCTTCGCGAATCTCTTTTGCGTCTCGCCTGAGCTCATTGGTTTGATCGTTGAAATGCAAATGGCGCTATCCAAGGCTATCGAGAAAAACGCCTTTGCCGATTGCGTCATGCCTTCGATTGGGGAAAAACTCTTCGACCGCGCACAGATTTATATAAACCACTTGTGCGGAAAAGGGGATAGGCCATGAGGATCATCGCCGTAACCGGCTCTCGGGAGCTGCCCGAGAGCCATGCTGCTCTCGTTGCATTTTGTTTGCGCGATGCCGAGATGATCGTGACCGGCGACGCGGACGGGGCAGATGCCTACGCGCGAAATGCGCTCAAAGCCGGTCAACGAATGCAAGTCTATAGCGTCGCCAGTTATCCACACCTCAATCGACCGGCCGCTCTTGCGCAACGCAGCATTGAAATGGTCAAGAACTTGGAGCAATATCGCGCAAGCGCTGCACTAGTCGGATTTCCGATTCGCCCTTGCCCGGCCGAGATAAAGCGGCCATTGCGGAGTTGGCAGGCCTGCGGGAGCGGCACCTGGAGCACTCTCGCAATGGCCGCGGGCCGCGGCGTGCGCATCGTTGTTTATCGCTTCGGCGATATGTTTCTCCCCGTGTGGCCCTCTTGCACGTGGGTCAAATCTAACGAGTTCGCTGGTGCATTCGAACTCGAAGTCAAACAAACATCACTCTTCTGAAAGGAAACACCATGCAGAATTACCTAACCGTCGCCGATGCCGCCGCGGCCCTCGGCCTTTCCGTCGATTGGATTTATTTCCACAAGCGAAAAGGCCGCATAAAGCTCACGCCGCAACTGGTAGCAGACCCCGAAGGCAAACCGCTTACGGCCGCACAACTGAAGAAGCTCGCGAAAACCTTCCCGAAGCCCGGCGCGCCGCGCAAGAGGCGCGTGAACCCCTCGGAAGTGTTTTAGCCTTCATCATCATCTCACCTTTCGGCCGAGAGGAGAATCCCGAACACGGGACGCTCTTCTCTCGGCTGCTTTTACATCCCACCAAAGATCAAAAGCAAAATCACCGTTCAGTAAAAGATCACAAGATAGCAGCACGTTCAGGAGAAGCACCGCACGCTCAGCGACGTCCTGTCGAAAAAGCAAGAGCGTCCAACAGCACGTTCAGTTTTCTCATAAGGTGTAAAGAACTCGGGCTAAGGAAGGGCGTGAAGACACTTTGGGGCGGGCGAGGTGATTTGTCTTGGCGGGCGCGCGAGGTTCGGTGGCCGCACCGTTATGCTTTCATTGGTGCGCCCGCCGCTAAAGGTGAAAAGAAATTTGAACGATATTCGACTATCGGAAATCGTACTTGGCCGAGAACTGAACAGCACTTCAATTTCACGAGTGCGGCCGCAACCTTGATTTCATTGATCGGAATTGATGGCATCGAAGTTGAATAAGTGAAAAGCATGAAAACGTACAGTTCAACAATCCTTTCGCTCTTCATTGAGCATTGCCCTCATGCCATTGAGCTGCACCGGCGCGGCGTGAAGCGCGATGAATCTCAATTCGAAGCAGGAATCGCGGCGCACGCGATCTTACAGGCATGCGGAGAGCGGCGCGAGAATCCGCGAAATCTGTTGGTTGATGCCGTATGCACGCAGCTTATCGGCGACGGACGAACCTTCTACGGCGATAAGAAGCCACCGCTTGCGCCTGAAAATGTTTTCGCCGGCCGTGAAATCGCCGAGAACTACATGCGTTCGAACGAAGTACCTTCGCCGGCCAAGTTTGAGATCGAACTTGGAATGAGCGCGAGCGGTTGCGCGGCAAATATAGAAGACGTGCGCTACCGTGCGCTGATAGACGTTTTATTCGAAGCCGAAGAATCGCAAGGCGATTGGAGCGCGGAACTGATAGTCGTAAGAGATTACAAATCCGCGTGGCCGACGTGCGAAGATGAGCTTGAGACCTTGCAGCGCAAAGGACAGGCAGTACTCGCATGGCTGCACTTTCCGAATAAGCAAGGCGTGCGGATGGAAGTCGTGAACTTACGCACCGGCGCGCTCTTCGCGAAAACTGTGCTATTCGATGAAGAGGGCGAGACCTTGCTGCGCAAATGGCGAGACGATATTCTGATGGTGTGCGACGCGGCCGATAAAGCAACAGAAGCGCGCCCCGGCGCGGGCTGCGACGGTTGCCCATTCTTGCATGCTTGCGAACCGGCGCGCAACGCTGCGCTGCAAATGCGCTTCACCGTAGAACAATTCGCCGTCCTTGAAGCAACACGCAAAGGCATGGTGAAACAGTTGAAAACGCAGCTTGAAGAATCGGCAGCTCCCATCGTCGTAAACGGCGGGACCATCGGTTGGAAACAAACCCAAAGCAACGTCTTGAGCGAAGGCGCAATCGCGCAAATCATCGGGAACTGGTACGAAGTGCCGCTCGATCTGGCATGCGTGCATCATGATGAAGAGGCCGCGCTGCTCCGCGCTCTCAATCTCGGCGCCGGAAACATCGACGCCTTCGCGAAGAAGCGTTTCGCCGGTGAACACAAGATCGAGCGCGAAGAATTCAAAGAGTTGTGTCTCACAAAAGTATCGGGTAGCAGCTTCGGCGTACAAATCGAAGCAAAGAAAATCGAGGAGATCGCGGATGAACAACGGAAAACACTCAAGCCCGCGCGGAATCGCAGGACTGCGACCGGTCGATCCGGTGGGAGTCGTGGCCAGCTGCGGAGTAAAAAGCGAAAAGGGGTTTCCCGTCGAGCGCGACCGGTGGCATCTGGTGGAGCCAAGAGAGCGCGACGGCCGTCGAAACCTGCACGAAAGATTCGCAGCGTTCAACGCGCGCAGCGTGGAAAAAAGAAAAGTGCTCCACGGCATGATAACTCACGCAAGCGAACGTGACGCTTTTTGGTGGAACCGCACTGCGTATCAATTACGCGCACCGTATTATCGCGCGCTTGGCGTGACGGTGCCGGCAGCGCAGAAAACAGCAGGACACCCGAACAAAAAACCTTGCTGCTCAGGCGACGGCGAGAAAGCAATTCGGTGGATGGGCGGCGCGAAAGAAAACTTCAAGCAGATCGTTTGCCCTAACGATAGATGCGAGTTCGCTTCGCGGATCGAGGGCGAGATGCAGCCGCCGTGCAAGCCCAGCATGGAATTTCTCTTCCTGCTGTGCTGGCCCTTCGATAAAGAATTTCCTTCCATGCTTTGCCGCATCGACTCGCACTCGTGGCGAACCACGCAAAACTTTGTCGGCTTCTTCAAGCACATCAACGACACCGCGGCGAAGCTCGGGCTTGACAATTACTCGCTCTTTGGCTATCCGTTTGAAATCCGATTAGGCGAAGAGACACAGCCGAGTGAAAAGAGAAAGTTCCCAGTATCGTACATAACTCCAACGATGGAGCCGATGGAGTTTTTCACGATGCAGCGGTCGCGACATCGTCTGCTGGCAGAGCCGGTCGCGAATCCGATCTTGATCGAAGCCGAGATCGAAGAAGAACCGAGTGTTCTTGTTGAAGTCGGGCCGCAAGTTTTGCCAGCAGTATCGGCGCAAACGACGATTGCGGCCGCCGAAGAGAAACCGGCGAGTGACGCGGGCATCGATGAACTCGGCGCAGCAAAAATAAAACTGCGCGAGTGGTACGACCTCGCCGTTCGTGCGAAGAAGAAAGAGCAATTCGCCGAACTGATCAAATCCGTTTGCAAAAAGAAACTCAACGAACTCGCGACGCTGGAAGATTACAATGCCGCGAATCGAGCAGCGTTCGAAATGGAAAAAGAATGGAAGTGAAAAAAGCGTGGTGTGGTGTAAGCACGAAGATCGAGTGCAGCACAGCGCGGGCAAGCACGTGTTACCCCGCGAAAGTTGCGGTTGAAGATCGCACGCCACGCATGATTTTAAACGCCTTCGGCTTGGCGGCTCCGCCGCGCCGCTAAGCGAAAGCCACCAGCAACGCATAGGAGTGAGTCGCCATGTCGAAGGCTGAAAGAGAGCGCGCAGCGCAACGAGTTGTGATTCAGTGGCAAGCAAGCATCACAGAGATGATGCGTGATGCGCTGTTTCAAGCCGTCAAAGATGCAAAATTTTCGCGAGATACGTTCGACTCATTCCTCAATCAAGAGTTCAAAGTATCGAGCATCGATGAACTCACACGAGAACAATTCTTGCCGGTGTGCAGGATGATTGTCACACTCAACGAAGCTATCGAGAATGGTGAAGTCTATAAGTAAGCGGCAAACTTGGACGCCTCGCCAATCATGCGCGCGGCGTTGTGGGTTCGAATCCCACGGCCGATGGTAAGCGGTGCAGTTCATGGAAACCAGAACAGCCTCGCACCTAAGCGAGGAAGGTAGAGGGTTCAATTCCCTCCACCGCTTCTACGTTGGTCCACGGATGAGCCGACCGGCTCTGAAACGGCCACGCAAGGGTCTTTCCGCTCCCGGCCCTTGCGTTTTATGTGATCGTGGCGCAACTGGTTAGACGCTCTGCTGACAAGCAGGTCGGGGAGATTGGCCAAGTCCCCGCATGTGAAGGTTCAAATCCTTCCGATCACACACCAACAGTAATGCGTGAAAGCCGGCGTGCGAAGAATACACTTAAGGCTTGACAGCCGGAGAGACGGCTTATTTTGTGATTGGGCTACACATCAGAGAAGCGCGAACGCCTGCGATAATGGCGTGAAGTACGGAAAACGCTGTGCCGACCTAAAACAAGCGTGACACCTCGGAGAGTAAGAGGCATGTTACAACCTCCCTGTAACACACTCGGCGGTGACTTCCAAGACGCCGCCGAGTTTTTTTTGAAAGGAGAATTATGAACATCAACCACATCGCAGAGATCAATGATGGCGCAGCCGTTAAAGAGATCAACCTCGCAATCCAAAAGCTGCTGAACAACATGAACGACGAAACGCTCCCATGGAAACGTCAACGATCGTTGAAGATCGAGCTCACCTTTGAACTCATGAACGGCGAGCGAACACACATTCAGGGACGCATGGAATTCAAGGGAGCAATGCCGTTGGCAAACACCGTCCCATTTTGGCTCGCGTTTCAGCGCACAAAAGATCAAGCTCCAAGCGTTAAAACCGTATCGAAGAAATCTGCAGAAGACGGCGCGAAAGTTGACCCAGCGCAGACCGACGCGTTCGCGGTGAAGGAAAACGCAAAGAAAGGCGGCAAAAAGTAGATGGCCGTGAAAGCTGAAATCATCCTCGCGGCACTGTGCAGAGAAGAAGGATTGCCGTCGCCGCAATTCGAATTTCGCTTCCACGATGAAAGAAAGTGGCGATTCGATTTGGCTTGGCCGCGCGAGCGCGTGGCCGTCGAGATCGAAGGCGGCGCGTTCTCGCGAGGGCGACACACGCGCGGCGCAGGATTCGTTGCGGACTTGGAAAAGTACAACACAGCCGTGTTGCTTGGATGGCGCGTGCTACGTTTTACACCAAGCCAAGCGAGAACCAACGCAGTTGAAACCATCAAAGAGCTATGGAAAAAACCAGAGCCATACGAACCGGAGAATGAATGAAAAACCAGCTAATCAAATCGTTCGACCTCGAAATATTCAAAGAACTCCCCGGCGAAGCGATCCAAAACTGGAAAGCGTACACGCCGCTTGGCATCACGCTGTGCGGGTTCGGACAAGACTTCAACGTCACGCCTATATTCAACGCGAAACCGCAACAAAAAATGGAAGTCCACGAACTTGATGAGATTGTCGATTCTATGCTCTCAATGCAGCAAGATGGCGTGAAATTCGTAACTTGGAATGGGACATCATTCGACTTCCAAGTTCTCGCAATCGAGACCGGCCGCTACAGCGATTGCGCGAATCTCGCACGCAATCATTGCGATATGATGTTGATCGCGGTTTGGGGAAAGGGGTGGATGGTAGGATTAGATCGCGCGCTGCGCGCACACAAGCTGCCGGAAAAACTAAAAACCGTCCGGCTAAACGACGGCAGCACGTTCGAAGCGATGGACGGCGGACACGTGCCGCGCTTGTGGGCCGCTGGCGAAATCAGCGCATGCACGGAATACTTCAAGCAAGATTTACAATGCGAGTTCATGCTGGCGCGGACAATCGAAGAGAACAAGAAATTGTTATTCTTCAACAGGGCCGGCGACATGAAACACATCATCAACGTGCCAGCGCTCTTTACGGTCGAAGAAATCATGAACGGAGCGATGGGCCAATTTCCAGACACGAGTTGGCAAACGAATCCCATACGCCCAGAGCAATTCACGGATTGGATGCCATGAGCGGATATCCAGGTGGAAAAGGCGCGATGGGCGCCGCACAGCACATCATCAACAACATGCCGCCCCACGAAACATACGTTGAACTGTTTCTCGGAATGGGCGCAGTCATGAGGACAAAAAGAAAAGCACGCTTTAGCATCGGCGTCGAGATCGATCTTGAAGTCTTGAGAAACTTTGAAGCGCCCTTCGAAGAGATCGCGCTCTTCAACCAAGACGCGCTGAACTGGCTCGCGGCAAGACCGAACCTAACACAGGATGGCGAAGCACTGATCTACTGCGATCCTCCATATCTCAACACGAAGACACGACAACGCTACAAACACCGCTTTAACGAGGAGCAACATCGTCACTTACTGCGACTCATCAAAGACGCGAGCGCGTTCGTCATGATATCGGGATACCGGTCAAAGCTCTATGACGAAGAACTTGAAGATTGGCAAACCTACGATTTTCAAGCGACTGGTCGAGACGGAAAGAGTCACACCGAAACGCTCTGGATGAACTATCCGCCGCAAGAACGTCTTCACGACTATCGCTTTCTCGGAAACAACTTTCGTGAGCGTGAAGCCATCTCACGTCGCCTCAAACGTAACACGAGACGCATCGCACAGTGGCCCATCCAACAACAATATGCGTTGATGCGTTCATTAGGCGAGGCGTTTCGCGAAGAAGACTTCTAACGGCTACCCGAGAGCGCCTCTGATCACAGGCAGAAGCGCTCCACCTTCATACCTCAAAGAAGGCCGGCCGTGTTCGCGCGCGGTCGGCGCTTTTAATCAAAGGAGTCCACATGAACAAATTCAACTCAGGGCTGCGAGCGGCCGTCATCGGCATGGCGAACATCTATCTGAGCATCGCGTTCTCTTTGCTTCGCCGCGTCAACATCCACGTGCGCGCCGGCGAGAGAGACACGTTGAAATTCCGCGCGGCACAATGCGACCGGCAATTCCGCATCATCGTGACCGAGTTCAACATCGACACGATGAAATATTCGGAGTCGCTGAAGCGCGGCCAACTCGTGAGCTTCGTGCCGCAACTCGCGGCGCGATGGAAAGGAGAAGAGCACTGATGGAAGTCACGCAACAAGGCGAGCTCACCATCGACACCGAAATAGTCGCAGAGCTGATCGATATCGAAGAAGCGATGCTCGAGGACGAAGCAAGTCACAACAACGAGATCGCACAAGACTAAAATCCCCATCTACACCTCCCTCAAAACCCTGCGCGTCGTAGAGAAGCCGGCGCGTGGGGTTTTTTATTCCCTTGTCCCCTCCCTTCTCATTTGGTCTAAAGAATTCGGTTTAAGGTAGGGCGTGAAGACATTCAGTTTGAAGCCCCGTCCTGTGGGATTGCTCCTTTGTCGCGAAACAATGCGGCCGTCCGTGGCCGCACAGGTGGCTGCGCGCAAAAGCATTAGGTTAGAAGCAAAAGAAAAAGCCCCGAACTCATTCCAGAGTCCGAGGCTTTCGTGCAGTAGGCCTACAATGCCTGTTTTTGCCACCCATGGCGCGTCAGGACGAGAGCAACCCATTTGACCGCCATGTTGCATGCCTTATCCCATGATGCCGTATTTTGTAGTTTAAAGCGCGAGGCGTGATGCCCAACAGCTTGCTCGCCTCACTTTGGACGTAAAAAGCCTTCTCCAGAGCAGACAAAATCGCGCGACGTTCTATATTTTCAAGATTTAAATCATCAAAACCCCGAGATTCCAACCCCTCCGGTTTCACGAGAAAGGCAAAGTCGGAAAGCGATAACTCAGAAGCCTTCCCATGACGCGCTCGATCTATCGCTCCACGAAGCTCACGCACATTCCCATCCCAACATAACCGCATCAAAAACGCCAAGCCCTCATGATCTACTACAGCTCCCATCGACGCGACCAACGATGGAAGATCCTCTATCCGATCACGCAAGGGCGGCAAACGCAACGTGAAAGACGACAAACGATAGTACAGATCACGGCGAAACAACCTCTCGTCACTCAAATCGCGATTCGTCGTGAGGAGCAATCGAACATCACTTCGAAGCTCTTCAACGCCCCCCACTCTATTGAAACTGCCATCTTGAAGAACGCGCAAGAGCTTCGACTGCATCGTAAGCGAAAGCTCACCAATTTCATCAAGTAGAAGCGTTGCGCCATTGGCCAGCTCAAAACGGCCACGGCGTTGCATGTGCGCGCCGGTGAAGCTTCCCTTCTCGTGGCCGAACAACTCGCTCTCGAAAAGAGCTTCGGGAATGGCGGCGCAATTGATTTTGTAAATTGGGAGTTTGGCGCGCAGGCTATGCGCGTGGATATAATCGGCGAGAACCTCTTTCCCCGTCCCCGTCTCACCCAAGATCAAAATCGGATGATCGTGCGTAGCGAACAAACGCGCGTCAGCGATCACGCGCTGCATCGCTTCATTTTTTGAAGAAAGGTTCTCTTTCGGTTGTGGCCCCACGATAAATCTCCTCACTAAAATCTTGCGCGTGTGCACGAGCAGATGATTCGCGCAGCAACATCTTTTGCATCGCACTGCTCATCTGTGCGAAGTTCATAGAGAGCTCGCGAATGTCATTTTGCAAATCGCGAATGACGCGGTACATCATCATCCGCTCAAAGACGAGACTAAAAACCTGCACACCAACCAACAGCAGAATCCCGGCCCAAAAAACTTGCGCGCTGATTTCAATCATGGCTCACATCCTGTCCTTCAGAGTGAGCTCCAGACGAAATATCAAGTCAGGCGCATTCGAATGAGAAACCTCTGTCAGCTTGAACTCCAAGCGGCCCCACCAATAAACCGTGTTCCAAACAAGCCAGCAAACCAAGATCAGCCACAGCAGAGCCCGCGCCTCATAATCGAACCCGTAGACCCATCCTGCGCAGAGGCCAAAAAATGAAAACCACTTCACCAAATGCCACCGCCACCATCCCACCTCGGACCTCCGGTAAATCCAACGGTCGCGCAGCGCATCCGTGATCGAAATCAGCAACAGAAGAGTCACGATCATATGAACACCTACGAGATAAATGACAAAACCGAACCACGCGCACGATACACATTGGCCAGCTCACCGGCCGCAGTCTGAACCTCAGACATTTGACCGATCTGAGAATATTTCGACCAACGCCGATCATGCGCAATCGTTTCGATAATGTCGGCGATGGTGAGATAAGGATTGTAACCCCAGCCCGCGACATACAACAAGCTATTCGTTCGCGCCGAGGTGAATTCGAAAGTCCCGTTCTCGTAATTGATCGTGTCAGCGGTTACAGAGTTGTAAGTCGAGCCATTCGAGTCGCGAAGACTCACGCCGGTATCGAACCAACCACGCGCGCATGAGTAACGCTTTTTCTCAACATCGGGAAAAGCTTCAAGCGGAGGCTCTATCCAAACACGATGCCGATCAATGAAGCGCTCCAACTCATAAGCCGAAATCAAATCAGCACGAACTATCAAATCACGCGAAGCGTTCGTGTACTCGTTGATCGTCGCCGCAATTGAGCCGGTGCCGCTCGACGGAATGCCGCTGAGAGAATCGTCTTGAATGCTGGTGTAAGTAATGAGCGCGTCGCTGTCTTCCACAAAGCACTGTCCTCCCGCAGGATCGAAAATCGAAATATCCATGACACGCATCGAGGTCGCTGCAGCGGCAACCGAGGCCGGAACATATGTCGCAAGACCAAGCTCACGCAAAACATACTGGCCAATGTATTGAACAGCAGCTCGCACCGCCATAAATCACTCCTCAAATCCAAGCAAGTAACCGGCCAAAGTATCACTCACACTGCGCTCTACCGTCAACGGATTATCTGCGACCTCGCTCAAAATGCCCACGCCAAGCTTCGGAGCGTAGACATCAGAGTTATTTGCAGGAAAGCCGACAAGAACTGTCGAACCCGCTGAGCCGTCGCGAAACGTCAACTTGCAAGCCGTCGTCGTTGAGCCAATCCGAAGCTCCATCTCCATCAACCGAAATTTCTTGCCATTCACTGGTTGCCAAATGATCGTTTCGGCAGTCGCGGCAGCAAGATCGATCACCTTCACCACATCGGGCACAGCGCCACGAACCGATATCTCAACAACCGCGATAATCTCAGTACGCGAGCCGAACGGCTTGATCGAAGTGATCAGATAGCGCTGCACACTGTTGAGCCAAACATAATCACCCTGAACAATGCGTCCGCGTGGATCAAAACCCAGCAACACACGGATCGTATTGCGAATATCAATCCCCTCCACTTCGCTGCCCTGATAATTGGAATCCAACGGATGCGCATAGCCCATTGCCGCAGTGAGATAATCGCCAGACGCGTTCTTGAATATCAACCGACGCGGACGCTGATCAAGAAAAATTTTGTAACCGCCAACAGGAGTTGAAGAACCCGAACCAACCCCAGGCTTAAGTGAAAGCGCGATAATCACCCAGTCATTCGCCCCTGAAAGATCATTGTCGGCGCCCAACGTCGTTGTCAATGGCGCAGTCGTCGCCTCGTACCAAGTCGAACAAGTCGTCGTGTCTGAACTCGTGCCGGCACTGTTATTCGCACTGATCGAAGTCTCGCCGCCCGGCACTGTAAACGTCGTGTTGCGATGCGTCCCAGCCGCCCACGCCATCGCATTCGTTGAAATCGTGGTAAGCGAAACCTTCATATCGTCATTTGAACCGGATGGCCCATCATCACTCGCGATCACCTCCACCGCACCGCTTCCACCGCTGCCACCCGTATCACAGCCGGAGAAGCGCGAAGCAACAACAACAACCGGCTTCGTATTCCCAACTGTCGTAACAACGATTGCACCAGTTGAAGGAGCCGATCCCATCGCGCGAAAGACCTTTAGCTGACACTCGCCATCAGCATTGTCCACCTCCTTGACTAACGTAAAAGTCAAACCATTGCCGGACACCAGATAATTCAGACTCGTCATTCGAGACGCGATTGCAACCAAAATCAGATCATTCGCAGACGGCGACCAAGAGGAAAGCGTGATCGTATTGCCCGTCGTGACTGAGCCGGTGAGAGTTTGTGAAACGGCAATGGACATGGAAGAGCCTTAAAAGCGTGAATAAATCCACGAAGCCAGCGCTTTATTTGTCGCAGAAAGGCAGCAACCAATCAGCGCATGAGAACAACCGCCGCTCTGCCAAAAGCTCGTTGTATCGAGACCAGCGACACCGGCCGCGTTGAAGGTGGAAAGCGCTAACGCAAAAGGAACTGTGCTGTCGTTCTTGCAATGCGTCATAAAAAGCGGAGGCTCACCCGCTTGCATCACGGAGGCCGCATTCTGCAAATAGCCGGCAGACTCACCGCAGAGATTCGGCGCACTGTTGAAACCGGCGTTCGACGTGTTCAACCTTCGGATCTCTTGCCAATAGGCGCACGCGAGCGCGCTCGAGCCGCCGGCAGAACCGCCAAAAGTGACGACGCGAGCGGTGTCAAGCTTGTAGAGCGCAGACTTCGAGCGCAAGAATCGAATTGCCGCGCACATATCCGCACCGCCATATTGCTCACCAACAAGCAGACCCTTCAGGCGATAATTGATTGACGCCGCAACATAACCGCGTTTGGCCATGTCTTTTGCCCACGTCACGTTTTTGCTGTCGGCTTTATCGCCACTCGTGAAGCCACCCCCATGCGCGAAAACAACAAGCCAGCGCTTGGTAGCCGTATCCGGCGAGGGAAAGTAGAGATCGAGCTTGAGACCATTGCCAGCATCATAAGTCACGTTGCTAATCTTCGTGGTCGCTGTAAACACGAGATCGACGTAGCGAACACCGGCAACCTGAGCCAACTCAGAATCGCCAACAAGATGCTCCACAGGCTCAGGCGGCGTGGCGCGATCACACATCAACAAAAGCGGCAGCAGCAACAACACGAGCTTTTTCATTGTCCAACTCCCAACAAGGTGAGAAACTTTGAAACTCCAGCAACGGTGTAATCGACTTCAACATAAACCTGGGTCACGCGATAGTGATGCAGAGCGCCGGTCGAACCGCGAATACCAACCTGCAAAGCATTGAGGTCTGTCAACGTCCACGCAGCGCTATCGCTCGGCCTCACCGTTTTCACTTCACTGAAATCGCCATACGAGCCGGTCAAAGACATTGTACCGCCCGCAGTCGTCGTAGAATTCTCGCGCCATAAGAAATTTATCGTTGATGGGCCTACCACATTTCGACGTGCGCGCACCTTAAGCGTAACAGAGTTGATCGTGTCGCCAGCTCCGATTGCAGACGCTGGAAGGTTATAGAGATCGTCTGAACTTCCCGTGCTGGCATCAAGCTTGACATAAGTCGTTTCATCATCTGCGGAGGCTTCATCCACGCACGCGTAATTAGGCGAATCTCCTACTGCGATGTGCGCACTCGAATCACCGGCCGCGTTGGGCCTCAACGTCTCTAACGCCATAGATCACTCAAACCTCAACATAAACCAAAGAGCCATCCACCGAGACCGCACCGGACAGCTCCAGATTCAAAAGAGTAGTTGCAGCCGTCTCAAACCAGCCCACAGGATTGAAGGGCAAAACAAAACCGCCATTCGCGGCGAGATTCATTTGACCGGTCAGCGCCGTACCTCCCGCGCCACTTTCAAAGCGCGCATTCACCGCACCAGCCGCTACCATGAAACACGCAAGCACACGAATTTTCTTCGAAGAGACCGCAGCAAGGATCGTGTTGTCGCCGGAGGTCGCGGCGTCGATGATCACATATTTCGGAGTGAGCGCCGTCGTGCCATTTTGAATCGCATCCGTGGCCAACTTCGCCGTGATCGTGTCTGTCGTTGCCGCCCGAGCCGGTTGCGTCACGACGTCAACATCGCCGATATTGTTGGTTCCGGCAGGAAGGGCCGGCAGTGTGACAACATCAACATTGCCAATATTGTTGTCGCCGGCCGCAATCGAGAGAACATCGACGTCGCCAATGTTATTCGTACCAGCCGGAAGAGCAGCTACAACATCAATCTGCAAATGACCATCGGCATCACTCACCACGCTGTTGATATTCACACCATCATCAGCCATGATCAATGTGCCCGTCGCAGTACCTCGCGCAGCGCCATCGGCATACTCTGTACCGGAAGTGCCACCAGCGACGACGTTCACGCGCATTGAGTCAAGCCCAATCGTCGTCAAACAGCGATGGAAAATATCGCGAATCGTCACGGATTGCGCTCCTCGGGAAAGTCCTTCAACACTTCCAAAACCGCATCGACAAAATTATAACCACGAAACCGATTACGGTAAAGCTCATGACTGCCCTTCATGCGAAAAATCTCGATCACACACTCATTCTCAATCACGTTTGCACGAACCGAATAAAGAACGCAAACACGCGCAAGAACCTCATGAGCTTGCTGCACCGTGAGCACAGGCTTGCGCCGAAACAAACGGCGGCAAAGCGCATTGAACCATTCACAGAAGCGCAGCCAATATTTTTGAAGTCGCTCTTTCATTTCGTGCGCACCTGACGTTTGCGTACCATCTTATCCACCGGAGGCTGAGACACTTCCTTCGGCACAACGGCCTCCTCAAAAGCAAAAACCTGGGGAGCGTCGCGCATGACGAAATTGAAAACCTCTTCCGTCATCTCGACTTCGCCAGGCTCATATTCGAGTCGGCTCATCTGGCCACCGGACGCTTGATAATTGCAGCGATAGTGGCCACGCAATTTTACTCGCATCGAGAACTCCAAATGTCGCCCGGCTCTTTTTTCCAGCCCGGCAAGATTTCACTTACTGCGCGCTCAACGCGCTTGTCGCTTATATCGTGGCCGCACAAGAGACCGCCGCGCCTCAACTTCGGAAGCCACGCTAAAATATCGGAGCGCACCTCTTCGTAATCGTGTGAGCCGTCGATAAAAACCACATCAACAGCCCCATTCTCGAACTCGCCGGCAGCATCAACGCTCCGCAACGGGTAAAACAAAAAATCGCGCTGAGGATACTTGGCTGCACGCGACCAAAAAGATTGACTCAACGCCGAACCGCTCAAAGCTCCACGAACACCGCTAAAGTCGTCAACCCCAACCAAATAACAACCTTCATCAAGCCCTTGCAAGACTGTGAAGAAACTCCGGCCAGCGTAGACCCCAACCTCCACCCAAACTGAACCAAGACGAAGTTCGCCAGCTCGAGCATAGAGCCAACCAAGAGCCTCCTCCGACATCCAACCCTCAACCTCCATACTTTCGGCGATCACGGCAGCGCGATAGTCTTCCATATCTCGTCCGTTTCCCATCGGCCCCACGTCCCTTGATTGGAGTAGAGGCCGATGCCTTTGTGAAAAGCCGTGAACTTGCGCGTGCATAAAACCTTCGCACCGAAGTCGTGAAGCTGGCGCGACAAGTTCCAATCCTCGGGATCCACAATCGCCACGAATGAACCATCAGCAGCACGCGTAATGCGATCACGGATATTGAAATAAATCTTCTCAGCCCAATCCTGCTGAAGATCAAGCAGCATCAAACCCGTGTTGATCAAAAGCGAGGAGTCATTCGGAAAATCCCAAAGACGAATCAAATCCTCACGGCCAAACGTATCCGGCAATTGCGCCGCCTCTTTGATTGTCAACCGCCGCCGCCGGCGCCCATCGCTATTTCTGCAAAGCAATCCCGTGCTCGTCAAGCCTTTCTCGTCTTTAAGCGGCATCAACACGGAAATACAACCCGCACCCAGCCGCTCCATTTCAGCAAGCAGACCACTCACAACGCCGCCGTCCTTCACACGTACATCCGTATGCCACATCATAAAGTGACTATACTGCTTACGATTGTTGAGCGCCATACAATAAAGCTGATTGCAGCAATTCGCGAGAAGACTGGATTGCTGACAAGCAACAAATCGTTCAGCATAACCGGAAGTCTCGCGATAGACGTGCGCCTGCATCTGAAAATCAACGAGGCCATCGTAGCTCGGGATTGCAATAAGCAGATTTCTCATGTGCGCACGAAATGGCCAACCAGAACAATATCCATCTCCGCTGTGGTGGGCGCGAGCGAAGCACCGATCACATGCACGCCGACAGTATCACCGGCCGCGACACCCGCGCATTGCGTGAGCCGCGCGACCGCAGAATTGGCCTGAACCGTGTCGCTGAGCTGCGGCTCAGGACCATTAAGAATCGCCGTGTTATTTGCCGTAACTTTCGCGGTGCACGTGCCTGCCGTAAGATCAGCATTCGATTCGAGGTGAATGTACTGCGGGACGAATTTATATCCCGTTGGCACAAGCACACCGTCGAAAGTCGTTGAAGCCGAACCCGTGAAAATCGTCGCCGCAGCCGTCGAATTCGCGCCGAGATTCGCTGAGCCAAAAATCAAAGTGACGGGAACGCCGTCGCTTGGAGTTCTCAATTCTTCAGCCATGAAAATATTCTCCGATTAGAAGTGAAACGTGGCCAGCAAAAAATCACCGGCCACGCCAAGGAAGGGAGCTACAAATCAGGCATACGTGATGCCGTGGCATCCCGCAGTGTGCGTCGCCGTGCTGCGGGTGCCCCGCGCCGCGACTGCGATGCGGAACGAAAGCACCATGACGAACATGCGCTCACGAATGAAGCGATCAAGCTCAATCAACAGCTCGCGCTTGAAGCCGACCTTCCAACAAAAACGGTTGGCAATGACAACCGTGCCCTCGTCGTTGTTGCCGGCAGTCGTTGAAAGCTTGCCGTCATCCTCCGCAAGTCCGATGGAGTCGGTCGGAACAACGGGAATGCCGCTCCACTTCGCGGCTTCGCCGGTCACGATGGTTGCGAGTGGGCCGTACTTATCCCACGTGCGCAAATTCGTGAGGCCGAGCATCGAGATGAGATAGGTTTTGATGTTCGTGAACATGACCAAATCGTTCATCGCAACCGAATTGGTCTGGCCCGAACCGATCACACCGTATTTGTCCATCTTCGCGAGAGCCGCAAGAAGCAAGGCGTCGGTGAGCGTCGTGTTGATGTCCGCCGATTGCGCCGTATTATCCACGAGAATCTGATGCCGCAAACCGTCTTGGCCATCGCTCAGATAATACGAATCATTGTCGGGGTTCGCATCATCCAAGTTGATATTTCCCGTGTTGGCATCCGTCGAGTCAGCGTTCATCACGAACTTGTCCATTTGGCGCGCCGCTGAAATCGCCATGTCCGCTTTCAACGTGGGGAGAATCGGAATGATCGAGTCCTCGTCCAGATCATAGCTCCAATTAATCTCGCCGACTTGCTCCGTCGTTGTCAACGTGCTTTTCGCCGTCGCCGGATTGGATACCGTCGTCGTCGTGTTTTGCGTGCCTTTGCGCCAAGTGATGTCGCCCCAACCGACCGGAAGATCATACGGATTCGACGGCATCGCAATCGGAGGGCCGAACGCTGTGTGCACACGCGCCGCGAGATTGATGTCGCGCCACAACCCCGCGCTCATGCCCGTCGGCACGAATTCGTCACCCGTCGCCGCACCCGTAGAAGTCAAGGCCTTCTCCAAATGATCCGAAGGAAGCTTCACGCGATTCGGCGAGCGCTTATGGAACGTGTTGAGCAAAAGTTTAACGAATTGCAGATCATCCACTTTCATGCCGTCGAACTTGCCGCCCTCGACCATGCCCGCGCTACGTGATTCAAAACCCGGAGGGCCAATAAGCTCACCCTTGCGCAAAGGCCGGCGATCTTGCTTGGCGATCTCGTCACGTACTTTCAACTCGACATCTTTTTGCAGCATGGCCGCGAACTTCGACACGAGAGCGTCCTCGTCAATGGTCGAACGATCTCCGGCCTTCACGTGCTGTTGAACCGTTCTCACGAGTTCAGCCACGTCACGATTCAAAGCATCAAGTGCATCTTTGGTTGATACGTCCATTTTTAAAAACTCCTTTCAAATCGTTCAATTGCTTTTGCATGTGGCTTAGTGATGAAAGGAGCTCCGAGTCAGGCTGAACAATAGGCTCCACAGACGCAATCGTGCGCCAATTCCGCGCTTGTTCATTGACTCTCCGCTTTTCGCGCCGACGTTGCGCCGGCGTCATCAAGTATTTCATCGAACGCCGAAGCGCGTCTTGATGCATGCCTATACTACAAATCGAAAACTCCCACAAATCCCAAACGAGAATACGCAGCGACGGCCAAAACTCATTCTCGCTGCCCTTAATCGGCTCAACCTCTTGAGGCATAAAGCCTATCGAGGTTGCATTGATAAATTGCGTCATCCACAGACGATGGATGACGTCCGCAAAATCGTAATCGTTCACAAAAGTAAAACCAAAGAGCGAAGAGACTCCTTCTCCAACATGAACCATCAACTTGTGCGAACGTCCGATTGGGGGCTGGTCATATTGATGCGCCCACATGACGACAGAATTGGCGGTGAAGTTATCAAATCGGCCACCCGCAGCAACAACAACATCGCCAACTCGATCTGGCGCCTCTTTCGTTATCCACGTATCGAAAACATCTTGATCAAGTCCAACAGTTTTGCGCTGAACGCCAACTTGAACACTTCGGCGACGATGGCCTACAAAATTATCCGCTCGAATCTTCGAATGATGCTCACAAAGAGGAACATCCGGAGTACGAACGCAGACACGCCCACAATAAGAGCCATCAAGCTTTAAAGCAGTACACTTGCCTGCATTCATCAGGTCAGTCAAGACTTTATTCATACCTTCGCCACTCCGATTGTCTTCAAAGCGTTCACAATCCTCAAAACTTTCTCCTTCGCCGCACCCTCTGATTCATCATCATCTTTCGGTTCACCTTCCGTATCGGTTGGTGTCGAGGCCTCAACCACAACCTCACCCTTCGGGTCTAACGTCTGCGCGCTACCGCTCGGAAAACTCAAATCACCGACCGGCCCAATATTACCCACGCCGAGATGCAAATGCTCATCAATCCGATTGAACGGCACACCCATTTGAAAAAGCCAAAGCGCCAACTGATACACCGGATACAGCAACCGCGCAAGAACTGGAATCTTACTGAAGTCCGAACGCAAAGACTCATCCGCATCCAACAGCCCCTCGCGCCGAAAGAAGAACGTGAAATTGTCATCGCGCAAACGCGCCTGCGGCGTAACAGTTTCGCTCCAGAACGTGAGCAACGCGCGCTCAAAGTTCTCATACGTGTCTTTCCCAAAGCCCATCAACTCATCGGGCACACCATACACACCGCCGATCTCATTGCGCGTGAGCCGACGGGTCTCAGCCCACTGCATATCCTTTTGCACCGATCCAATGGACTTGTAATCCATGATACCTTGCTCAAGCGCAACAACAGAATGCCACTTCGCGCCTTTGCGGCTCAAACCCGTCTTTTCCTGAAACTTGCTCTCCAGCGCATCGCGCTCTTTCTGCGTTAGTCCTTGCGGAGCTATAATCACGCCTCCAACGTGAGCGCCGTTGTCAAAAAACATCTTCGACCATGCCGAGGCAAGCTGCTCAATCGCAACACTCATTCGAATCGCGGACATCGGAGAGATGCCGCGCCACGGATTCAGCGGATTATAAAACTTGGTGTGGAGAAAATCAGAGGGAGGGAGATCGTATTTCTTCACGCCGCTGCGCTCTATCGTATAACCCGCAACGCCGTAGTAAGCCAATCGAGCTTTGTCTTGGTGAATGAAAAAGTCGGAAGGTTGATGCGGCCACATCTCGATAATGCGGCCGCGCGACGTGCGCACGAACTCCATCCCCGATTCGCCGCCAAGAGCCATATCCGCAATGTACTGCCGCGAAATATCCGCAAAACTGCGGTGCGGATTGGGGGCATCGAAAAGAGCATTCAACTCGTTCTTCTTCTCCTCACCCTTCTCGTCAACCACACGAACACGAAGAGAAGCGAAAGCGTCTTGCCACTTCCTTACGGCCGTGTGAACCCACGTTGTAATATTGTAATCGGAAGCAAAAGTGCGAAAGGTGGAGGGTGCGGCGCTCTCTTCATCGCTGAAAAGCCGCATCAAATGCTCTCGATTGAGCACTTCGGGATGGACATCTTCAAGAGATTTCAGCAGCCAACGTGCCACGCGATGGCGCAATGAGGGCTTCGGCATGCGCACCGATACAAAATTATCATGCCACTTGC
>FKKE01000411.1_pt1 | contig 27491 bp, 28 predicted proteins | sample 1106331 | NCBI WGS metagenome assembly FKKE01 (sample SAMEA3931202, study PRJEB13176) | freshwater metagenome | biome: Drinking water system; feature: drinking water; material: freshwater | place: China | collected 2013-02-06
GGCGCCGCTTGCACTATTCTCTTCACGCCCCCCCTCACCCTGCCCTCTCCCCCGCAAGGGGGGAGAGGGTCTTGAACCCAACAACCACCGCACCAGTCCCTCTTCATCCGCAACCGTGGCGCTCAGACCGATGCGGCGATGGTCCGGCGCCCAGCGGCGCAAGCGCGCCAACGCCAATGCCAGAAGGTCGCCGCGCTTGGTCGGCGCCAAAGCGTGGATTTCGTCGATCACCACCGCCTGCAAATCTTCGAAGAAGACACGCGCGTGTTCGGACGCGATCAGCAGGCAAAGCTGCTCTGGCGTGGTGAGCAGAATGTCCGGGGGATGCGCGCGCTGACGCTGGCGTTTCGACGGCGGTGTATCGCCGGTGCGCGTTTCGATGCGTACGCCAAGCTGCATTTCGGCCGCGGGCGTTTGCAAATTGCGCGCGACGTCGGTGGTGAGCGCCTTCAGTGGTGAAACATAAAGCGTGTGCAGTCTGTGCGGACGGCGGGGGCCCTCGGCTTTGAGTGGCGCCAATTCGATCAGGCTCGGCAGAAAGCCCGCCAGCGTCTTTCCTGCCCCGGTCGGCGCGATCAGCAGTGTCGACTGCCCCGCCCGCGCCCGCCGCACCAAGTCGAGCTGATGCGGACGCGGGGCCCAGCCGCGCGCAGCGAACCATTCCGCGAACGGCGAGGGTAGCTCGGGAGCGTTCAAGGTCATTGCACCAATGCTAGCATCGTGCTATCATTCCGCACATGGCGCAAGTTCTGATCAGAAATCTCGACGAGCACGTGGTCGCCAGCCTTAAGCGAAAAGCCGAGGGCTTGGGGCTCTCGCTCGAGGCGTACCTTCGGGAGAGGCTAACGCAAGCCTCCGCCCCGAGCCGCGCCGAATTGGTGACCGAACTGGATGCATTGCGTCGAGCGGTGACGCCGCCGAAACCCGGCGATCCTTTGTCCCACGACATGGTTCGCGAACAACGCGCGGCTCGCATGGCCGACCAGGAACGCTTGCGCGGCAAGCGCCCATGATTGTGGACGCGAGCGTCGTACTCCGCTGGTTCTTGAATGAGCCCGGCGCAGACGATGCCGCCCGTGTGTTCCAGCAACAGAGCGCGCCCGACGCGCCGGATTTCGTTTTGGCCGAGATCGCCAATGGGCTGTGGAGCGCCGTGCGCCAGAAGCGCATTGGCGACGACGTCGCGAACCGTTTCGTGGATGGCGCGCCGCTTTTGTTCGACACCCTGCACCCGACCTCGTCGCTGCATGGCCGCGCTTTCCGGCTGGCCCTGGAATTGGATCACCCGATCTACGACTGCCTGTATCTGGCGTTGTCAGATCGCGAACGTCGCCCCCTGCTCACGGCCGACATACGTCTGCAAAACAAGGTCGCTGGCACGAATTGGGCGAACCTCGTAAGCGTTCTTACGCCCTAGCTTGCCATGTTGGCGCCGCAATGCTGAAGCTTTCGGTACACATGCGCCCCGTTCTCATCGCCCTCTCGCTGGCCGTCGCGCCGTTGGCTTCCGCCACCGCCCAAAGCCCCGCCGCCGCACTGCCCGCCGCCCTCCTGCAGGCCGTCGCGGCCACCGAAGCGGCAAAAGCGGCCTATGCCTTCGATCTCGAACTCGCCAGCGCCGAGCGCAACTGGCAGGCGCGCTTCGACCCCAACGGCAATCCACGCCTGCGTCTTGTCTCGCCATCGCGGGAAACGCTCGACAATGACGAACGCCGCGGCTTCGATCGCATGGCCGAGAGCTTCGAGGGCGTCTCTTGGTGCGCCAGCGAAAACATGGGGCGCGTCGCCAATGTGCGGTTGATGCGCGAAGACGAAACAAGCGCCACCTACTCATTCCAGCCGACGCGGGAGAGTGTTCGCGGCGAACAGGCGCGCCGCTTCGCCGATCGCATGCGCGGCGAGGTCACCGTCACCAAGGCCACGCCGGACATTACCCGCGTACGGCTGTTCATACCCGCCGCCTTCAGCCCGATGCCATTGGTGCGTGTCGACGCCTTCAATGTCGTGATCACCTGCCAAGCCGCGCCGAACGGACGCCGCTACGCCGCGGAGACGACCAGCGACGTGCGCGGCAGCGCCTTCGGCCAGGATTTCAACGAACGATCGGTGCAGCGGGCGCGCAATCTGAGCCCGCCATGACGGCGCGAGCGCCGCATCTGCGGCCCGACCGGCTGCTGGCGACCTTGGACAAGCTGCAAGCGCGCATCGACGCGCGTTTTCCGAGCGCCGGACTGGCGCGCGTCTGTGCCGACGTGACCGAGACGGCGCGGTTCAGCGCCCGCGACGCCGCTGATCTGGCGCGACCAAGGCCAGCGTGGCGTCTGGCGGCGCTGGCGCTGATCGTTCTGGGCGTTGCGGCGCAAGTGGCGGCGTTCCGCTTCCTGCAAGTGCGCACCGATGCGCTGACCGCGCCAGAGTTGGTGCAAGGGCTTGAAGCGGCGGTCAACCTGCTCATCCTGTTCGGCGGCGCCATCTGGTTTCTGCTGACGCTGGAAGAACGCATGAAGCGCCGGCGCGCGCTCGACGCGCTGCACCGGTTGCGCTCGCTGGCGCACGTCATCGACATGCATCAGCTGACCAAGGACCCGACCGTCGTGCTCGATCAGCACAAGACGCCCGCCTCCCCCGAGCGGACCATGACCCAGTTCGAATTGACGCGGTATCTCGATTATTGCGCCGAGATGCTGTCGCTGATCGGCAAGCTTGCGGCGCTCTATGGCGACCGGACCCGCGACAGCGTCGTCATCGCCGCGGTCAACGACATCGAGGACCTCACCGCCGGGCTCGGGCGCAAGATCTGGCAGAAAATCACGCTCATCGGCGTACTCGAAGAGCGCCCGCCGCCGGCGTCTGCTAATTGACGTTAACGCTGTTGGCGCCGAGCGCTTCAGCGAAAATCAAATAATTGGCGTTAATGTGAGCGACCGTTTTGGGCGCGGGGACAGCCGATGCAGGGGGAAGATCAGTTCGATCCGTCCAGCCTGACCGCGCTTGTCCTGGACGAAAATCACTACGAGCGCGGCATTTCGCTCGATCAGCTGCGCGCCATGGGCTTCGGACGCGCCATCGGCGCCGCCAACACCATGGAGGCGTGGGAGGCGGTGCGCGGCGCCAACCCGCACGTCATCCTGATGGAATGGATTGTCGGCGGCGGCGGCGACGGGCTCGATTTCGCCCGCCGCGTCCGCAAGAGCGACGAGGCGCCCAACCGCGCCGCCGCCATGTTTATGCTCACCACGCGCGGCTCCGGCCGCGATGTCGAACTGGCGCGGCTGGCTGGCGTCGACGGCTATCTGCGCAAGCCGATCTCGGCCTTGGCTCTGCAGCAGCGGGTCAGGACCGTGATCTCGAACCCGCAGCCGTTCGTGACCACGGCGAACTATGTCGGCCCCTGCCGACGCCGCCGCCGGCCCGATCTGAACTATCTTGGACCGCTACGCCGCCTCGACGATTCCGCGCCCCAGCAATTGGTCAAAGGCGACGCCGAGGAACTCGACCTCAAGGCCGATCTCGCCCGCGCCTGCGTCGCCGCGCTTGAAACTACCGCGCGCAGCCTGGCGCCCGGCGACGCCAAGCAAGCGCGGCTCGTCTATCGCGCCGTGCAGGATCTGGTTGAGGTCGGTGAGCAAATCGGCGACCCAAGCCTCGCCTCCGCCGCCCGCGACATGGCGCGCTACCTGCAATCGCAAGGCGCGACCGAGCGGCTCGAGCCTGAAGTGGTGCGCACCCATGTCACCGCTTTGCACCAGCTCGTGCATCTGCCGCATGCGCTCTGCGAAGAACGCCAGCGCGTCGCCGCCAGCCTCAAGCGCATGGTGGACAAAAAGTTGCGCCAAGCCGACGCGGCTTGATCTTCACGCCGCGTTTCGTCTCCGCGTGATGGCGGCGAAGTCGTTCAGCAGCATTTCGGTCATCGCCGCCGGCTTGAAAGTGAGCCCCGCGATCTCGCGCACCGGCGTAATCTCGGCCGCCGAGCCGGTCAGGAAGCACTCGCTGAAGGTCGGCAATTCGTTCGGCCAGATGGCGCGTTCGATCACTTCAACGCCGCGCTGACGCGCAAGTCCGATGACGGTCTGGCGGGTGATGCCGTTGAGGAAGCAATCCGGATACGGCGTGTGCAGCACGCCGTCGCGCACGAAGAAAATGTTGGCGCCGGTGCCCTCCGCGATCTGGCCGCGCCAATCCATCATCATCGCGTCATCGAAGCCGGCGTCGGTGGCGGCGTGGCGCGAGAGCGTGCAGATCATGTAGAGGCCGGCAGCCTTGGAATTGGCCGGCGCGGTGTCGGGCGCGGGGCGCCGCCACGGCGCGATCATCAGGCGCACGCCTTTCATCTTGTCGGCGAAGTAGTCGCCCCACACCCATGAGGCGATGGCGACGTGGACGTCGTCGCGCTTGGCGGAGACGCCCATCTGCTCGGAGCCGCGCCAAGCGATGGCGCGTAGATAGCAGTTCGGCGTTTGCTGGCGCATGACCAGTTCGGCCTTGGCGCGGTCGATCTCCTCGGCGCCGAAGGGCAATTTGAAACCCAGAATCTTCGCCGACGTGTGCAGCCGCTCGCTGTGCTCGCGGCTCTTGAACACGGCGCCGTCATAGGCGCGCTCACCCTCGAACACGGCGGAAGCGTAATGCATGGCGTGGGTGAGGATATGGACGCGGGCGTCGCGGTGAGGGATGAACTCGCCATCGAGCCAAATCCATCCGTCGCGATCGTCGAAAGCCTGCGCCGCCATGCCGTTCCTCCACTATGATCGGAGCTTGCCTGGGCGCTGCAACAATGGGATTGTGCAGTGCAACAGGGTTGGTTTTTCACCGGATTGTGCGTCAGGCGACATGGTTGTCAACGATCTCAGCGCCAACGTAGGATTTTCTACCGGGTTTCTGGCGATTGAGGGGTCGAATGTTTCTCGACGGGTACCGCTTTGCGGGGTCCGCCGCATATGACTGCCGCGCCCGCCTTCGACGCCCTCGACCGGCCCCCTCACCTGCTGCTGGTCGATGACGACGACCGCATCCGCGAATTGTTGAAGCGCTACCTCTCGCAGGCCGGCGCCCGGGTCTCGGCCGCGGCCGACGCGGCGAGCGCGCGCAAGCTTCTCGACGGGATGGATTTCGATCTCCTGATCCTCGACGTGATGATGCCGGTGGAAGACGGCTTCTCTCTGGCGGAAAGCGTGCGCAAGACTTCGAAAGTGCCAATCGTGCTGCTGACGGCGCGCGGCCTGGCCGAGGATCGCATCCGCGGGCTCTCGATCGGCGCCGACGATTATGTGCCGAAGCCGTTCGAACCAGCCGAACTGGCGCTTCGCATCAACGCCATCCTGCGCCGTACGATCGCCAATCGCGGCGAGGCGCCCGAGATCGTCACCTTCGGACCCTTCAGTTTCAACAGCGCCCGCGGCGAGCTTGCCCGCGATGGCGTCATGGTGCGGCTCACCGAAGCGGAAGTAGCGCTGCTGCGCATCCTGGCGGCGCGCCCCGGCGAGGTAATCAGCCGCGAAGACTTGGCCAAACGCACGGGCGCCGGGCTCGAGCGCTCGGTCGACGTGCAGGTCACGCGGCTGCGGCGCAAGGTCGAGGTGGACGCCCGCGCGCCAGTGTTCCTGCAGACTGTGCGCGGCGTCGGCTACAAACTGGCAGCGGATTGACGATCCGCATAATCCGTATTATACGTAAAACCTGCATGAACAAGACCGATCAAACTCTGCGTGTGCCCGCCGGCGAATTTCAGCGGCGCGTCGGTGAGTTCGCCGACATCGCGCTGACGCGGCCGGTGACGATCACCCGCAACGGCCGAGATCGCACCGTGATGATTTCCGCCGACGAATATGCTCGTCTCAAGCGGCGAGATCGCGAGGCCCTGCGGATCGAGGATTTCTCCGACGCTGACCTCCGCGCCATCGCAACAAGCGACGCCCCGCCTGAAGCGACTGCCTTCGACGAAGAGACAAAATGACCTCGGCGCTGCCCGAGCCAAAGGCGGCGCTGGTTGTCAGATATTCCTATCTCTGGCGCAGTGACCACGAACGCGGTCAAGAAGAAGGCGTCAAAGATCGCCCGTGCGCCATTATCCGCCAAAACAGAAGACGGCGAAACGCAAGTGACCGTGCTCCCCATCACGCACACGCCGCCGCGCGACGCGGCGGAAGCAGTGAAGCTGCCGCAGGCGACTTGCAGGCGCCTTGGCCTCGATAGCGAGGCCCAATGGATCGTGCTGACAGAAGCGAACCGTTTCCTCTGGTCCGGACCTGATCTTCGCTTCGGCGCTCACGGCGATCCGAGGCGTATCGATTACGGCTTTCTCCCGCGCTCGCTCTTCATCCAGGTTCGCGATCGCTTCTTGGAACTCGCGAGCAAGCGGCGTCCCCCAATCACGAAACGGAGCGATTGATGGACGCGCCTCGTCCCCGCACGCGCTTTCGCGACATCCTGCCGAAGGGACTCTATTGGCGCACGCTGCTGATCATCGTCGCGCCGGCGGCGCTGTTGCAGCTGATCATCACGCTCGTCTTTCTCGACGATCACTGGCAGGCGACATCCAAGCGCATGAGCCAAGGCGTCGCCGCCGACGTGGCGCTCATCATTCAGCTCTACGAGGCCGATCCAAGACCCGAAAACTTCGAACGCCTGCGCGAGTACGCGATGCGTCCATTGCGACTGGAAATCGAACTGCAGCCGGGCGCCGCGCTGGAGATTCCCCGCTGCGGCGCGTGGGGCTCGACACTCGATCGCTATCTCACCCGGTCGTTGCAACAAGATATCAGCCGCGAGGTCTGGTACGATTCCACCTGCCCTGGCCCACAGGTGCTCATCCGGGTGCCGGTTGAGAACGGCGTGCTGCAACTCAAGGCCTATCGCGACCGCGTACAGGCGCGCTCGGGGCCGCTATTCGTGGCCTGGATATCGGGCGCGACGATCTTCCTGATCGTGGTTTCGGTGATTTTCATCCGAAACCAGGTGCGGCCGATCGAGAAGCTCGCCGACGCGATGGAGCGTTTCGGGCGCGGCGAGGACACAGGCGTGTTCCGCGTGCGCGGCGCGCGCGAGGTCCGCGGCGCCACGTTGGCGTTCCACGACATGCGCCAGCGCATCAAGCGCCACATCGAACAGCGCGCCCAATTGCTCGCCGGCGTCAGCCACGATCTTCGCACGCCGCTGACGCGGCTCAAATTGCAGCTGGCGTTGATGCCGCCCTCGCCGGAGATCGAAGACATCAAGCGCGATCTGGCCGAGATGGAAGAAACGCTCGACGAATATCTCGCGTTCGCCAAAGGCCTGACCGACGAAGCGCCGGAGCACGTCGACATCGCCAAGCTGGTGGCGGAAGTCGTTGCCGACAGTGCGCGCGGCGGCGCCGATGTCGCGATCGAAGGCAGCGCCTCGGCGTCGATGCCCGGGCGCGCGCGCGCGCTCAAACGCTGCCTGGTCAACCTCATCGACAATGCCGTGGCTCATGGCGACAAGGTGCGCGTCGCCATCGCCAGCGACGAGACTGTGCTCACCGTCTCGGTCGATGACAATGGGCCGGGCATACCGGAGGAACTTTACGAGGAAGCGTTCCGCCCCTTCTCGCGCCTCGACGAGACCCGCTCACGCAACCAGAAGGGCGTGGGCTTGGGGCTCGCAATCGCCCGCGATGTAGCGCGCAGCCATGGCGGCGACATTGTGCTGAGCCAAAGCCCGCTCGGCGGCCTGCGGGCGACCCTGCGCCTGCCCCGGCCGGCCTGACGGTGGCGCCTCAGTTGATTTCCAGTGACCAACGAGAGCGCCCTGCACCAGTCGCTCGGTCCGTTGGCCAAACTGACGGCCTGTGGCCCACCTTTGCCGCTTGCCAATTTGACCCGACCGGCGGGACGGGGTCCTTTCCTGCCGCTTCGATGCTTGGCGATCTCCGAAGGCGGCGATAGGGTCCCGTGGGGTGGAGACGCATGGGATATCGGGCATTCTTCAGCTACTCGCGCGCTGACGAACGGATCGCCAATTGGCTGCACGGTCAGCTCGATCGCTATAGGACGCCGAAGGACATTGTCGCGTCGGGCGCCGCACCAGCGAAGCTTCATCCGATTTTCCGCGACCGCACCGATCTTCAATCGGGCGGCCAGCTAGATGAAGCGCTTCGTCGCGCGCTCGACGATAGCGAGGCGCTAGTCGTATTGTGCACCCCGACATCTGCCAAGAGTCAGTGGGTGAACGCCGAGTGCGAGGCGTTTGTCCGCGCAGGTCGTGAAGACCGCATATTTCCGGTCATCGGAGCTGGTGAACCCAATAGCGGCAATCCCGAGACGGAATGTTTTCCGCCAGCCCTGCGCGATAGATCTCTACTCGCCGCTGATCTACGAGAAGTGAAATTGCCAAGCGGTCAAGTTGTCGGCGACGGTCGTGAGATCGGGCGTTTGAAGTTGATCGCAGGTCTCCTGGGTGTACCGCTTGACCTTCTGGTTCGCCGCGAGCGGCGACGGCAGAGATTGTTCCTTGCCGCTGCGACCGCATCAGCAGTTGCGTTTGCGGTGTTGGCGACCGCCGCGGCGGGCTTTGGCTGGCTCGCTCAATTGCGTTCAACAGAATTAGCTCGCGAACGTGACGTAGTGATGCTGCGAGAAAGTTCTCTCGTTGCCGCCGATGCACGCGAGTTCTTGCGTACGGGCGCCGGCAGTGAGGCTGCGCACCTGCTGCTGTCAGTGTTGCCCAATGCCGAGCAGCCAGATCGTCCCTTGTCGTTCGATGCGGTTGCAGCTCTCGCGTCGTTCATAGAGTATCCGTCTCAGCGCGTTGATCTCGCCCCCCCCGACGGCGACTTGCGGAGCGTGTCGTTTTCTCCCGACGGTGACACGGCGCTTGTCTTTATTCAGCGCGAGAGCGGAGCGCTCACGGCGAGCCTCGTGAGCCTATCAACCGGCGCCCGAAGCGACATCGAGTACGCATTCGCTGCGCCCGAAACGGGTGCGGTGTTCCTCACGGTGGAAGGGCGAACGGGAGTTTGGCCGTTGGGGGCAACCCGGGGAGGGCCGCCGTTACTGTTCGTCGACGACGGATTAGGCCGAACGCGTCTACTCGACCAGCGAGCGCCGTGGTTTGTTGACCCTAATGCGCGCTTGTTGGCGGACGGACTAGGCGCGGCGCTCATAGCGGACGGTGGTCGTGTCCTACGCATGGACAAAACATCCGGAGAGATCACCGCGTCACAGTCTTTTAACGGGACGGTTGTGGCCGCGCATGCAGATCGCGGGCGTTTCGCGGTGCATCGCGACGGCGTCATGAACGTGATTGAGTTTGGCGCCGCGCCGCGCACGATACGCACCGCGGAGATTTCTTACGCAGCGTTCTCGATCGATGGTGAGCGCCTCCTAGTCGCAGACGGCGCTGGGATGAGAATCCTATCGTCGGATTTGAGCGGCGTGCCGATAGTCTTGCAGCATAGCGACGCGCGCTGCCTTAGGCCGTTGGACCTCGCTTTCGGTCCGCTCGGCGATGTGGTGATCGCCGGGGATGGTGCCGTGTGTAGGTTCGACGCACAGGGCCGTTTGCAGCGTGTCGTCACGCTCCCATCGTCTCCAGAGCGACTCTCGTGGGATGGCGAATGGGTGCTAGCGGGCGATGCCGCGTTTCGGACCCGTGGCGCATTCCGTGATGGGCTGCCTGAAAGTGGCGAGGGATATGAAGCGATCCCTGTCTGTGTGCAAGCTGAGTATCATCATGCGGCATCCATCTGCCGTTCCGAGGAACCTAGCGCCGCCGCGCTGCTGATCGACGGTCGACAGTACCGTCGCACGCGCTCGCCAGTCGTGATGTCGCCCAGTCGCCGCTACATGGGCGCATCATCCGACGATGGTGTTTTTGCTGTAATCGATTTAACCAACTCACGCGTTGTGTGCACGCTCGGGCATGAGCCGTTGTTCGTGTTCGATCGAGGGCCTCTGGTGTTGATCGGGGATGGTCGGCGCTTCGACATCGTTGCGTGCTCCAGCGCGACGGCCACGCCGGACTTCGCTTTCGATCAAGGCCTTTCGGTGCAGAGCGGGATTGTCGACGGGCCTCAGTTTGCCGCTCTGTCGAGCGATGGGACGCGTCTCCTTACCGGCGGGCCGGAGCAATCGATAAGACTATGGGACCTCTCAGCGCGCGCGTTGCTTTGGTCAGCCCCGACCAGCGATCGCGTCGTAGGGATATCAAGCGACGACAGGTATTTTCATCTTGAGACCGGAACTGCCGATGGGCCAACGCTCTGGATGATTCAGTTGCCTCCTGCGACACGCGTTCTCCTCGACCCGCAGAATTGGACTCCGCCCGCGTATGTGAATTCACGAGAGATTATTGCCCTTGCACTGCCTGCCAACCAGGCGGTTTCGCTGTCACCCCGCGGACAGGAGCACGATTGCACAACGACGGGACGCCGCATGGCACAAGCCCCTCGCGGCTACCCACCTTATGACCTAGTCATAGAGATAATCGCATGCGCTGGATTAACAGAGCGGCTGGCTGCAGAACTCGGCGACGATCCGCTTGAGCGCGACTTGTTGGTCATGCGTGCGGCGCAGTGGCCGTCGCTCGAACTCGCCAGCCGCTACAGCTGGCTATCCGAAGAGGAACTTGAGTCACTGAGGCGCGCGGTCTCGGCTGGGGCGACCGAGTGAGTTGCTCCGCGATCTGTCCAAAGGGGCGACTTCCGGCGACTTCCGGCCCTACGGTGCAGAGGCGGCCGAACGGCAAATTTCGGTAATTTGGCCGCGGGAGATCAAAGTGAGAAGTTCCGGGCCTGACACCTGTGGATAATGGCCTCGTTTCGGCTGCGCCCGGCCCTAGCCTCCCCGGCCCGGTTGGCGCTATGCGCGCCGGCGGCGTATAGGGCTCATGATGGACGATAGCGGCGAGCGCGACTGGACCTCTCGGGCGAGGATTTGCATCGACTTCGGCACCGCGCTGTCGAAGGCGTCGATCTGCCTCGACCCGACTTTGCCGCTGGAAGTGGGCGTCAAGCCGCTGCCGATCGGCGCCATATCCGGCGCCGAGCACCCGCTGCTGACGCCTTCGGTGATCTATGTCGACGACGGACGGCTCTATTTCGGGCCGGCGGCGCTGCAGCACGCGCACCGCGGCGTCGACACCGCCCGCGATCCGCTGATCTCGTTCAAGACCGTGCTCGGCGCCAGCAACGCGCAGGAAGCGCTGCAGTCGAGGCTGCGCCCGTCGATGGATCCGACCGGCACCTTCAAGCAGCGCGACGCGCTGGTGCTCTATATCGCCTATCTCGACCAGCTGATCCGCGAGGCGATCGATCTCGCGCCCAACATGCCGCGCGGCGTCGCCGACACCAAGCGGCGCTATACGAGCCCGGTCTGGCGTCCCGGCAGCGGCGTCGATCTCGCCTTCGAAGCCATCTTCAACGAAGCGGCCGCGGTGTCGCAAAGGCTCAGCCGGCAATTCTTGCTGCAAGGCGAAGGCATTTCCATCGCCCAATGCAAGGACGCGCTCGACCGCGCCGCGATGGCGCCCGGCAACGGCATGCTGGAGACCGGCATTTTCGAACCGCACGCGGCGGCGGCGGCGGCGCTCGCCTTCACCTCGCAACCGACGCGTTTTGTGATCGTGCTCGACATCGGCGCCGGCACCAACGACATCGCGTCGTTCGATTTCGACGAGAGCGTCGAACCGCCTTCGCTCACCGAGGTCAAGGAAGCGCGCCAATGCAGCGCGCTTGCCGGCGACGAGATCGACCGCATCCTGATCGAGCTGATGCTGCGCAAGGCCGGGTTCGACCGCAACAACCCCGAAGACATGCGCACACTGCGGGCGGCGCGCCTCACCGCGCGCGAATTGAAGAAGGACATCTTCCGGCACGGCAAATGCACCATGCGCGTCGGCCGCAGGATGATCACCGTGATCGCCAAGGAACTGGCGGAGGACCCGAACTTCCGCACCTATCAGCAGAGCTTGGCGCAGACGATCGCCGCCAGCCTCCGGGTGGTCGGGGCCAAGGCACGCGAGGCCGGCGCCAGCACCATCGATGTGGTGCTGGCGGGCGGCGGCTCGCACCTGCCGTTCCTGCCGGCTTTGGTGCAGCACGCCGGCAATAGCGTGGCGCCGGGCATCAATCTGCGCATCGGCCCGCTCTCGCCGGCCAATCCGCTCTACACCAGCATCGACGGCAATCTGCGCGACGTGTTCCCCCAGATCGCCATGAGCGTCGGCGGTGCGCTGGTGGAAATGATGCCAGCGCGCTAACGCCGGCTAACGTCCGCTGGCAGCGCGGTTGATGCGCTCGGCGGCGAGCGCGGCTATTTCTTGCAGATCGTGCACCGCGGGCTTCTCACGCATCGGCATGCGGTTGAACGCATCGAGCGCAGCGATCTTGTAGGCCTCGGCCAGCGTCGGATAATTGAACGTGTTCTCGACGAAATAATCCAGGCCGCCGCCGAGATTGAGCACGGCCTGCCCGATGTGAATAAGTTCGGTCGCGCCCTCGCCGACAATGTGCACGCCCAGCAGCCGGCGCGTGTTCAAGTCGAAAATCATCTTCATGAAGCCGGAATTGAGCCCCATGATGTGGCCGCGCGAGGTTTCCCGGAAGCGCGCGATGCCCGTCTCGTAAGGGATGCGCCGCTCGCGCACCTGCTCCTCGGTCATGCCTATGGTCGAGATTTCCGGCACCGAATAGATGCCATACGGGAAGAATTCGGGCGGCGCGTGCGCCTCGGCGCCGAAGGCGTGGCACGCGGCGATGCGCCCCTGCTCCATCGAGGTCGAGGCCAAGCTTGGAAAGCCGATGACATCGCCGACGGCATAGATGTGCGGCACGGCGGTGCGAAAGCTTGCCTTGTCGGCGCCGATGCGGCCGCGCTCGTCGGCGGCGAGGCCGGCGGCCTCAAGGTTGAGCGAGGCGGTCGAGCCGACGCGGCCAGCCGCGAACAGCACCATCTCGGCGGCGATCTGGCGTTGATCCTCCAACTGCACCAGGCAACTGTCGGCGGAGAGTTTCTCGACGCTCACCGCCTTGCTGTTGAAGCGCATGCTGACGCCGCGATCGCGCAGATCGTGCACGAACTCGTCCACGAGTTCGCGATCGACGAAGCCGAGCAAGCTCGGCCCCGGCTCGATCACCGTGACTTTCACATCGAGCGCCGAGAAGATGGTGGCGTATTCGATGCCGATGACGCTGGCGCCGATCACCGCAAGCGAACGCGGCAGGCGGTTCAGATCGAGGATTTCGTCGGCGTCGACGATGCTCTCGCCATCGAAGGGAATGTGCGCAGGCCGATAGGGTTGCGTGCCCACAGCGAGGATGATGCGCTCGGCATGGAAGTGACGCACATCGCCGCCCTCGCCAACGATCTCGACCGCGTGCGGCCCCAGGAACCGCGCGGCGCCCGACACCCACGCCACTTTGTTGCGGGCGAATTGGTGTTCGAGCACCTCGACTTCGTGATCGAGGGTGATGTGCAGGCGCCGGCGCAAATCCTCGGCGGTGATGTGTTCCTTGTTGCGGTGGGCACGGCCGTAGAAGCCCCGTTCGCGCCAGCCGGAGAGATTGAGCACCGTCTCGCGCAGCGTTTTCGACGGGATCGTTCCGGTGTGCACACAAACGCCGCCGACGCGGCGCCCGCGCTCTACCACCAGCACGCTCTTCTTCAGCTTGGCCGCCTGCACCGCCGCGCGACGGCCCGCCGGACCGGAGCCAATGACGATAAGATCGTAGTGCTGCGCCATGCCTCGGAGAATTGGCGCACACCGCTGGAGAAGGCGTTAAGCTAGAGCGTGAAGCTCGAAAGCTTCTTCGAGAAATCGGTGGCGACGTGACTGAAGCCGTCGTTCAACCGAGCAAGTTCCGGGGCGAGTTGCTCTTCATACTGGATGGCCGCCATAGCGAGAACCGTGAACGCCGCTCCGGCCAGGCCCCGCCACTGCGCGTCAAAAGCGCTCCGGAAATTCTGCTTCAGTTCGATCAGCGCGATCTTGAACATGAGCACGACGCCTTCTGGCTAAGAGCGCGTCAATATTTGCGCGCGAAGCGTAAACAAGTGCTGACCGAGAAGTTAACGCAAGCGCCGTGCGCAGATGAATTGCAGCGTGACTCAATCGTAGCGGATGACGAAGCGCTTCTTCATTGGCTCGATGACGCGCCAGACGCCGATGAAACCGGGCTCGATGACAAAGCTATCGCCGGCTTGAAAGCGGCGCTTCTGCCCATCGCTGGTCTCGAGCTCGCAGACGCCTTCGAGCACGTGGCAGAATTCCCATTCGTCGTATTTCACCGACCAGGCGCCGACGCTCGCGCTCCATTCGCCGGCGAAGACTTTGCCGTCGCGCTCGTAATCGAGGCGCGAGACGGTATGGGGCGAACCCTCGGCCACGCGATCGGCGGGGATCGGCGCGTCCTCGCTCGGGCCTTGGCCCAGCACTGGGTGGACCTTGTTCACGGCTGCGCCTCACCATCGGCTTTGGGCTTTGCCTCGAACCCGGCCCAGCGGCCGAACATTTCCTCGGCGCGGCGGAGGTTTTTGTCGAGCGAGGCCATGGTCTTGGCGAAATCGCCGGCATCGTCACCGCGCCAAGCCGCGCGCGCCTGGCCGATGATGACGCCCAAGCCTTGCGCGCGCGCTTGGCCGGTCATGCCGTCGGCTTCCAATCCCGCCAGCGCCAGCACCCAGCGGGCGCAGCGGACGTGACGCTGATGGGCGGCGGCCATCAGCGCTGGGTCGCGGTCCTGCCCCTGCTCCATCGCCAGCACGGCGGCGCGGTGCGGCTCCATCGCCTCGAAGCGGCGCATGATCAGCTCGAACAAGCGGTCGCGGACGCTCTGCGATGGATCGAGCTGGTCGAGATTTTCGGCGATGGCGCGGTCGAACGCCTCGTCGGCGCAGTCCGCGGCTTCGCCGACGCTGGCGCCGTAGAAGTCCGACACCGGCCTGCCGGCGGCAAGCGCGAGCTTCGCCAGGGTCGCTTCGCGCCAGGGCGCCGAAGCGGCGAACGACAAGGCGGCGCGGGCGAGATCGCGCCGAAGCGCAGGATCGGAGAGAGCGGACATGGGGTACAAATTGGCAGCCCACGGCCTCAGACTTCAAGGCGCGGACTGGAGAAACTTGTTGTGAAGTCGGCTATTTCTTGCCGAGTGCGCGCGAACGCGCGGCGGCGGACGATACCGCGCGGCGAAGCAGCGGCCCCAAGCCGTCCGCGGCGCTCAGCACGTCGAGCGCCGCCTCAGTGGTGCCGCCCGGCGACGTGACCTGCTTGCGCAAGGTCCCTGGCGGGTCGCCCGTCTCCAGCATCAAAGCGCCGGCGCCGGCGACGGTGCCGCTGGCCAGGCGCATCGCTGTCTCGCGGTCGAGCCCCTCCTGTTCGGCCGCCGCCGCCAGCACTTCCGCCAGCAGAAACACATAAGCCGGGCCGGAGCCTGAAACGGCGGTGACCACGTCCATCAGTCGCTCGGCCGCGATATGCTCGACCGTGCCCAGCGGTTCGAGCAATTGCTCGACCAGCTGGCGATCCTCCACCGTGCAGGCAGGCGACGCCACGTAGGCGGTGACGCCGCGCCCGATCCGCGCCGGGGTATTGGGCACGCAGCGCACGACGCGCTGGGCGCCTAGCTCGCGCGTCAGCGTCTCAATGGTGATCCCGGCCATGATCGACATCACGCGGGTGTCGGCGCCGATGAAGCGCTTCACGCTTTCGACCACGCTGGAAAACGTCTGCGGCTTCACCGCCAGCACGACTATATCGACGGGTCCTGCGTCGGGCGGATTGATCACCGCGCCAACGGAATCGAGTTCGCGCTCGAGGTCTGGATCGAAATTGGGCTCGACAACCGTCAGCGTCAGGCCCCCGCCCTTGCGCACGGCTTCCAGCCAGCCGCGCACCAGCGCGCCGCCCATGGCGCCCGCGCCGACTAGTGCGATTGATGGAGCGTCTAGGCTCACGCTTCTCCGCAGGTCTCGAACAAGGCGGCGGCGGATGCATCCTCCGCAGCCATGCCGCCCAGTATAAGGAACTGGAACGCCGGATTGAAGCGCTCGGCTGCGTCCATGGCGGCGGCGAGCATGGCCTGCACTTCGCCGACGGAAATATCGTCGCGGCCGATCATCGGCATGGCGTGGCGGAAAATGATGGTGCCGTCGTCGGACCAGACGTCAAAGTGGCCGAGCCACAAATTTTCGTTGATCAGCGCCGCCAGCTTGAGCGCCTCGGTGCGGCGCGACACCGGCGCCTGAATCTCGAAGCCCAGCGTGAACAGCAGCGCCGGCAACTCGTGGCGGTAAGAGAAATAGCCGACGCTCTCACCCCAGCTGGTCTTGAAGGAGAAGTGCACGTCGCCATCCTCGGCGCGTTCGCACATGAAGCGATCGTCGGAACCGATCACCGCTTCAACTGTTTCCATCGGGTCGGAACTGGTGTCGGTTTCGTCGTCGAGCCAGAGATCCATCGAGCGTCCCCTCCGCGAGCGCTGTTGGCCGCCCCTCCAGCGGCCGGACATGGTCTCTTCGCCTTGGGATGCGCGCCTTGAATGGCGGCGTTCGAATCGAGCCCCGACGACTAGGTAAGCGCGCTGAACATTGCGCGAAACTTAACGGGCGCCTTAGGACCACATTACGTGAAGTTATTCACGGGCCTTGAGAACGGCCTCCAGCGCCGAAACGCGCTCGCGCAGCGCATCGGCCTCGGCGCGCGCCTCGGACGCCAGCTGCTTCACCGCCTCGAACTCATCGCGGCTGACGAGATCCATTTCCGCAACAAAACGATCGGCTTGCGAGCGCATGAAGCTCTTGGCCTCGTCATTCATGCCCTGCGCCATGCCCATGGCCCCGGTCATCAATCGGGCCAGATCGTCGAACACCGAGCTTGTCGTTTGCATGTGGACCGATCCTTTCGGCCTACTTATGAAGCGCCGCGGGGCCGGGCAATGCGGCCAATCGGTCTTCTAAAGGTGGACGCGCGTGATTCTGGAAGCGATCCAATTCCCCAATATCGATCCGGCGGCCCTGACCATTCCCGGCTTCGAACTGTTCGGTCAGGATTGGGGACCCTTCTATCTGCGCTGGTATGCGCTGGCCTACATCGTCGGCCTGGTTCTGGGCTGGCGCTGGATGGTGTGGCTGATCCGGCGCGACAAGCTCTGGGCGCCGGGGCGACCGGCGCTCAGCGTGCCGCAGGCGGACGACTTTCTGTTCTGGGCGACGCTCGGGGTCATCCTCGGCGGACGGCTGGGCTACGTGCTCTTCTACAAGCCCGACATGATTTGGCGGAACTTCTTCGAAGTGTTGCAGATTTGGCAGGGCGGCATGAGCTTCCATGGCGGCCTGATCGGCGTCGCTGTCGCGGCCTGGTGGTTCAGCCGGCAGAAGCATGTCAACGAAGAGCAATACGCCAAGCTTGCCGCCAAGCATGCGGTGGCGAAGGCGCCCGATGGCGAAGACGCCAAATACACGCGCTTCGGCGAAGACAAGTGGATTCTGAAAGCCGAAGCCGAAGCCGCGCGCGAAAAGGCCAAGACCGACACCGTCGATCTCTTGCGCTTGGGCGATCTCGCGGCGGCGGCGGCGCCGATCGGGCTCTTCTTCGGCCGCATCGCCAATTTCATCAATGGCGAGCTTTGGGGCCGCAAGACCGAGGGGCCGTTCGGCGTCGTGTTCTGCAACGAGCGCCTGATGATCCAGAACGGCGGCTATTGTCCAGCCGGCACGGACCCACGCCATCCGAGCCAATTGTATGAAGCCGCGCTTGAGGGCGTGGCGCTCTTTGTCATTATCAATTACGCGACGCTGCGGTACGACTCGCTGCGGCGTCCGGGCATGAATGTCGGCCTATTCCTGGTCTGCTACGGAATCTTCCGCGCGCTGCTGGAGACCGTGCGCGAGCCCGACTCGCACATGCCGGAGGCGCTGCGCGGCTACATCACCATGGGCATGCTGCTGTCGCTGCCGATGATCGCCGCCGGCGCCTGGCTCATCCGCCGCGCTTTGAAGCAACCGCAACTGGCGGCGGCGTGACACGTCAGATCGCCCGCATGCTAAGGCGCAACACTACGCGCCCGGAACGCGATGCGTGGGTGTGGCTGAGGACGCTTCGCGACGAAGGCATCGCTGTACGCAGGCAACACCCAGTCGGCAGGTACGTTGCTGATTTCGCCATCATGCGCGCGCGGGTCGCGATCGAAATCGACGGGCCACTACACGAACGCCAGCAGGAAGCTGACTCGGAGCGAGATCAGGCGTTCGAGCGGCTTGGTTGGCGCGTGCTTCGCTTCACGCCGGAGCAACTTGCGGATGGCCCCCGATTTCTCGCAGCCGTTCGAGCAGCATTGCCCCCCTCCCCGCGAGGGGAGGGGGAAGGGGGTGGGGTGAACCTTGCTGCGCGCAATGTGTTCGCCACATCGCCGAGTTCTGACACGACACCGCATCACCCCGCCCCCCGGCCCCCTCCCCTCGCGGGGAGGGGGAGCGGTGACTCCTCTCAAGAGGAGGGGGAAGTTCCTACGCAGATCCGCCGCCGCACGCGCGCCAGCCGCAAACTCCCCGCGCGGCGCAAGCCATGAGTCTCAGAGAGAAACTCGTCGAGCACATCCGCGAGTATGGCCCGATGACCGTCGCGGATTACATGGCCGCCTGCCTCTACGATCCGGAGGACGGCTATTACGCCACGCGTCCGAGCATCGGCGGCGCCGGCGCCGATTTTCTCACCGCGCCCGAAGCCAGCCAGATGTTCGGCGAACTCATCGGGCTCTGGTGCGCGCACGAATGGGAGGCGCTCGGCAAGCCGGCGTTCAACTGGATCGAACTGGGTCCCGGCCGCGGCGTGCTGATGCAAGACGCTTTGCGCGCCACGCAGCGCATCGAGGGCATGCACGATGCCGCAAGCGTCGTGCTGGTCGAGACCAGCGAGCCGTTGCGCGACGCCCAGGCCGAACGCGTGCCGGCGGCGGAATGGGCGGCGCGGCTCGAAGATGCGCCCCCCGGTCCCTGCCTCGTCATCGCTAACGAATTCTTCGATTGCCTGCCGATCCGCCAATTCTTCCGCGGCGAGGACGGCTGGCACGAGAAGCTGGTCGGTCTCGACGAAGCAGAGCAACTCACATTCGGCTTGAGCGCCGCGCTGCCTGCGCCCGACAGCGAGGACGAAATCGGCGCCGTGCGCGAAATCGCGCCCGGCCTCGAAAGCCTGATCTATGAAATCGAGCGCCGCTTGCACGAAGCGCCCGGCCGCGTGCTCATCATCGATTACGGCTACGCCAAATCTGAGGGCGCCGACACGCTGCAAGCGCTCAAGAACCACAAGAAGATCGATCCACTCGAGACGCCCGGCGAGGCCGACCTTACCGCGCACGTCGATTTCGGCCGCATCGCGCACTTGGCGGAGGCGGCGGGCTTGCAAGTGCACGGGCCGATTTCGCAGGGCGCGTTCTTGCGCGCGCTCGGCATCGATTTCCGCGCCGAGGCGCTGGCGCGCGCCAACCCCACGCACGCCGAACGGCTGAAGCGCGAAATCCGCCGCTTGACCCACGCCGACGAAATGGGCGCATTGTTCAAAGTAATATGTCTCTCGAGCCCAAACCTGCCGCCGCCCGCGGGATTCTGAGCGCGCCGCCATCTTGGACCGCCGGCGCCCTCGCCGGCGTGCGCCATGGTTTCTTTGGCCGCGAGGGCGGGGTGTCAGGCGGCATCTATGCGTCGCTCAATGCCGGGACCGGCTCGCGCGACGATCCCCAACTTGTGCTCGAAAACCGCCGCCGCATCGCCGCCGCGTTTGGCCTGGAGCGCTTGGTTGGCGTGCATCAGATCCATTCGCCCACAGCCGTGTTCATCGATGCGCCCTGGGGCGGCGAGCGTCCGCATGCGGATGCGCTGGTGACGACCACGCCTGGCTTGGCGCTCTCGATCCTGACTGCCGATTGTGCGCCGATCCTGTTTGCCGACGCTGAGGCGGGCGTGATCGGCGCCGCCCATGCCGGCTGGAAAGGCGCGCTCGGCGGCGTCATCGAAAGCACGGTGCGATTGATGGAACAACACGGCGCCCGGCGCATCGCCGCCGCGATCGGCCCCTGCATTCATCAGGCGTCCTACGAGGTCGGCCCGGAATTCATGGCCGCGTTTCTGGCCGTCGACGCCGCGCTCGAGCGCTTCTTCACGCCAGGCGCAGGCGACCGGCAACACTTCGATCTTCCTGGGTTCTGTGCATCGCGCCTAGCGGCGGCGGGCGTCGACAAAATCGAGACGCTGCCGCTCGATACCTACGCGGAATCGCTGCGCCTGCACTCGCATCGCCGTTCGGTGCACGAAAAGGCGGGCGATTATGGCCGCAATTGCAGCGTCATCGTGCTGGCATGAGCGTGTTCGGCTCCCTTGCGGCGCTGCGCGACCGCCCGATTCCGCCAGCGCCGGAAGGCGGCGCGCGCGGTTATCATGCGCTGCCGATCGACTTCGACGGCCATGAAAACCAGGAGCCGCTCGTCACGTTGAGCGAATTCGGCATTCGCGGTCAGAACTTCTACGCGCAACCGCACAACCCGCCTTATTACGCGATCATTCCCGGCGCGATAGAAACATTGCATCTGCGCCGCGGCGCCGCCGAGCGGTTGCGTTCGGTCAACGCGCGGGTTGCAGAGGCTGGCCTCGAACTCTTCGTGTTGGACGCGTGGCGCCCGCAGCAAGTACAGGCCTACTTTCACGATCGCTGGCTGCCGGCGGAGTTGCGCCGCCGCAAGCCGCATCTGAACGATGCGCAAATCGCCGCCGAGGTGCAGAATTACTGGGCCGCGCCTTCGAGCAATCGCGACGCGCCCTCGCCCCACGCCACCGGTGGCGCCGTCGATCTCACCTTGCGCTGGCGCGGCGGCGATCCGCTGTGGATGGGCTCGCTGTTCGACGATGCTTCGCCGCTCGCCCACACCGACCGCTTCGAGGCCAACATCTCCGCGGACGCCTTCAGTTTTTCCGACGAAGAGGCGCGCGCCAACCGCCGCCTGCTCTACTGGCTGATGGTCGAAGCGGACTTCGCCTCCAATCCCTCCGAATGGTGGCACTTCTCCTTCGGCGACCAGATGTGGGCCAAGCTCCGAAACGAACCCGCCGCGCTCTATGGCGCAACCGAACCGGCTCTCTGAAGCGTTGCGCCGCGGCAACGGGGTGCGGTTCCGTTACGAAAATACAGCAAAAGCTTTCGCCTCCCCCGACTCGGCGCGTAAAGGGAGCCCAATCCAGGACGCGACGGGGATCCATGAAACTCTTGTCCGGCAATTCCAATCAGCCGCTCGCGCAGGCGATCGCCGAGCATCTCGACACGCCGCTGGCGCAGGCCGAATTCAAGCGCTTCAAAGACAACGAAATCTTCGTCGAGATTCAGGAGAACGTCCGCGGCGAGGATGTGTTCTTCGTGCAGTCGACCTCGCATCCCGCCAACGACAATCTGATGGAATTGCTGATCGGCATCGATGCGCTGCGCCGCGCCTCCGCGCGCCGGATCACCGCCGTCATCCCCTATTACGGCTATGGCCGGCAGGATCGCAAAGTCGGCGGCCGCACCCCGATCTCGGCCAAGCTTGTCGCCAATCTGATCGTCACCGCCGGCGCCAATCGGGTGCTGACGCTCGAACTGCACGCCGGCCAGATCCAGGGTTTCTTCGACATCCCGACCGACAATCTGTTTTCGACGCCGGTGCTCGAACGCGACATTCGCGAGCAGGTCAAGGACGCCACCAAATTGATGATCGTCTCGCCGGACGTCGGCGGCGTGGTGCGCGCCCGCGCGCTGGCCAATCGCTTGGGCGCCGATCTGGCCATCGTCGACAAGCGCCGCGAAAAGGCCGGCGTCAGCGAAGTCATGCACATTATCGGCGACGTTGAAGGCCGCGAGTGCATCCTGATCGACGACATCGTCGACAGCGGCGGCACGCTCTGCAACGCCGCCGAGGCGCTGTTGAAGGAGAAGGCGAAATCGGTGTCGGCCTACATCACCCACGGCGTGCTCTCGAACGGCGCGGTCAAGCGCGTCGACGAGAGCAAGCTCAAGGAATTGGTCGTCACCGACTCGATCGATCCGAACGGGCGCAAACACAAGAGCAGCAAGATCCGCGAAATCTCGGTCGCGGCTCTAATGGGCGACGCCATCTGGCGCATCGCCAACGAACAGAGCGTATCGAGCCTGTTCGAGTGAGTTCGATCCGCGCAGCGACCACCGCCGACATCCTTGCCGCGCATGCCCTGATCGAGAGCGCCTATCGCGGCGACAGCGCCAAGCGCGGCTGGACCCATGAGGCCGATCTGCTCGGCGGCCAGCGCACCGACGAAGCCGCGCTTGCTTCCATCCTCGCCGACCCGAAGCAGACCTTGCTATTGGCCGAGCAAGACGGTGCGCTCGTCGGCTGCGTGCTGGTCGCCGACAAGGGCCAGCGCGAGGGCGCACGCATCGGATATCTCGGCATGCTGACGGTGAGCCCCGACCTGCAAGGCGGCGGCCTTGGCCGGGAGCTGCTCGCCGCCGCCGAAGCGCATGCGCGCGGGTTCGGGGCGGACGTCATGGAAATGACCGTCATCAAGAGCCGGCGCGAATTGATCGATTGGTACGTTCGCCGCGGCTATCGCGACACCGGCCGCGAAGAGCCCTTCCCGCTCGACGACCCGCGCTTCGGGCTGCCCAAGACTCGCGATCTGGTGTTCGTGGTGCTGGCGAAGCAATTGCGGTAGCGCAGCTCAGCTCGGCGGCCGGAAATAGCGGGCGTCGAAGCGATATTGCGGAGCCGCCATCGCGCCGTTGGCGGCGGCGATGCCGATCGAATAGCCGGCGCCGCTGCAATCGCCCGGCGCCTTCGGCATCGCCCGATTGAACACCATCAGCGCCGCATAATCGTAGCCCGACGTATCGAACACGCCGCCGCGGCCCAGAGCCACCGCTTCGATCTCGCCGTTGCGCCGGCCGAGACCGATCAGCTCCAGACTGGCGTCGCCGCGTAGTGTGTAGGTCCGCGGGCCGCGCACACGGAGCGCCATGTAGTGCGCGCCAAGCTGCTCGACGCGACCACGCGACGACCACGAGCCATTGCGCGAAATCGTGCCGGACAGCCGGACGGCGCGGGCGAAGTGCGGGGCCAGATCGTAGTCACGCGCGAAATTCTGCACCCGCCAGCGCTGCAGCGCGTCCGGGATGGTCGTGCCGACGCCGGCGAGCGTCTGCTCCATGGTCTCGAAGCCATCGTAGGCGACGCTGTTTTCCCACAGGCGCACCACGATGCGCTCGCCATGAACATCGGCCAGCGATTGCAGCAGCGTCCACTGTCCGTAATTGTGACCGCTCGCCGTGGTGGTCCAGCATAGCTGCGGGGCGGCAAAATCGGTCTCGACATAGCCGGTCGCGTCCTGATCGTCGCCGGCGGTTGCAGTCTCAATCCAGGATGCGGTCGATTCATAGAGCCAGTTCAGGCCCTCCAGGGAATCGTAGCCGTACTGCACGATGTGATTGAACTCGTGCGTCGCCGTCGCGCGCATCAGGCTCTCCGGCGGCGCCTCCTTGCCCATGCCGCGGAAATCGTTGTCGATCACAAGCACCGCGCGCGCCGCCGCGGTTTCGCGCACCGACGGCGTGTTGGGATTGTCGAACACCACTTGCATCGGCTTGGCATAGCCCATGAAACCGTTGGCTTCGGCGATGTAGGCGCGATAGCGGCCATCGCGATCGCGCACCGGCGGCGCCCACCCGAGCCGCACTTGCGCATCGAACAGCTCTTGCAGAGCAGTCGCGGTCGCGCGCGCGTACTCGTGGGTCGAGGCGTCACGGCCTTCGAGCGTGTAGTAGAGATGGAAGTCCGCCGTATCGATAGTCTGCTGGCGCCCGCTCAGCGTGACTGGCGTTTCGAGCATGGCCTGCAAACGCTCGACCACCGAGGCGTCGACCGATAGTAAAGTCAGCCGGAAACGGCCGCTATTGGGCGATTGCTGGAAGCGATAGAGCTGCAGCGTGTAAGCGCCGGCGGCCGGGGCCGTAAACGCAATGGCGGAGTTGAGCGAGCCGTCGCCGCGATCGTCATTGAGCGCCACCGGATATCCATCCGGGCCGTTCAGCCGAAGCACGGTGTCGAGATTGCCGCTGGCGGCTTCGCTCAGCGCCATCAGCGTCTGCCCGGCGGCGAGGTTGACGGGATATTCTAGCTGCGGCTGCGCGTCGTTGAGCTCGCCTTGGTAATTGGCAAACTCCGTCCCCTCGAACGAAGCAAAATTGAACGGCGCTCGCGCATTCGGATCGAGCGCGAGCGAGAGCGCAAAATCGCCGGCGCCGGAACCGCCAAAGGTGCCGGCGACCAGCGTGTAGCTGCCGGCGGCGGGCGCTTGGAACACGAGCTGAGAATTGAGCGTGCCGTCGCCGCGATCGTCGTTCTGGGCAACGGTGGCGCCGCTCGCGTCGGTCAGCGTCAGCGTCGTGTCGAGATTGGCGGTGAGCGCATAGGTGGTGGCGACGAACATGTCGCCGGCGGCGAGGTCAACGCTGAAGCGCTGTTCGGCGCGTCTGCGGTCGACGGAAACAACCTCCTCGCGAAGCGTCCGCGCCTCGCCGGATAGACCCGTGTTGAGGCCGTAAGAGACAATCAGCTCGAACTCGCCAGTGGCGCCGCTAAAGCCGCTCACCACCGCGGTGTGGGTTCCTCCGGCGCGCGCCGCATAGATGACGCGCGAGGTCAGCACGCCCGGCTGCTCGTCGTCGTTCTCGGCGACCCGGCGTCCGTCCGGACCATTCAAGGTCAACACCGTGTCGATCGCCGTCGAGGTCGCCAGCGTGACGATCTGCCCGGGCTCGAGCTGCACCTGGAAGCTCACGCGCGGCGCCCGCGCCGTGAGATTGCCGGCATAGCGTTGCTCGGCGGGCGTCTGCCCGGCGGCGCTGGCGGCGGTCAGCAGCAGGGCAAGGAAGGCGATGCAAGCGCGCAAGATTGGTTCTCCCCCAAGCGCCCGAACGGACGCACGCCGCACAATGGCTCAGCCTCGCGCCGGCGTCCATGTCGGCAGCGCAGCACTTTCGGGGGCTGAGCGCGACCAGCGCTTCGGCAACTGGTGTCGCCTACCGACTTCCAAGTCTTGCTGCCTCGCGGCGATCCGCTTCCGCCCGCGCAGTGTCGCCCAGGGCTTCATAGGCTTGAGCCCTGTGAGAGAAGTTCCACGCCTGACTCGGATCAAGCGCAATTGAGCGGGTGTAGTCCGTGATTGCCTGCTGGTAGTTGCCAAGTGCCAGGTGCGCATCCGCACGGTCGCTCGGCGGCCCCCAATCCTGTGGCGCCAGCCGTTCCGCCTGGTCCGCATCCGCTATGGCGCCCGCATAGTCGCGCGTGGTCTGCCGCGCCAAACCACGGTTGCGATACGCATTCGCATTGTTGGGATTCAGCCTAAGCGCTGTGTCAAAATCGGCGATGGCGCGGACTGCGTCGCCGCTAGCCTGATAGGAATCTGCACGGCCGGCATAAGGCTGCCAGCTCTGCGGACTGAGCCGAATGGCTTGGTCATAGTCAGCGATTGCGCGGACGTAGTCATTTGCCCCCCAATGATGGGCATGCCCCCGTTCGAAAAATGCGCTCCAAAGGGTCGGCTCAAGTTGGATAGCTCTATCATAATCCGCGATCGCTCGTTGGTAGTCACTCAGCCCATACTGATAGGCATCGCCGCGCTGTGCGTACGCGCTCGCGCCTTGGGGGTTCAGCTGTATTGATCGGTCAAAATCTGCAATGGCGCGCACGTGATCATTGAGTCCATACCAATACACGTTCCCGCGCGCCAGGAAGTGAAGCGCATCCGACCCATCCATGCGGATAGCTTGGTCTAGGTCCGCTAGCGCGCGCGCGTAATCCTGCTGACCGTCCCTGTATGCTGCGCCGCGCCGTGCGTAAGCATCCGCGAACTGCGGATTCAGTTGAATAGCGGAAGTGAAATCGGCGATGGCGCGAACGAAGTCGCGCGGCCCGTCGGCGTAGGTGATTCCGCGATTAAAATAGGCGATAGCCATATTTTGCGGATCGACCTGGCCCGACTGAATGATCGCCGTGCAACCGCCGATTTCCACCTCGTCCGGATACTGACCGACGGCCGCATTGCAATATGTCCATTGCTGCTCGAGCGATTGAGCAAGCACGGACGAAGCAGCGCCAAGCGTGACGACAAACGCAACGCTGGCGATCACTGCTTGCTTCATGACAGCGCCCTCCCCTCGATAGGGATACGCCCGATTAGCCCTGGAGTGAAGCGCAAAGACCGGGCGGCGGCTTGGCAGCGCAAAAAATGGGCGATGGCGCAGTTCCGCACCATCGCCCAAGGGGGAGAGCCCGTTGAAGCGCCTTACTCGGCGGCGATCCTCGCGGCCGCCAGATTCTCCTTGGTCGGCAGCGGCTTTTCCATCTGCGCCCAGTCGATCAGCACGTCGCCTGCCATGTCCTCATATTTGAGCGCGCCGAGCGCGTCGTATTTCGGCCGCACGCGGTCGGTCAGCAGGCCGACGCGCTTCAGGTTCGGCATGATGCGTTCGAACAGCAATTCGCGGAACAGATTGATCACGACGCTGTCCAGGATGTGCTTGCGCGCGGCCTCGATATCGAAACCGTATTCGCGCATCACGTCCATGCCGAACAGCCGGTCGCGCATGATCACGCAGGCCTGGTAAGCGAACTCGGCGCGATCCTCGATCTCTTCCTGCGGCAGCACCTTGATCCAGTCCTCAAGGTAGTTGACGCCGAAGGCGACGTGGCGGCCCTCGTCGCGCATCACCAGCTCGACAATCTGCTTCAACAGCGGATCCTTGGTGGTGCGCACCTGCGTGCCGAAGGCGGCGAGCGCCAGCCCTTCGATGATCAATTGCATGCCAATGAATTTGAGGTCCCAGCGCTCGTCGGCCAGAATCTTATCGATCAGCGCCTTCAGATTCTTGTTGACGGGGTAGACCATCTTGCAGCGGCGGCGCAGGTATTCGTTGAACACTTCAACGTGGCGCGCTTCGTCAAAGGTCTGCGAGGCGGCATAGAGCTTGGCGTCCATGGTCGGCGCACACGAGACCAGCTGCGACGCCACCAGCAAGGCGCCCTGCTCGCCATGCAGGAATTGGCTCATCGTTTGCGCGTGGCCCTTCCAGGCAAAGCGCACTTTCTCTTCATGACTGAGCGCTTCGTACTCCGGGTAACCGTTGAGCGCGCCGATCGAGGCTTCCATCGGGAAGTCGTTCATGTCGCACGGCGCATCCCAATCGACGTCGAGCGTCGTGTTCCAGTTGTGGACCTTGCCGAGTTCGTAGAGCCGGCGGATTTTGGCGTTGGCGCTGTCATAATCCCAGTTGAACGAGCCGGTCAGCGGCGTGTGGAAAATCTCGCGGATGGTCTCGACATCCTGAAGCGTCAGCTTCTGCGCCAAATCGTCGTCATCGAAGCTGCGGACATCTTGCGGCGGTTGGTCGACGATCGTGACGCGCATGAACTCCTCCGTAAAAAATGACGCATGCGTCATTTTTATAAGCCGGCCAAAGACAGTCGCGCGCATTGATCTCGATCA
>FKKE01003132.1_pt1 | contig 27464 bp, 26 predicted proteins | sample 1106331 | NCBI WGS metagenome assembly FKKE01 (sample SAMEA3931202, study PRJEB13176) | freshwater metagenome | biome: Drinking water system; feature: drinking water; material: freshwater | place: China | collected 2013-02-06
TGCACCGCCTCGTCGACGTAGGACGAGACGTCGGCGACGCGGTCCTGGTTGTCGCGCGACAGCCGCCGCACCCGGCGGCCGAGCAGCAGGATCGGCACGAGCGTCGCCGGGATGCCGAGCAGCACGAAGGCGGCGAGCTTCCAGCTCACCACGAACATCATCACCGCCGCGCCGATCATCATGAGCAGGTTCCTCACGAACATCGACAGGCCGTAGCCGATCACCTGCTGCAGCAGCATCGTGTCGTTGGTCAGGCGCGAGATCACCTCGCCGGTGCGCGCCTGCTCGAAATACCCGGGCTCGAGCGCGAGGATGTGGTTGAACACGGTGCGCCGCAGGTCGGTCACCACGCGCTCGCCGAGCGACATCATCAGGTAGAAGCGCGTCAGGTACCGCGGCGCCGGCCGCATGGCGGCGAGCTCGCCGTGGCAGAACATGCAGGCGGCGAAAAGCCCGGCGCAATAGAGCAGGATCGTGTAGCGGATGTTCCAGACCCCGAGGTTCTCGTAGAGCGCGTAGGCCATCGCGGCGAGCAGCACGAAGAGCAGCGGCAGCCCCCAGACGCGCGAGTACCAGCCGCTGCGGCGCCGGCCGCCGCCGACGTCGAAGACGAGGATGAACGAGAGCAGGTACAGGACCAGCGGCACGATCCACAGGAACGGGATCGAGGCCACGTTCTGCGTGATGTGGCTCGTGGTCGCGAGCAGCATCAGCGAGCCGAGCGCCGACAGCACGAGCCACAGGAGGTAGTCGCTCGCCGAGGGCGCAGACTGCTCGCCCTGCACGGGACTGACCTTTACTTCGGCGACTCCCGCAGAGGCTTTCCATGCCGACGCCGCGCACAAGCCCGCAAAAACGACGTAGAGAGCGCTCCAGGCATACGACTGCCACTCGAGCGTGACCTCGGGCTCGATGAGGGGCGGGTAGGCGACGAGCGCGAGCAGCGAGGCGAGGTTGGAGAGCGCGAAGAGGCGGTACACGGTGCCGGCCGGGAAGCTGCGCGCGAACCAGGCCTGCACCAGCGGCCCGGTGGTCGAGAGCAGGAAGTAGGGCAGGCCGATGGTCGCGGCCAGCAGCGCCAGGATGCGCGGCGCCGGATCGGTGTCGGGATCGGGCTTCCAGCCGTCGGCGGCGAGGATCGGCAGGAAGGCGAGGCTCGCGGCGAGCAGCACCGTGTGCACGATCGCCTGCGCGCGCGGCGCGGCGCGCCGGCTTGCGGATCGCCGCCCATGCGCACGGCGCGGCCGGCATGCTGAACGCGGCACGCGCCGGCGTCCATTCCATCGAGCACGCCACGCTGCTGGACGACGAGGCCGCCGCTCTGCTCAAGGCCCGGCAGGTGTTCGTCGTCCCGACCCTCTCGGCCCTGGCGACCACCGCCGAGGGCGGCACGGCCTGCGGCATTCCGGCCTCCGCCGTCGGCAAAGCCAAAAAGATCGTGCCCCGGCATGAAGCGAGTTTCCGGCAGGCCTATGCCGCGGGCATCCCCATCGCGCTGGGGACCGATGCAGGCACACCGTTGAACGAACATGGGACGAACGCGCAGGAATTGACGCGTATGGTGGCCTTGGGCATGGCGCCGCTGGACGCGATTCGGTCCGCGACGCAGTCGGCGGCGACCTTGCTGGGGATCGAACGCGAGGTGGGCACGCTCGTGCGGGGCAAGATCGCCGACCTGCTGGTGGTGAACGGCAATCCCTTGGACAGGATGGGCGTGCTGCAAGACCGCAAACACCTCTTGGGCGTGATGCAAGGAGGGCGTTTCGTGAGCGGTCCGCTGGCGGCCTTTTTCAGCAGCCGCTATCGGCGGGTATAGAACAGCTCCATCGCGTTCCTGATTCCCATCAACCGCCCCCGGCGAAAGACGGTTTCGAACCGGGTGCGCAGTTCCTGCGAGCCCTTCCCGTCCGAGGCCGTCACGACGCCCTGCGACACCATCATCTGGAGGGCCACGTCGAGGAGCCGCCGTCCCTTCGCGTCGAGTTCCGGTGTCACGAATTCGTCGAGGATTTCCGCCGCCCGGTCCAGCACGATCGGCTCCTTGAAGGTATCGTAGCCCTGCGCGGCGACCGTTCGCTCGCGCACGATCGCCAGTTCCTCCTTGATCCGCTTGACCTGCTTGATGAGGATCGCGAACAGCTCCTTTTGCCCTTCGTCGTAGAGTTTCTGCTCCATCGCCTCGCGCACGAGATCGGGCGGCACGGTCTCTTCGCGAAAGGGCTGCGCTTCCCCGAACCGCAGCCGCTCGTAGGATCGGCGCTTGTCCGGATCGCCGATGACTTCGTAGGCGGCATTGATCTCGCGAATCTTCGCGTCGGCCGTCGCATTGCCGGGGTTCCGGTCCGGGTGGAACTCGAAGACGAGTTTCCGGTAGGCCTTTTTGATGTCCTCGTCCGACGCGTCGCGCGCCACGCCGAGAACGGCATAGTAGTCGAGGGATGCCATGCGCGGCCGTGATGATAGCACCGGCACGGGAACGCGGCAACGGACGGGACGACCGTCGGCGCCGACACCGACGCGGCACCTTGACAGGAGCCCCGCGCCTGCGTAGCCTGGCACGCCCATGTCCACCGAGCACCGTTCCGCACCCTGGCATGCCGGGGTCACCCCCTATCAATGGCTCGTCCTCTTCGTCGCCTGGCTCGGCTGGGTCTTCGACTCGATGGATGCGACGATCTACGCCATCGTCCTCCATCCGGCGTTGGAAGAGCTGCTCGCGCGAGGCGGGACGCCGGCGACGACGGAGTCGATCGCCTGGTACGGCGGCCTGATCCTCTCGATTTTCCTCATCGGCTGGGCCATCGGCGGCGTCCTGTTCGGCGTCCTGGCCGACCGGTTCGGGCGCACGAAAACCCTGATCGCCACGATCCTCCTGTACGCCCTGTTCACGGGCATGGCCGCCCTGTCGCAAGATTGGTGGCACTTGGCGATCTATCGGTTCCTGACGGCACTGGGCATCGGCGGCGAATGGGCCGCGGGTGCGGCGATCGTGGCCGAGGTCTGGCCGGAAGAGAAGCGCACCAGGGCGGCGGGCCTGTTGCAATCGGCCTGGGCGGCGGGCTTTTTCCTGGCCGCCGTGACGAATCTCCTGCTCAAAGGGTACGGGTGGCGGGTCTTGTTCCTGATCGGCATCGCCCCGGCCCTGGTGGCCATGCTCGTGCGGCTCTGGGTCAAGGAGCCGGAACGGTGGGTGCAGGCGCATGCGCGCGAGGCCTCGGGCCTCGCGCGCAGGGTCCGGCTCGCGGAACTCTTCCACGAACCGTTCGGCGCGAAGACGCTGGTCGGGTCCGCCCTGGCCTTCGTGGCGGTCTTCGGCCTCTGGGGGACGAGCAACTGGACCCCTACGCTGATCGAAGCCCTGCCGGATATGCAGGGGCTCAGCCGGGCCGATCTCTCGGGCAAGGTGAGCTACGCCGTCATGCTGTTCAATCTCGGAGCCCTGCCGGGCTACCTCTGCTTCGGCCCGCTGGCCGACCGGCTCGGGCGTCGGCCGGTCTTTGCCCTGATGTGCGCGGGCAGCCTGGTCATGGTGCCCCTCACGTTCTTTGCGCCCCATGCCTATGCGCACGTGCTGATGCTCTTGCCGATCTTGGGGTTTTTCAGCAGCGGGATTTTCAGCGGCTTTCCGATCTACCTGCCCGAACTGTACCCGACCCGCCTGCGCGCCACCGGCGCCGGGTTTTGTTTCAATGCCGGCCGTATCCTGGCCTCGGCCGGTCCCTTCCTGACGGGCGCGCTGGTAAGCTGGGTGGGCAGTTTCGGGCGGGCGGCGAGTCTGGTGGCCCTGGTCTACCTGCTGGCGCTGGTCGTGCTGCCCTTTGCCCCCGAGACGAAGGGCCAGCCGCTCCCCGATTGAAGAAGGATGCTGAAAAAGCCCGCGGCCTTTTGGTCCATTCAGGGAATGGCTACGATTGGGACGACTGGGCGCGGCGATGCGCTTCGAGCCGGACCCTCGTGTATTCCTTGATCGACTCGTACACTTCCTTGTCGATTTTGCCCCGGGCGAAGAGGCGGGACGCTTCGTGCTCCACGTCGAGAACCGTCCCGAGATCGGCATCGCGGTGCAGCGCCTGGACCAGCGGCCGGCGGCGCCAGCGGGCAACGACGAAATGGAAAATCGCCCAGACCGTACCGCCCGCCGAAAAGAGCGCGATCAAGACGTCACGATAGCGCTGAAGGAAATCCAGCGCCTTATGCGGCTCCCGGCCACCCTGGAAAAAGGCCAGCGCCCCGGGATGCGGCGGGTAGTAGAATCGTTGGCTGACCTGATCTTCCTTCGTCAGGGGAATCATGAAGGGAAAGGCCGAGCCCAGTTCGTGCGAATGCAGGAACAGCCGGTGCACGATGCGGTAGGCCTGAAAATCGGACAGGCGGCTGCTCCCGATCAGGACCACGTCGACCAGCAGCGTCGTCACCGGCCGGTCGGGAAAGAGGCCGGAGGAGGGGTAGCTGCCGGGCGGGATCGTCGTCACGTCCAGAAAGGGATGGGACCGATGGATGCCGTCGGCCCGGTCCACGGAGAGCAGCATGTAGCGGCCGGTTTGCGCGATCGTCCGCATCGACTGACTGCCGAACGGCGCCAGCAGGAAGGCAATCTGAATCTCGCCGTCGTCGAGCCCCTTACGGACCCGCTCGACATCCCAGTGGTCGCCCGTTTCCTGCAAATCGAACCGCTCGCGCCGGCCGTTTTCGTCGTTGGTGACCAGGCCGTATTGCTCCAGCACCAGCTTGGCCAACGTGTCGCTTCCGCTCCCGTCCTGCCCGACAAAGACATGCAGCGGCGGCTCGTGCCGCTGGCGGCGGGCCTCGACGATCTGCCGTAGATCGCCCAAAGTCTCGGGCCAGACGGCGCCCTTCCCGGCCTGCGCCAAGGCGTCGCGCCGCGCGACGATCTTCAAGGAGGAGGCGAAGAGGCGCGCCAGGGCGCGGACTTCCGGCGGCTCCTCGGCGGCCATACCGACGCCGAACGGGCTGCTCGCCTTCGCCGGCATGTCTTTCAGCTCGATGCCCTCTTCCGCAATGCCCAGGCGGGCCTTGTCTTCCATGATCAGCCGGACGTTCTCCAGCGGCCCTTGCGACAACACGTTGCGCAGCACGATGCGTTCTCCGTCCGGGAATCCCGGAAAGGCGTCGTCCAGCAGGTCCTCGAGTTGATCGCCGACCTGATCGTAGATGCTGCCCTCGGGACCCGAGGCCAAGCGCAGCTCGATCGCCTGATCGCCCGCACAGGCGGCGGCAGACGCCAGCGCCAGCAGGGCCAGGCCCGCGCGCCATCGCCGCGACCGCGTCACCTTCGTCGAACCGTCCGTCGCCTTTTCCATCGGCACGATTCCCCTTGAACAAACGGGACGATTGTAGCACTTTTGAAACGAGAACCGACCGACTTTTAACTTGACGCTGCGCGGGAGGCTATGGTCTCCTCTCCGCCCATCGGACCCGACGCGTCGCGGATCGCCCGTACCATCATTTGACACAAAGGCCGCCGTTCTTGCACCCGTTCCTCCGCCTGCCGAACCTCGCCGAGCGCCGTTTCGCCTACGTGGCGGCGTGCCTGCTCCTCTGGTTCGCGCCTGCACAGGCCGCCGATCCCCAATCCCCGGCAGTCGCGCCGGCCCCCGTCGAAGGGCCCAGCATGGCCCCCTCGGCGGCCCGCGAATTTCGGGACCTCTCGGAAGAAAAGATCGGCCGTATCATCTCCACTAAGGAGCCCAGCCTGACCGACTTCCTCAGCCAAGATAATTTGACGTACATTCCCCTGCCCGCCTTCGCGTACAACCGCAACGAGTCCTTCTACGTCGGCGCGCTCATGCCCGTGCTGCGCGCGAATCCGAAGGGCGAGATCGACGACATTTTCGCGCCGCAGTACCTCTTCAACGAGTTCGTCGGCAACAGCGTCACGCTGAACTATTACGGTTACCGGTCCGACACGGTGCAGTACCGGGCGATCGTCAACTATGCGGAAAAGGTCCAGAAGAATTTCGATTTCGCCTACAAGGATCTGGGCGCGGGCGGCGGCCGCTACATCCTCGGCGGCCAGGCCAACTTTTTCAAGAATCCCTTCTCGCGCTTTTTCGGCATCGGCAACGCCGCGCAGCTCTCGAACGAGAGCAACTATACGTCGCGGGAAACCAACGTCAACGCCTATATCGGCCTCAACCTGACGCCCGACTTTTCGATCCTGCTTACGCAGCGTTTTCGGGACGTACGGCTGGAGAACGGCATCATTCCCACTCTCCCGCAAACCACCGTCAAATTCGCCGCGACCTCGGGCGTCGAAGGCGCCCAAATTCTCGGCACCAAATTGACCTTCCTCTACGACACGCGGGATTCCCAGCTCACGCCCATCAAGGGGACCTACGCAACGTTTTCCGTCGAATTCAACTCCAACGTCCAGCACGACGAACCCAACCGCTGGGTCCGCTTCGTCCTGGACGCCCGGCACCTCTATCCGCACGACAACGACAGCAAGGTGCTCGTGGTCCGGGCGTTGTTCGACGGCGTCGTCCGGACGGATCAATCGCCGCAACGCGCCATCCCCTTTTACGAGCTGCCTACGCTGGGCGGCGAAACGACGCTGCGCGCCTTCGGCTTGAACCGGTTTTTCTCCAACCAGGCCGTGGTCTTCAACGTCGAAGAACGGATCCGCATCATGCAACGCAAGTTCTTCGACCACAGCATCGACCTGGAAGTGGCCCCGACCCTGGACGTCGGCCGCGTGATGAACCTGGAACAACGGGACTTCACCTTCAAGGACTTCCAGGTGAATCCCGGCTTGGGCATTCGCGTGATGGCCAAGCCGCACGTCGTCGGCCGGCTGGATATCGCCTACGGGAAAGACGGGGGGAACGCGTTCGTGGGGTTGGACTATCCCTTCTAGCCGTCCAGGCGCGTCGGTTCGGTCGCACCCGTGTCGAGCACTTCGCGGACTTTCGTCGCCAGTTGGTCGGGCGTAAAGGGCTTCTGCAAGACGTGCGCGCCCGGATCGATCGGCATGCGATGGCCGGCCGAGAGGTCGCCATACCCCGTCAGGTACAAGGCCTTGATACCGGGCCTCAGGGCCCCCATCCGCCCCACCAGTTCCGGGCCCTGCATCTGCGGCATGACGACGTCCGTCACGAGCAGATGAATGTCGCCCGGCTCGGCGGCGGCCAGTTCCAACGCCGCGGGCCCCGTCACCGCATCCAGCACCCGATAGCCCTGTTGCTCGATGATCCGGCGGATCAGGGCCCGCACCACCGTATCGTCCTCGACCACCAACACCGTCTCGCTGCCGCGAGGGACGGCACGGACTCCGCCGGTTTCGGCGACGGCGCCGGTTTCGGCGCTCCACCACCGCATGTAGATGGTCATCGACGTGCCCCAGCCCTGCTTGCTGTGCAGATCGATCGCGCCGCCCGCCTGCTTGACGATGCCGTAGACGGTCGCCAAGCCGAGCCCCGTGCCCTGCCCTTGGGGCTTCGTGGTGAAGAAGGGCTCGAAACAATGGGCGAGGGTCTTGGCGTCCATCCCGACGCCCGTGTCCTTCACGGTCAGCCGCACGTAGGCCCCCGGCCTGGTCCCCGGATGGGTCCGGCAGAAGGCCTCGTCCAGCTCCACCGCCCCCGTTTCCACAGTCAGGGTCCCGCCCGTCGGCATGGCGTCGCGCGCGTTGACGGCCAAATTGACGACGACCTGCTCAAGCTGCGTCGGGTCTTCCCACACCGGCAGCGCGTCCGGCGCCAGGACCGTCACCAGGTGGATGTCTTCACCCAGCAGGCGGCGCAACATTTTGGTCAAGTCCGTGACGACCTCGTTCAAATCCAGGGCGGTGGGCTGGCGCGCCTGCTTGCGGCTGAAGGCCAGGAGCTGCTGGGTGAGCCCCGAAGCCCGCTTGGTCGCTTTCCGAATTTCCGCCACATCGTGATAGGCATCGCTCTTCTCGTCCAGCGAACTCAGCAAACATTGGCTGTACCCGGTGATGATCGTCAGCAGATTGTTGAAGTCGTGGGCGATCCCGCCGGCCAGCCGGCCGATCGCTTCGAGCTTTTGCGATTGCCGGAGTTGGTCTTCGTTCTCCTTGAGGGCCTGTTCCAACGCTTCTTCGCTCCACTTCCGCTCGGTGATGTCCCGATAGCTCCAAATCCGCCCCACGATCTGATCGCCGACCCGCCGGGGCTGCGAGTAGCGTTCGAACAGGCGCCCGTCCTCGCACTCGACCACGTCGTAGCTTTCGTCCTCCGGCTTGGCGTAGAGCTGCTTCACCTTGGCGAGAAAGGCCTCGGGGGTCTTGACCTGCGAGAGGGCGTAGGTCAACACGTGGTTGTCGTTGCGGGATTCGAGGACGGACGGCGGCAGCTTCCACATCTCGACGAACTTTTGGTTGTAGCTCACGATCCGCCGCGCCTGGTCGACGACGAGGAGGCCGTCGCTGGTGGACTCCAAGACGGTGGCCAGGAGGTCCCGATTGGCTTGGGCTTCTTCGGCCAGGCGTTCTTCCGCCGAGACGTCCGCCACGCCGAGCAGGAACGAGAGGACGCCGTCGACCGTCACGGTACGGGCCGACAAGGAGGCCGTGAACGGCGTCCGGTCTTCCCGCATCATCAGAACGCGGTACCCGGCCACACGTTCGTCTTTTCTCAGCTTGCCCAGGAACAGATGGGCGTCGCTCGATGTCCGCATCCATCCCGCGAGTTTCTTCCGTTCCACGCCGTCGGCCGGCAGCCCGAACAGGTCCGCGAACCGTTCGTTGGCCCGCAACACGGTCCCGTCCGACAACCGGCAGAGGGCCAGCGGCAAGGGACTGGCCGCGGCAAGGTCGGGAAGCCATGCTTCTCCGCCGCGTAGGGCGTCCTGCTCCCGCCGTCGCTCCTGTTCCAAGACGTTCGCCAACGACGCCGTCTGCTGGATCAACGTCGAGGTATGTTCGCGCGCGACGCGAAGCTGGTCGGTCAACCCGCCCAACTGGTCGCTCTTCTGGCCCTCGAGCCCCTTGATGTGCTGGAGCACCTGCCCCAAATCCGCGGAGAGAATCTTGATCTGGCGGTCGATCAGGCTGGTCTTGGCGTCGAACTCCCGCGCCGCGGCGGCCCGCTCGGTTTCGAGCGTGCTCTTGGCCAGGCGGACGACCTCGTCCGCCGACCGGCCCAAGGCCTGCGTCGAGAGGGTCCCGACGCTGGATCGGACGACCTCGACGACCGTATCGAGATAGGCGCGGCGCTCCAGGTCGGTCCGCTGCGCCATCGTCTCGACCAGTTCCCGCGCTTCGCGCGCCTGCACCAGCCGCAGAACGATGGCCACGCCCAGCCCCACGAGTACACCGGCAAGCGTCGCCAGGCCGACCACGAACCACGATGCCGAGAGGCCTGCGTCAACCATGGGGGACATGATAGTCCAAACGGCCGCGGCCGTCATGTCTTACGTCGAAATACACCGTTCCGCCAACCGGCGTTCGTCGGCCTCCGAGGCCGCGCGGCCGTCCAGCCGCGCCGCGCGCAAGGCGTCCAGCACCTGGCGATGCCGGGGCCCCGGCTTGAGGCCCAGGCGCTGCAAATCCGCGCCGGTCAGCGACGGTTTGACGAACCGGTAGGCGGACAGGTACGCCGCGATCTCGCGCTTGGCCGTCGCGGAGGCGGCTTTGGCCATGAGGAACACCAGCGTCTCCTCCCCCTGCCCGTCGAGGATGCGCACGACTTGCGACGGCTTGAGCGGCGGCCGCTGGACCAGGCGCCGCAGCAGTTTGCTCCCGTCGTAGCGGGCGGACTTGATCTTGGCCGCATGCCGCTCGGGCATCGCCAATCGCGTCAAAAGCTCGCTCAAGGCCGACGGCGGCACGCCCTCCATCAGAGCCATGAAGTAGACCAGCCACCGGTCGAGCGGCGCGGCGGCCGGCTTGGCCGGCGGCCACGTGAGCGCGGCGATGCCGTGCCATTCCACCGCTTCCTCGGCGCGCTTGAGCAGGGCCGGCATCGGCGGGCCGACCCCGGTCCGTTGCAAGGCCGGATGGACGAACCGCAACACGTCCGATTCGGCCAGCTTGGCCACCACCGCCGGGACGTCGGATTCGGCGAACAACGCTTTCAGTTCTTCCAAGAGCCGGCGGCCGGATAGCCGGTGGAACAGCTCCATCTTCGCCGCGCCCTTGATCAAGGCCTGCGTTTCCCGGCCGAGCGTGAATCCCAGACGGTGGGCGAAGCGCACGGCGCGAAAGACCCGCGTCGGGTCCTCCACGAAGCTCAGGCTGTGCAGGACCCGGATCGTCCCTTCCTTCAAATCCCGCTGGCCCCCGTAAAAATCCACCAGCTCGCCGAAGGCCCGGCCGTTCAACCGGATCGCGAGGGCATTGATCGTGAAATCCCGCCGATAGAGGTCTTTCTTGATCGAGCTGCGTTCGACGGTCGGCAGGGCCGTCGGATATTCGTAATACTCGGTCCTGGCGGTCGCCACGTCCAAGGCCGTGCCGTCCGGGTACCGGAGATGGGCGGTGCCGAACCGCTCGTGGGCCTTGACCGTCGCGCCGCCCCGCTGCGCCAAGGCCCGGGCGAAGGCGATCCCGTCTCCTTCGACGACCACGTCCAAGTCCAGATTGGCGACGCCGAGCAGGAGGTCCCGCACGAAGCCCCCGACGACGTAGGCGGAGACGTCCTGCTCGTCGGCCAGCCGGCCGATGTCCTCCAGCAGGGCAAGCGGCCGGGCCGGGACCCGCTCGCGGAGCAGGGACGCGAGGTGCCGTCGATGGGCCGGCAACGCGCCCGCGTCCGGCCGTTTGGCCCGCGCCCCCGCTGCGGCCAGCACGTCTTCGTGCAGGGCCCGCAACAGATCGGTGCGGGTGATGACCCCGACGATCCGCGACCCGTCGAGAACGGGCACGAAGCGCTGGTTGCGCTCGATCATCTGCGCCTGAATCTCCCGAAAGGGCGTGTCCGGCTCGGCCCCATACCAATCCGTGTGCAAAAACGCCTGGACCGGCTCGTCGCGAAACCCGTGAAACAGGGCCTTCTGCACCGATTCGCGCGTCATGAGTCCGGCATAGCGGCCCTTGCCGTCGAGAATCGGCAGCACGTTCACGCCGTAGGTCGTCATGGCCCGCTCGGCAGCGAGGATCGCGGTCTCCTCGCCGATCGATTTCACGGGCACGGTCATCACGTCGCGGGCCAGCAGCGTCGGCTTGTGCCGGCGCGTCAGCGCCTCCACCAGCCGCTCGCGGACCTCGACGAGCGTGCGTCCCTTGACGCTGGCCGCCGCCGCTTCCGCATGCCCGCCGCCGCCGAACTCGGCCAGCAGCGCCGCCACGTCGATGTCCGGATGGCGGCTTCGCCCGATGATCTCGACCTTCTCCTCCATCGCCACCGCGGCAATCACCGCATCGACCCGCTCCAGCTCGGTCATTTTTTGCACGACGCCGGCCAGTTCGCCCTGATAGCGGTCGGCCCGGCCCGTCGCCAACAGCACCTTGCGGGCATCCAGGTAAAAGGGCTCCGCATGCGTGAGGAGGTCGTCGAGGACGGCGATTTCTTCGGGCACCAGATGGGATTGGAGCGCCTCGGTCACCTGGTTCAAGTCGGCGCCGGCGCGCACCAGATCGGCCGCCGCCTCCAGATCGCGCGGGGTGGTCGAGGGATAACGCAGGGACCCCGTTTCTTCGTAGAGCCCGATCGCCAAGACCGTGGCCTCGAACGGCGTCAGCGCCACCCCCTCGGCGTGCAACCGCTCGATCAGGATCGTCACCGTCGCCCCGACCGGCTCGACGACGCGGACCTCGGCCCGGACGGCTGTGCGCTCCGACGTCGGCTCCATTTCCGGACCGACGTGATGATCGAACAGATGCAGCGCCACGCCCGGCTTGCGGCAGAGCGGGCCGAGGGTGCCGAGGCGCTCGGGCTCTTGCGCATCCACGACGATCAGCCGCGTCACCCCGTCGAGGGCGAGATCGCGGAGCGGCACGAGCCCCAGGTCGTGCGCGGCCAGGTAGCGGCGCACCGATTCCTGCGCGCCGGCCGAGAGCGTCAGGACGGCGTCGGGGTAGAGCTTGCGCGCGGCCACCATCGAGGCCAGGCCGTCGAAGTCCGCGTTGAGGTGCGTGGTGATGAGGTCCATAGAGTTGCGCGGACCATTCTAGCAGGATGGACGAAGATGGGTAAGAACCCCCGACGCGAGACCGCGCTCACCGGACGTCGCGGAAAAAGGCGAGGGAGAGGGTCGGCAGGCCGAACTCCACGTGCAAGATGATGAGCAGCACGCGGGCGAACGACCGCCAGACGCCCATCGCGAGAAATTTCCTGGCGTCGGTCACGACCGGCGGATCGAAGAGGACCGGCTCCGTCACGCGGATCAGCTTCTCGCAGAAGGCCACGTCTTCCAGGATCGGCCGGTTGGGGAAGCCGCCGAGCGTCTCGAACAGGCGGCGCCGGACGAACAGCGCCTGATCGCCGTAGATGATCCGGCTGCGGACGCAGCGGAAATTGTCCAAGAACGAGATCAGTTTCAGCCGCCAATCGTCCCCGGAAAACCGGTGCAGGAAGCCGCCGGCCTGCACCGACCGATCCGGCTCCAAGGCATTGAGCCTCGCCAGCGCCCCCTTCGGCAGGACCGTGTCCGCATGGAGAAAGAGGAGCCACTCTCCCCTCGCCGCTTTCGCGCCGGCGTTCATCTGCGACGCGCGGCCCTTCGGCGCGGCAAGCAACAGACGTGACGCGTTGTTCGTGAAGCGTATCTCGCGTCCGGGTCCTGACGCTTCACGAGACACGAGATGCGAACGACGCGATCCGGACTCGCGCGCGCCGAACCCGAATGATTCGGCGACGCAGCGAGTTCGATCGCGGCTGCCCCCGTCCACCACGATGACTTCGTAGTCGCCCGGCTGCGCGAGCAGGGCGCGGAGCGTGGCCGGCAGCGCCTTTTCCTCGTTGTAGGCCGGGACGACGACGGAGATCATGCGTGCACCCACTCGGGCAGGTAGCTTTTGGCCCGTTCCATGTAAAGTCGCGGATCTTCGTCGATGGACGTGAAGAGATCGCCCAACGTCTCGACCATCGAGTCCGTCAGCGCCAGATACTCCTGCGCGCGCCCGCACAGCCGGTCCGGCGACGCCGTCCCGGCGGCAAAAGCCCGGTCGAGCATGCGGCGGCCGAAGTCGTGATGGGCTTCTTCTTGATGCAGCAGGACGCGCCGCAGGTGCCCGAACGGTGCCTGCCGCTTGGCCAACCCCTCCTCGATGCGGGCCAGGATCGCCTCCCCCAGCCCTTCGAGGATCAACTGCTCGGCCATCAACGTCTCCGCAAAATCGCCGCGTCGCAAGGCCTCCTCCAACAAGGCACGATACCGCTCCAGCGCGGGGAGAAACGGACTGTCGCCGAGGCGGGCGGGCGCCAGCCAGGCGATCGCCCCTTGGAACACCCAGGCATGAGCCGATTCCTGCCGCGCCTGGCTCAACAGAAACCGCTGCTGGCCCTTCTCCGGCGCCAGCGCCGCCTGGGCCTTGGCGCAGTCGTGCGCCAGCCGTTCGCCATATTCCAAAAAAGTCAGCAGCCGGGCAATCGGCACCCGCTCGTCGGACCGCACCACCATGATCACCGCTCCGGCCCGGACGGCGGCACGCCGTTCAGGCTCCAATCGTAGTCCAGAAACTCCACGCGATAGGCCTGTTCCTCCAACTCCTTCGCCAAGGCCGCATCCGTGACATAGTGCCGCACGTAGGCCAGCAGCGACCCGCGCGCCGCGGCAAAGTCCTCCTCGAACCATTGGAAGATCATGGAGAGATGGGCCACCTTCCTGTCCCGGTCGAAGCGGTTTTTCGACGGATCGTTGACGAACTGCCGCGCTTGCTCCTCCAACTGGGCGTCCACGCGATCCGGCGCATAGGCCTCGGCGCGCAGCTTCGGACAGGATTGCGACGCGCAGACGATGGCGAAATGGATGCGGGGCTCGCGGTACTCGGGGATCAAGAGCCGCTGCTCCAGGTCGAATAAGGTGATTCGTTCGCCGCCGACCTCGTAGGCCGCGCCGATGAAAAAACGGTACCGTCCCCAGGCCGTGCTCGGCGACAAGCCGTCCACGATGCCCTTGATGGCGAAGGCATTGTAGGCATTGATCCAATAGGCCAACTGGGCGTGCCGCGTGGGCAAGGCCCGAGGGTCCACGCGGTTCAGTTGCGAGAGGTAGAGATCGAACCGTCCATCCCGTCGAATCGCCGGGTATTGGACGATCCCGTCATCGACCCATTGCCTGAGGACCGCGTCGAATTCGCCATGCGAGAAGGCCTCCGGCGCGATGGGCGCCTCGGGGTGGAATTCCCGCGGGACCGACGAACACCCGGCCAGAAGCACCGCGATCGTCAGCACAACCACGCGACTCATGCGGGCACCCGCGGCTTGAGTGTCAGCGGCGTCATCAGCGCCGAAACCGGATGCCGCAGCACCGATCCGATCACGCGGCTGCACAGCATATTGCAGGACGAGCGGTCGGAGCAGGCGGCGATCGCGCTGCGATCGAAACGACTCAAAATCTCTTCCAGCGAAGAGTCCCGCAGAGTGCCGGCATGCTTCAACGCCAAACAGGGCGCCACGTTTCCCGACGCGTCGATGGCGATGCTGTACCGGCCGGCGTCGCAGGGATCCAGTCCCTCGCCACCCAGCCACCGGACGTTGTCGCGCAGGTAGTCGCGAAAATAGCCGCGCGGAACCAGGTCGGTCGCGAGCAATTCCCGGAACAAGGAGACCGCCGCCTGCCGTTCGTATTGCAGCGTCCGGTCCACCTTGCCGTACCGCTCGATGTCCCAGTGATACGCCCCCACCACCGGCATGAACCCGTGTACCCGCGCGAACCGGACCACTTCCGGCACCTCGTTCCGGTTTGCCTCGCTCACGATGCAGGTCAGAAATTTCGGATGGGGAAACGATGCCAGCGACTCGATGCCGGCCAACACGTCGGGCAGCAGGTCGGCGCCGCGGATGCGTTTGTACCGCTCGCGATCCACCGTATCCAGGCTCACGGACAGGTTGAGCGGCAGCGTCGCCAAACGGTCGACGAGTGTCCGCGTCAGCTTGCTGCCGTTGGTGATGAGCGAGAGTCCGAACCCGATCGCATGGAGATCCTCCAGAATCTCCGGCAGATCGCGGCGCAGCAGCGGCTCCCCGCCCTGCACGAAGACGAACCGCAGCCCGTCCCGGTACAGGCCGGTGAAGATGCGGCGGATTTCCTCGCGCGTCAGCTCGTAGCGGCCCTCGTTGAGCGGCAAGCCGCAATAGCCGCAAGCCGAATTGCACCGCAGATTGACCTCGAAGATGGCCAGCAGCGGCTTGCCGCGGACCAGATTCAGCAACGGCTGTGCAATGGCGCCGATCATCGTGTCTCGCTTTTCAGGATTGAACGGTCACGGTGATCTCGTGCAACCCTTGCGCCCCGTCGGGAAAGGGCCCCTCGTCGGCCGACGTTTGCCACCGGCCCTGCCCGTCTTGCGCGCGGACCGCAAGCGTCCACCGGCCCGGCTTCGGCACGGTCCAGCGGAAGGACCAGAATCGCCACGCATGGGGCGACAATTCCGGCTCCAGTTGCGCCGGCGCCCACCGTTCTCCCCCGTCCAGGCTCAGTTCGACGGCCTGCACGCCCCGCGAGCCGGCAAAGGCGAAGCCCCGCACGGTCTGCGCCAGGCCGCGCACGGTTTCGCCGTGGCCGGGCGCATCGATCCGCGACATGGTCTTGACGATCGCAGCCTCCGACCAGCCTTTCGTTTGATAGTAGCCGAGGTAGTCCTGCTCCACGACGTCGATCTCGGTCAGCCATTGTACGCTCTTCATGCCATAAAGGCCCGGCGCGATCACGCGCAACGGGAATCCGTGGGCGCGCGGCAGCGGCACCCCGTTCATCCGGTGCGCCACAAGCACGTCGCCCGACAGAGCCCGTTCGAGGGACAGGCTGTCCGTATAGCCGTCCGCCGCGCGGAAGACCACATCGACCGCGCCGTCCCTCACGCCGACCTCATCCAACAGGGCCTTGAGCGGGATGCCCGTCCATTCGGCCGTGCCGATCGTATCGTCGCCCACGCTGTTGCCGATGCACTCGAGCGTCGCGATCCGCGACACCGCCGGACGGGCCGTCGCCTGGGCATAATCGAGCGCCAGCGGCCGCTCGACCAGTCCGCGGACCGACAGGCTCCACTGTTCCAGACGCAGATCGGGCGGCGTGCGATAGGACGTCAGATAGAAGCGGTCGTTCGGCGTGATCGGCGGCCGAATTACTCCCTCCCGCCCCTGCCGCGCGAACCAGGTCTCGAACAGGTCGGCGGAGGCCGGGCGTACGAACGACAGACCGGCGGTAACGGCCCATCCGCCGGCGGCGGCGAGCAGGTCTCGTCGTGTCAGGCCCGGCATCGTCCCCCCTCCTTACCCGGCCGGTTCGGCCAGGAGCCGACGAATCCACTCTTCCGTCTCTTCGTAGCCGCCTTCCCCGATGCGCACCGTCCGGATCACGCCCTGCTTGTCGATGAGGTACAGGGCCGGCCAATAGCGGTTGCCGTACCGGTTCCAGGTCGCGAAATCGTTGTCGATCGGCACGGGATAGCGGATGTCCTTGTCTTTGAGATAGGCCTGCACCTTGGCGATGTCCTTCTCGTAGGAAAACTCCGGCGAATGGACGCCGATGACGACCAGCCCCTTGTCGGCGTACTTGCGGTGCCAGGCTTGGACGTAGGGCTCCACGTTGCGGCAGTTGTAGCAGCCGAAGGTCCAGAACTCGACCATCACCACCTTGCCCCGCAGTTGCGCCATCGTCAGCGGCGACCCGTTGAGCCATTGCGGGGACGCGATGTCCGGCGCCGCCATGCCGAGGCGGGCGTGGGCCGTGGAGAAGAGCCAGGCTCCCGCCACGATGGCGAGGGCCACGCCCCAGATCGTCGGGAGCACGAGATCGCGCGGCGGTTTCATGTCAGCCTCCTTTGGAGATCGAGATGATCGGCGTCTTCACGTTGGACACGTCGGTCACCGTCATCTGGAACAAATTGGCCAGGACCGTAAAGGCCTCGTGGTTCCAATCCGGGCTCATACCCTCGCTGATCGGAAACTTGCGGATCGAATAGTGCTTGCTGTCGAATTCCACGGAAAATTCGAAGGCCTGGGGCTTGGCGTCGGCTTCCTCCACTTCCAGCGTCCGCACCGGGTTGCGGGCGACGGGTCCGGTCCGAGAATCCTTGTCCACGTGGAACTCCGGCTCCTCCCCCAGCCCCCGGGCCACGAATCCGATGATCGCGTTCAAGCTCCGCAGCATGATCGTGCCGTGGAGCGGGTAGTCGCCGCCGGGGAAGCCCCGCCGGATGTCCACGAGGATATAGTCCAGCGGATAGCGGGCCGCCTCCTCCTGAAGCCGCTTGCGCTCCTCGTTCGGAAGCCGCACCGGATCGTAGTTCGTGATGAGGACCCGGCCGGCCCGCTGCCGGCTGAGATGGTAGAGACCGGCCGCGCCCTCTTGTCCGGCCGACGCGCCGGTCGGCTTGGCCGCCTCGGCCGGCGTCCATTGATAGCCCTTCTCCAGCCCGTCCACCACTTCGTCCGGCGTCGGCGCCCGGTCCAGGCGGACCGGCACCACGTCCTCGTAGAGGATCGGCCCGACGAAGAGCTGGTGCTGCCGATCCAACGCCGCCAAATGGAGCAGGCGGCGGCGGAACTCCGGATAGCCGGGATTCGACGGCGCGTTGAAGAGCACCGCGGGCCGATCCTCGCCGTTGACGTTGATGCCCCGCGCGATCAGCCGCAGCACCATGTTGATGTCGAACCCTTGGTGGACGAGAAACTCGAACCGCGCCTCGTCGAACGGGCGGAGCACGCGCTTCGTGAACTCTTCGCCGTTGATGGGCACGATCGTGATCGTGGGATTTTCGGCGATGCTGGCGGCATATTGGAGCGAGATGGGCCGATCCGGCGGGCTGACCGCCCCGCCGACCGTTCCGCCGACGCCGGCGCTGGTGCGGAAATCGAACGTCGCGGCCACGCTGGAGACGGCGGTGAAGTGGACGGGGCGGTGATGCCGGGCGCGGGCGATGTTCAGGAGCAGGAGGTCCGATTCGACGTAGCTGACGGTCCGGTCATACTCCAGGACGGCCCGGTGCATGGCGATGGGCGAGAGGCATCCGGCCGTCGCGGCGGCCAGCGTCACCGCCAGGGCGGCGGCACATTTGCCGATGGTCCGATTCACGGGTCACGTCGCTCCGTCACTTGGCCTTGACGAACCGGATGTCGCCGTAATAGGCCACGGCCGATTCCTTGGTGTTGTCCGTGTCGCTCATGATCGCCACCCCGTTGATCAGGGGCGGCTCGTCGCCGAAGGCTTTCCGGTAGTCCTCGTAAACGTTCCGTTCTTCGTCCTTCCACGTCCCCAGGCCCTGGGCGCCGCTTTCCACGACGATCATGTGGGCGAAGTCCGTGTAGGCGTTCTCGACGAAGAGCCCCTGCGCCGCCTTCCCGTCCCAGATATAGTTGATGGCCGCAATCGGAATGTCCCCGAAGATCGCGCGCCCCGCCTGATACTTGGCCTTTTTCCCGAAGCCGACCTTGTCGGGATCGTATTCGAAGGTGATATAGATCCGCGCCGGATAGTCGTCGCCCGCCTTGGTCGTCACGTCGGCCGCCTTGAGCAGATTCTCCACCTTCCAGCGCCAGCGGACGATGGGATATTCCCGCGGATCGATTTTCACGGCTTTGGTCAGGCCTGAGGCCGCGGACTCGCTGGTCGCCTTGACGACCACCGTCTCCCCCTCCTTCACCAGCGTGTAGGTCGTGTGCCGGGGCACCTTGGGGAAGGTCAGCGGCTTCCAGCCGTCCGGGAGAGCCGCGCCCTCCTTGACGGCCGAAAACTTGCCGACTTCGAGGACGGCCGCCGACTGGGCCGACAGGGGGGCCGCCACCGCCAGGGCCAGCACGGCCGCCGAGCCGAGGCCTATCGCATGCGCGCAAAGAGCCACTTGAGGATCCTCTTCGTCTTGTCGGTAAAGTGCGCCTTCCGCCACAAGTTGACGACTTTCTTGTTCACCTCGGCTTGCGTGGGATAGGGATGGATCGTGGCGGCCAGGGTCCCGGCCCCGGCGCCCGCTTTCATGAGCACCGAAAATTCCCCGATCATGTCGCCGGCATGGGCGGCCACGATCGTGGCGCCGAGCACCTTGTCCGTGCCCTTCTGAATGTGGATGCGCGCGAAGCCTTCTTCTTCACCGTCCAAAATCGCCCGGTCCACCTCGTCCAGCTTGAAGGTGTAGGTCTCGACCTCGAGGCCCTTCTCCTTCGCGTCCTTCTCGTACATCCCCACGTGCGCCACTTCCGGCTCCGTGAAGGTGGCCCAGGGCATGATCAGGTGCTCCACGCTGGCCTTGCCCAATCCGAGCGGATGCGGAAACAGCGCGTTTTGGATCACGATCTGCGCCATCGCGTCGGCCGCGTGCGTGAACTTGTATTTGGAGCAGATGTCGCCGGCGGCGTAGATACGCGGATTCGTCGTTTGCAAGTGCTCGTTGACCGTCACGCCGCTCTTGTCGTAGGCCACGCCCACGCCTTCCAGGTTGAGCCCCTCCACGTTGGGCGTGCGGCCCACCCCGACCAATATCTCGTCCACCGTGATGTCGTACTGCTGCCCGTGCGAATCCACCGTCATCCGCTTGCCGGTCGCCGTCTTCTCGACCTGCACGTCCTTGCCGCAACAGAGCAGCGTGAGCCCGTCGCGCTTCATCGCATTCAACACGATCTCGGCCGCGTCGCGGTCCTCGTTGGGCATGATGCCGTGCAGGGCCTCGACCAGGTAGACCTCGCTGCCGAAGCGGGCGAAGGATTGCGCCAACTCGCAGCCGATCGGCCCCGCGCCGATGACGCCGACGCGGCGGGGCAGGTCGGTCAACGTGAAGACCGTTTCGTTCGTCAGGTAGCCGGATTCTTTCAGGCCCGGCGTGGGCGGCGTGGAGGCCCGCGCCCCCGTGCAGATCGCGGCCTTGGCGAAGGTGAGCGTGCGATGGCCCGCATGGCCCTCGACCGTGACGGTGTCCGGGCCGGTGAACCGCGCGCTGCCGATGTACACGTCCACGCCCAGGCCCTTGTACCGGTGGGCCGAGTCCACGTGGCTGATCCGCGCGCGCAGCTTGCGCATCCGCGCCATCGCCGCGGCGAAGTCGTACTTCACGCCGGGCGGCACGTGGACGCCGAACTCTTCCGCACGGCGCACGTCCGACCAGGCGCGCGCGGCGCGGATCACGCCCTTGGACGGCACGCAGCCGACGTTCAGGCAATCCCCGCCCATCAGGTGCTTCTCGATCAGCGCGACCTTGGCGCCCAAGCTCGCCGAGACCACGGCCGTCACCAGGCCGGCGGTGCCGGCGCCGATCACGACGATGTTGTAGCGTCCGTCCGGCTCGGGGTTGACCCAGGTCGGGGGATGGACGTTCTGCACCAGTTTTTGATTGTGTTCGTCGTTCGGCAGCACGGTCACGGCATCGTGCGACATGGCGAGTCCCTCTCTTCTCAGACTGCCTACTGCGCGGCGGATTTTTTCGCGGAATACTTCTGATACAGGATCGGCGCAAGCGCCAGCAGGCCCAGCAGGGTGAACGCCATCAGCACGTTCGGCGAGGCGATCTCCTTCACCGAATTGATCGTGCCGAGCTGCCGGCCGGCATAGGCGAAGACGAAGGAGCCGGGGATGATGCCGAGCGCCGTGGCGCCGACGAAGGTCGCCAGCGGGACGCGCGTCAACCCGCACACCAGGTTCACGACGAAGAACGGAAAGAGCGGAATCAGCCGCAGGGTCATCAGGTAGCTGAAGGCATTCTTACCGAAACCGTCTTGCAGCGGCGCCACCCACTTGCCGAACTTCTGCTCCACGATATTGCGCAAGAGGTACCGGGACACGAGAAAGGCGAGGGTCGCGCCGGAGGTCGCCCCCAAATTGATGTAGAGGGTCCCGATCACGCTGCCGAAGAGAAACCCCCCGGCCAGCGTAAAGAAGATCGCGCCGGGCAGCGACACGGCCACCAGCGCGCAATAGCCCAGGACGAAGATGGAGACCGAGGCTACATAATGCCGGTCGGTAAAGGCCAGCAGCGCGTCGCGGTTGGCTTTCAGCGCATCCAGGGAGAGGTACCGGCCCAGGTCGAAATAAAAGAAGGCCACGACCACGGCGGCGAGGACGGCTAGGATAACGGTCTTGCCTTTGCCGGACGAACCGGCTTCGGCGGGGGAAACGATCGATGTCTGGGTCATAGCGACGTCCGGTATCATGGCGACCTCTCCTTCTTCTGTCAAATTGTCTTGTGGGGCAGCCGGCGGGGCCGATCACGCCCCCGCTCTTCCTCGGTAAGGGGCTGGATGGCCAGCAGCAGGGTCCCGATCAAGGCCGTCCCGGCCAGTATCAGTATGGTCATGGTCATGGCCCCCTCCTCCCTGGTGGCACTGCCTGCCCCATAGTCCGCCCTCCGCCGGATTCCTTACAGAGCCGGGGATCGAGCCAGGCAGGCCTTGTCGAGACTACGAGGGGGATGGGAGGACGGTTTGCCCTAGCGGGGGGGTGCAGGGGGGAAGGTGGATTCTTACAAAGAAAGGAACGGGTCGCTTAAAGACCCGTCGCCGTTAACGCTTCGCCACATTCGCAGGCAATGCCAATAGCTAGCGCATGACGAACCGGGACGCCTCCGTTCTCTTCCCCGGACGATACGGGCAGGGGAAATTCTCCCCTGCCCTCGAACGATCACAGTCTAGGTGTCACGCTGCGGTGAGTCGCTTGTAGATGGATGTGATTTGATAGAGAGAAGAGTAGCAGGGTTTGCTCTTCCCCATATTCCACGGATTCGAAAACGCGATGTCTTGATAGGCAGATTTTGCTGCACGGATGATTTCCTCATCGCGAAATGCAGTGGGTGGTTGAATCTTCCAGCCTTGCCGTGTCCTTTTCGCAAATGCCGAAAAAGACGCAAGAATTGGAAAGATAATGCCATCCGGCACATCTTCAATCTCTCGTTTTTCATTCCGCGTAATTGAGCGGAGTCCGGTCCCCTTGAATCCGCTGTGCGTCTTCCATGTCTTGTAGAGTTCATGTGCCTGCGGCGCGACATCCAAGAAAAACCGGTAAAGTTCAGCAGCTGTTTTATGCTCGGGATCCTTCGCATCCTTTGCTTTGCGATAGATTTCCTGAAAATCCTTCAGACATTTCGCCTTCATGCTGTATGTGTATACCTTATTGGGATTACCGCTCTCATTTGATTTGGGCCAGAGTTCCTCCGGGATAAGCGCAGTAATTACCTGTAATAATTTTTCGGTGTCCTCGTAGTCCTCTGAGCGTTCCGTTTCTGACTTTTTCAGTTTGAGAGAAGGATCATGCTCCTGCAAACTCTTTTCAAGTTCATCGAGCTGTTCCCTGCGACCAATAATTGAGAGGAGCGCCACGTCGTTCTGGAAATTTCGCGAGATTGAAACTTCTGCGATCAGACTGTCGTCGTCAGTAACGATCAGCTCGAAGGTAACATGGACGGAGAACGGTTTTTTGTCGAATTCCTCCATGTCCTTGAAGTAGTTGCGGAGCTCTCCTTGCGTCTGTGATCCATTGATAATGCTAGGCTTCTTTAGGTGTGCGATCTTTGTTTTCTCATCGATTTCGACATCACGGGCAACAATCACAATTCCACCATTCAGAATTGAGAAATCCTCTGGATGGTTCTGAAGTGTATCTCGCATCTGTCTATGGACTTGCGTCGGTGTTCTCCGAAGCTTTCCCTCCGCTTCGACCAGATATCCCCTGACGTTTTCATGGGTGGGGAGTTCCAGGAAAGATTCAGCTGGCGCATGGCCACTGTAAACCTTTCGGTCAGCCGCCTGGTCTTCCGGACAACTGATGTTGCGGAGTGAGTAATAGGGGAACGCGAACAGGGACTTGGACGCGGAAGTGGTAGGTGTACCCATAAATTCTCCTGTCACAGGCCACCCTTACAAGCCGCCAGCACAATGCTGAGGCCATTAGGTGCACTGGACGGTTGAATGGTGCCATACGAGATTTGATAAATCAAGAGGCTTCAAGGAGGATGTCAAGGTTTATGGCATTCACTACTAGTATGGTCTGCTGAACGTGACGAAGCGTTGAGGGGGAAGCGAGGACGAGCGGATGTTGCCGGAGAAGCGGGGTGCCCACCGAGGTTCTGCTGGGATGGAAAGCGGAAACTGACCGAGTCCGCGAGGGAATTTCCGAAGGTTCCGCCCGGCAGAGCCCGGAAGGGTCGCTTCGAGAGGCGCGGACGCGAGGCCTTGTCACCCTGCATCACACTGTCGCCGAAGAATCTCCCCTTCGCCAGCCGCGTGAACCGGACATCGCCGCCCCCTGCACCGCATCCCCGGCCGTCTGCCACCAAGCAGTCACCGTGCAGCGGTTCTCGGACGGATCGCGCGAGTCGGCGGTCTGGCCTTTCTGTGCGAGAAAATAAGGGATTGGGAGTCTTATCGAAAGGACGCCGCCCCCTCAGGCAGTTCGCCCCGCGCCTGAACTCCGACGATGCTAGGCTGCCGTGCCGATGAGGCTTTCCAACGGGATATGGAGTTTCCGGTGCAGCCGCCGGATCATTTCGAGGGAGAGGCTGCGTTTGCCGTTCAGGATTTCAGACACGCGTCCCCGCCCGCCGAACATCGCCTCGAGGTCTTTCCGGGTCAGCCCCATCTGATCCATGCGGAACTTGATCGCCTCGATGGGATCGGGCGGACAGACGGCGTGATGCCTGGCTTCGTAGGCCTCCACGAGCGTGGTCAGCACGTCCAGCTCGTCCCCCGCCTTCGTGTCCCGCTTCGCGTCCATGAGTTGCTCGATGCGGCGCAAGGCGCGACCGTAATCCCCGGCGGTTTTAATCGGCGCAATCGTCATAACGCCTCCATCCGTTACACCGTCGTGGCGTCACTGGCATCGTACTCAGCATGGGTGCCCACGAAACGCACATAGACCACGCGGTACGGATAATTGATCTTCACCACCACCCGGTACTGGTTACCCGCAATATTGAACACCACCCGATGGTCCGGCAGGACGCTTGCCGATCGGAACTGGAGTTTCACGGCCGGGGGCGTGGCCCAATCGGCGTGCGCCACCTCCTGATGCCAGGCTTCCAACGGGCCTTTCGCCCGGGGATGCCGTTTCCAGAACTCGCGCAGAGTCCGTTTGGCAATAATGCGCACGGGCGACTGTATCATGATCCCAATATGGGATCAACTCAAAGAACGCACAAGGGGGTCGGGAGTCTTATCCGCAAGGACTCCCGCCCCCTTCGCTACGGCAGGCGGAATTTGGCGGCCAGGGCCGCGCCTTCGAGCGCGCCACCGGGCGAATGCCACGAGGCGGTTTTGATCCGGCACACTATGGCGATGGCTTGACCCGACGACAGAGTTGATTGAAGCGCTCGACCAGCGGCTCGTGCAGTGCGGCTTCGAATTCGCCCAGCCAGCGCGTGATGGCGCCGAGATCGGCCGCCGGGTTCTTGCGCAGCACCGCCTCGATATCGTCCAGGTCGCGCGGCCGCCCGGCAATGATCTTGTGCACGACCAGATCTTCGAGCGAGACGAAGCGGACGTCCGCGCCGCCGATCCGAACGGAGTGTGCCCGCGCCAGTGCCTGCTGCTCGTACGGCGTGAAGGAAAAGATGAGGTCCACCCGGATGCCCGACTCCGGCTCCAGGCACGGCAGCACCATCGTCTGTTTTGTGAAGGTGTCCGGGTCGGCCAGTGTGCGCAGGTTCAGCGCGCGCACCAGCGCCAGCACGTCCGGCAGACGGGTCACGTCCACGCCGATCGTGATGTCGATGTCCTTGGTCAGACGGGGTTCGCCGTAGAGCAGGACGGCCTGCCCGCCGATGATCATGTAGCGGAGTCCGGCTCGGTCGAAGGCCTGAGCGAGACGCTCAAGCAGTTGTTCGAACATGCAGCGCTCGTGCCAGACGAATGTCCACTTCGATGCCGTCCAGCGGGTCTTTCAGCGGAAACACGCCCAGCGTACGCGCTTCGTGATAGAGCGCGTCCAGCAGGCGAAGATTGCGGAGTACGTCCGGAGCAGCCTGACTCGCCTGCTCGGCTTCGAACGCAGCCACCATGGCGGGGTTGGTGATCATGAACGCAGAAAGTATAGCCCATTCCGAGGGGAAAATCCCTCGGAAACGTCCAGATACTCGCGTTGACGGCACGCGCACCTTCGCCGCCAGCGTCGCGCTATTTCTTTTGCCGGGCCAGCTCGGTCAGATCGTCGTAGATTCGGCGGCGGTGGCCGACGGCCATCACACGGATGACGCGATGCGTCCGGTCCACGGCATACGCAATGCGAAAACGACTGGCGCGATACTTCACGAGCCCTTTCAGCTCCCGCTCAAGCGGCTCGCCAAGTTCAGGGTCCAGGCTGATGGCCCGGAGCGCGGCCTTGACCGGCCGCTTGATGTCAGGAGGGAGGTGGCGGAGGACCTCGGCAACGTGCGGGGGACCGTCCAGTCGAAACGCCTGCATTACCGGGCGGGCTTCTTCGATTTCACCAGTGGCTCGCCGAACACGTCCTCGAACGACAGCCCTTTCGCCCCCCTGGCATAAAACCGCCGGCTCTGCCTGATCTGCGCCATCAGGTCCGGATCGGAGAGAATGTCCAGCGTCTCCTTTTGCCGCTGATACTCCTCGTAGCTCACCAGCATGGCGGCCGGCCGGCCGTTTTTGGTCACGACGATTTCCTCGTCCCGCTCGGCCACGCCCGCGACCAACTCGGGGAGACGCGTTTTCACCTCTGAGATCGGCAACGTCTTCGACATGGCGCCATGATGCTTCAGACCAGAATTCTGGTCAATGGAAGAAACAGGGGTCTGGAGTCTTATCGAAAGGACGCCGCCCCCTCAGGCAGTTCGCCCCGTGCCTGAACTTGGCGAGGCGATCGGTTACGGCTGCTGCCGTTTTCGCATCGCCTCTATAAGCCGTTCGCGGGTTTCGGACGACGGGCCGGTGGGCCGTTGGGGCCCCGTCAACTGGTCGGGATGGGTCCGCAGGGTCTCGCGGATGGACTGTAACTGCTGCCGATATCGCGCACAGGCATCGCACATCAGCAGATGGACCCGGAGCCTGAGCTGCGTGCCGAGCGGCAAGGGCCGGTCCATGGCCTCGGAGATCAGCTTGACCACCTCGTTGCACGGCAGAATGAGGCGGTGCAGCCGGTCGGGCGAGGTCTGGGATGGTGTGGAGATCGGTTCCGTCATCGTGCCGCTCGTGTGCCCTTGCGGGGCGATGGCTGTGCCGCGCCGGACGGCCTGGCATTCGCCGGGCCGACGCCGTAGACGTCTTCCAGCAGCGCCCGCAAGGGTTCCGCCACCGACCAGGCCTGGGCAAAGCAGCCGCGCGGCTCGTGCGGCGGGGCCGCGTCGAAAATTTCCGACACGTGGCCGAGGCAGGCCTCGCCGAGGTGCCGTTCGAGCCCCGCCAAGAATCCCCGAGCCGTCCGCCCGGCATCGGACGTCTTGCTCTGGACCTTGACCCAGGCCGTGACGAAGGGACCGAGCAAGAAGGGCCAGACCGTGCCTTGATGGTAGGCGCCGTCCCGTTCCACCACCCCGCCTTCGTAGCGCGGACGATAGTGCGGGTGATCGGGCGGGAGCGTCCGCAAGCCCACGGGCGTCAACAGCCGTTCTTGGACGGCCTCGACGACCCGGCGGGCGCACGCCCCGTCGAGCAGATCGTCGCAGAGCGACACGGCATAGAGCTGGTTGGGCCGCAAGGTCGCGTCGAGACCCATTCCATCATCCGATTCGCCGTCCACCACGTCGTAACAATAGCCGCCTGGTTCATACCAAAACCGCTGGCGGAACGATTCGACGGCCTTTGCCCGATCGACGGCGCAGGCCGCCGCGGCCGCCTTGTCCCCCACCAGCCGAGCCAGGGCCTCCCCCACGGTCAAGGCCCGCACCCACAGGGCTTGAATCTCCACCGGCTTGCCGCGGCGCGGCGTCACCACCCAGTCGCCGACCTTGGCATCCATCCAGGTCAGTTGCGCGCCCGTCTCCCCGCCGGTCACGAGGCCGTCGTCATCGACGCGAATGCCGTAGCGCGTTCCGCGGCGATAGCCGTCCAGCACGGCCCGCACGGCCGGCCAGGCGAGCTTCTCGACCGTGACGGCGTCGGCCGTGTAGTCCCAGTAGCGGCCGACGGCATGGACGAACCAGAGCGAACCGTCGATCGTGTTGTATTCCGGCCTGTCGCCCGCATCGGGAAAGCGGTTGGGGACCATCCCCTCGGACACGTGGGGGGCGAAGGCTTCGATGACCTGGCGCGCCGCGTCGAACCGCCCCGTCACAAGACACAAGCCGGGCAGCGAGATGAAGGTATCCCGTCCCCAATCGGCGAACCAGGGATAGCCGGCGATGACGGTTTTGCCCGGTCCCCGATCGGCCAGGTAGGCGCCGGTCGCGCGCCAGAGGGCCAGGACGAGCGGATCGGCCCGGACCGAGGCAGGCGGCGCAACGCCGTCGGCGCGTG
>FKKE01007007.1_pt1 | contig 27299 bp, 35 predicted proteins | sample 1106331 | NCBI WGS metagenome assembly FKKE01 (sample SAMEA3931202, study PRJEB13176) | freshwater metagenome | biome: Drinking water system; feature: drinking water; material: freshwater | place: China | collected 2013-02-06
CGCGCTCCTAGGACAGCCCCTATTTTTTTATGCGCGTTGATTTTGTACGCTTTTCGCCTCGAAATATGCCGAATAACGGGGTGCGCTATCCCCGCAATTTGAAACAAAACTCCGTCCTCCGGCCGTAGCGGAGCGAAGAGCCGGGACCCAGTGAAGTTACAAAGCCTTGGTGCGGAACGCTGGGTCCCGGATCGCGCTTCGCGCGTCCGGGATGACGGTGGAGGTTGGGTCATCTAAGGTGGTGTTATGAGCCGCTACGATTTCATCGCGGTCTACATCCTGGCAAGTCGCCGCAACGGCACGCTCTATACCGGCGTCACCAGCGACCTCGTCCCGCGCATCCAATTGCACCGCGAGGGACAAATCGAGGGGTTCACGCAGAAATATGGGTGCAAGACGCTCGTTTGGTACGAGCAGCACGGGCTAATGCACGAAGCCATCAAGCGTGAAAAGCAAATCAAACGTTGGCGAAGGGCGTGGAAGTTGGAACTGATCGAACGCGACAACCCAAACTGGCGCGATCTGTTTCTCGATCTTGTCTAATCACTCCCACCGTCATCCCGGAGCCGCGACTTGTCCGCCGAAGCTCGAAGAGCGAAGGCGGAAGCGGCATCCGGGACCCAGCGGGGTTTTCACATTCCGACATCAGACTCTGGGTCCCGGCTCTACGGCGCTAACGCGCCTCCGGCCGGGATGACGGCGGTGTATGACTCAATCCCCACCAACTTCGCGCACGGCGCGCATGCGCCCCCGGCTCTACGGCGCTAACGCGCCTCCGGCCGGGATGACGGCGGGTATGACTCAATCCCCACCAACTTCGCGCACGGCGCGCATGCGCCCCCGGCTCTACGGCGCTAACGCGCCTCCGGCCGGGATGACGGCGGGTATGACTCAATCCCCACCAACTTCAGCGGCGCGCACGGCGCGCATGCGCCCCCTACCCCCCCTCCAGCCCCTCTTCCTCCAGCTCGCGCTCCACGCGCAGCGCGGTGAGCTGATTGCGCTGGCGGCGCAGCACCTGGAAGCGATAGCCGTGGAAGGCGAAGCGCTGGCCGGGCTCGGGAATGGCTTGCGCTTCGTGGATGACGAGGCCGGCGACGGTGACCGCTTCCTCGTCGGGCAAATCCCAATTCATCACCCGGTTCAGATCGCGGATCGGCACCGAACCGTCGACATTGACGCTGCCGTCGGGCTGCGGCCGCACGCCCTGCACGGCGATGTCGTGCTCGTCTTTGATGTCGCCGACGATCTCTTCCAGGATATCTTCGAGCGTGACCAGGCCCATCAGCGCGCCGTATTCGTCGACCACCAAAGCGAAATGCTCGCGCCGGCGCAAAAATTCGGCCAGCTGATCTTCGGCGCTCGTCTGCATCGGCGTGAACCAGGCCTCGCGCTTGACTTCGTGCACGTCGAAACCGTCGCGGCCGTGCTCGGAAATGGCGCGCAACAGATCGCGCGCGTGCAGGATGCCGACGATATTGTCCGGCTCGTCCTTGTAGAGCGGCAGGCGCGTGTGCGGGCTCGACATCGCCTGGGCGATGATTTCGCGCGGCGGCAGGTCGATATCGAGCGAGCGCAGATTCTTGCGGTGGATCATGACGTCGGCGACGGTGAGCTCGGAGAGATCGAGCGCGCCGATGACGCGGTGGCGGGTCTCGCTCTCGACCGCGCCCTCCTCTGCATGCATCTCGACCGCGCCGATGATTTCGGCGCGGGCGGCGCGCAGCACGTCGATGTTTTCGTCGACGCGCACGCCGAACAGTTTCAGCGTGTTGTTCACGAACCATTGCACGGCGATGACGATCGGCGAAAGGATGCGCACCATCCATTGCACCGGCCCCGCGACGGCGCGCGCGATATTGTCGGCGAAGGTGATGGCCACGGTCTTGGGGCCGACTTCGCCGAAGATGAGCAGCAGCGGCGTCAGCACGATGGTGGTGACCAAGGGCCCCAGATCGCCGTAGAGGCCGACGAAAATGCTGGCGGCGATGGCGGAGGCGCCGATCTGCACGATATTGGCGCCCAGAAGCACGGCGCCGATCATGCGCTCGCGGTCCTCGTTCAACGCATTGACGCGCTTGGCGGCGTGATCGCCCTCGCGCTCCAGCGTCGCCATGCGCGCGCGCGAGGCGCCGGTGAGCGCCGTCTCGGCGGCAGAGAAGAACGCGTTCAACAAAATGAGCGCGGCGATGACGAGCGCGGCGATCAGCAGCGAAGGGGTCATGATCGGGTTTCTTGTTGCAGCAATTCACGCACGGCGTCGGCCGGCGCATCCTTGTCGACAAACGCACGGCCGATGCCGCGCGCCAGGATGAAGGTGAGTCTGCCGGCCTCGGCTTTCTTGTCGCCGGCCATGAGCTGAAGCAGCGCGTCGGGATCGAACGGCGCGCCGGGCAGTTTGCGCAGATCGGTGACGAAGCCCGCCCCGGCCAAATGCGCGCTCACGCGTTCGGCGTCGGCGCGCGGGCAGAGGCCAAGCTCCGCCGAAAGCCGGAAAGCGAGGTGGATGCCGGCGGCGACCGCTTCGCCATGCAGCAATTTGCCATTGTAGCCGGAATGGGCTTCGAGTGCGTGCGCGAACGTGTGGCCGAGATTGAGCAAGGCGCGCTGGCCGCGCTCGTTCTCGTCCGCCTCGACGATGCGCGCCTTGAAGGCGATGGCCGTGGCGATGGCGTGCGCCAGCGCCGCGCCGTCGCGCGCCAGAAGGGCGCCGGCATTGGCCTCGCACCAGGCGAAGAACGCTGCGTCGCCGATCAGCGCCGCCTTGACGATCTCGGCATAGCCGGCGCGCAGCTCGCGAAGAGGCAAGGTCTCAAGCACATCGATGTCGGCCAGTACGAGCTTGGGCTGATGGATGAGGCCAACGAGGTTCTTGCCTTCCGGCGTATCGATGGCGGTCTTGCCGCCGACGGAGGAATCCACCTGCGCCAACAAAGTGGTCGGGATCTGCACAAAGTCGACGCCGCGTTTGGTGAGGCCCGCCGCGAGGCCCGCCAGATCGCCGATGACGCCGCCGCCGAAAGCGATGACCAGATCGTTGCGGCGGATGTCGGCCTGCAGCAATTGGCGGCACAAGCGTTCGAGGCCGCGAAAGCTTTTTGTGCTCTCCCCCGGCGGCAGGATGACGCTGGCGTGCGTCAGGCCGGCGCTGTCGAGCGCGCGCGTCAGCGATGCGCCGTGGAATTTGGCGACGTTCTTGTCGGTGACGACGAAAACGCGCCCGCTCGGCGCCAAAGGCGCGATCAATTCGCCGGCGCCCGCGATGAGGCCGGCGCCGCTGAGCACATCATAACTGCGCGCGCCGAGGGAGATGGGAACTGTGATCACCTCGATCGCCCTTTGAACACAAACGCCCGTGCTCCCCTGTGAGGGGGAGCTGTCATCGCGCGCAAGCGGGATGACTGAGGGGATAACACAACTGTTTGCAACATTCCGCGCCCGCCCCTCCGTCGCGCGTAGCAACGCGCGACACCTCCCCCTGGCGGGGGAGGACGGAAGCCTAGTTGCGGCGTTCGGCTATTCGAAGCTTGGCGGTTTGGATGATTTGATCGAGCACCAAATCGGTGTGCCGCAAGACGTCGTAATTGGTGAAACGGAGCACTTCGTACCCCTGGTCCCTGAGCCAAGCGGATCGCTCTGAGTCCGACGCCATCCCCCATGTCGTCGCGTGCTGACCGCCGTCTACCTCCCCACACCGTTTTGCACGGCGACATTCGAAGTCGACAATGTAGCGGCCCAGCGGCGATTGGCGGCGAAACGCCAACCCATGGACGCGCATCGGTCGCAGCCGAAACCACAGACGCATCTCTGCATCTGTCATTCGCCGGCGGTTCGCGCGCGCCAGAGGGTTCGGCATCTCCGCAAAGTACAACAATTGCGCAGCCCTTCAACGCCCGTGCTCCCCCGTGAGGGGGAGCTGTCGGCCGCGCGAGCGGGCGACTGAGGGGGCGGCGCGCTTGCCTGCCGGACGCGGCGCCCGCCCCTCCGTCATGGGCGACGCCCATGACACCTCCCCCTAGCGGGGGAGGACGAGCGATTGAGCAACGGCTCACGTCATCACCTGCGATCGTTCGCGCAACGCGGAGAGAATGGCGCTGACAGCGCTGTTGTGCGGGCCGCCGCCGGTTTCAATGGTCAAGTCCGCCTCGGCGTAAATCGGATAACGCTCGTCCATCAGCCTTTGCATGACCGCGCGGGGATCGTCCTCTTTCAACAACGGGCGATGATCGCGCTTGGTGACGCGCTTCATCAGCACGTCCAGCGGCGCCTTCAGCCAAATCGAAATCGCGCGGGCCTTCATCAAGGCGCGGGTGCGCGGATCGATGAAGGCGCCGCCGCCGGTGGCGAGCACGTGCGGCGGCTCTTCCAGCAAGCGCGCGATCACCTGCCGTTCGCCGCGCCGGAATTCGCACTCGCCACGCTCGGCGAAAATATCCTCGATGGAACGGCCCGCCGCCGTAACGATGGCCTCGTCGGCGTCCACGAACGGAAGCGCCAGCGCCTGCGCCAGACGGCGGCCGATCGTGGTCTTGCCCGCCCCCATCAGCCCGACCAGGGCGACGGTGCGGTCAAGCGCCAAGCCCTCCGCCAGCCGGCGCAGCTCGGCGGCGGCGCGCTCACCGGCATCGCTGCTTTCCGGGCGGACCACGAATCACCTCAAAAGGTCCGGCAAGGTTAAGCACCGCCGGACTGGAAACTCGCCACATTTTGTCGGCATTCTGGTCCGCTCGCAACGGCAGGGGCCAAACGAGGCGATGTATCGACGCAGACGCAGGCGTTCTTCGTTCGCGCGGCGAATGCCGCCATGGGTGGGCCTCGCCGGCATCGGCGCAGGCGTCGCCGTGTTTATCGGGCTGTTCGTGTTCTTCATCGGCCAGGCCGACCGGCTCGCCCCCGCGCCGCAAGAAATTCGAGTCGAAGTGCAGGACGCCTTCAAGGAATGACGCTCATGGTTAATCGCTCACTCGCGCTTTCGCTGGCAGCTGGCGCGCTGCTGCCGGTTTGCGCGCATGCGCAAAGAGCAACCCCGGCGCCGATCGAGCAGACGCAACTGAGCGAACTCAATGTCTGGACGGTGGGGGCGCTGTCGCGCGCCGACGGCGCGCTGGGCGACGACATCTGGCGCAACTCCGATCCCGCTTTTCTGGCGCTGGCGTTCTCGCGTCTGCCGGCGGTGTACGAATCGCCCGCCATGCAGACCTTGGCGCGGCGCGCCTTGCTCACCGCGGCGCAACCGCCGCGCGGCGACGCGACGGACGCGGCGCGGCGGCGCTTCGAAGCGCTCGGCAAAATGGGCGCTGCCGACGAACTCTCGATCATGGCGGCCGGCGCCGGACCTTCGGCCAGCGATGCGGCCATCGCGCAATATGCGGCGCAGGCTGAACTAGCGCGCGGACGCCGCGCCGAAGCCTGCGCGCGCGGGCGCAACGCCAGCACCGGCGATCAGGTCCCGGCGTTTCTGTTGCGCTTGCGCGCCTATTGCGCGGCGGTGACGGGAGATCGCGCCGCCGCCGATCTGGCGCTCGAACTCGCGCGCACGCAGAACGCGGCGGATGCGTGGTACACCGGCGCGGTTGCCGCGGCAGGCGGCGCGCCAGCCGCGCGGCCGCCGGCGGCGCGCTACGACAATTCGCTGGCGACGCAGCTTTCCATCGCCGGGCAATTGCGGCCCGGACCCAATCCGCTGGCGAACGCGTCAACGCTGGCGCTGGTTGCGCTGGCAAGAGCTGAAAACGCGCCGCAGCCGCAGCGCGCGCAGGCCGCCGCCCTCGCCTTCCGTCGCGGCGTGCTGAGCGCCGCCGAAACCAGAACCATCCTCGCGGCAACGCCTGCCGAAATCACATCGGCGCTGCCGCCGATCGTGCCGGCGCTTCGGCAAGCGAGCGCTGCGCCCGGATCGATGGAAGCGGCAACGGCCATCGCCGCCGTGCTGCGCCAGGCGACAGCCTACGCCGACTTCGCCGCCGCCGCACGCTTCTTCAAGGACGATATCGCACGTCTGCAGGCCGCGCCCGATGCGGCGTCCGCCGTTGCGTTCGCGCGCGCGGCTGTGGCGGCGGGCGACGCGCAATTGGGCCAGCGCCTCATCGCCAGCGCCCGTCAGAACGGCGGCGACGAAGCCGCGCTCGCGCCGCTCGATGCGGCTTTGGCCGCACTCAGCGGCGCGCGGCTCGACATCAGCACCGTGCAACGTCGCATCGACCAGGCGCCGCGTGCGCAAGCCCGCGCCGCTGCGCGCGACGTCGCCATCCTTTCAGCGCTCGGCGCGCCGGTGGACGGTTCGGTGCAGACTTTCTTGTTGGCCAATCCGCCGCAAGGCGGCGCGCGCGCCGACAGCGGCGCGATGCTGGCGCTGGCGTCAGCCGCCGAACGCGGCGCGACGGGCGAAGGCGCGCTGCTTGCCGTCGTCGCCGCCGGCGACGGCGGCCCGGCGCGGCTCGACGCCGAGTCAGTGACGGAAATCATCCGCGCCCTGCGCGCGCTGCGCCTCGACGACGACGCACGGCGCGTGGCGGTGGAGGCGATTTTGGCGGGGGTGGCGGGGTAGCGAGAAGCGGACCCGACTCGGTCGTGCCCTACACTTCGTCATCCCGGACGCGCGGAGCGCGATCCGGGACCCAGGGACACGGGGCGTGCTTGTCACTCCTGGGTCCCGGCTCTTCGCTTCGCTACGGCCGGGATGACGGTGGAGTTTGTTTTGTCGTTCCCGCTCTTGGCCCGGAGCGGTCACTGGCTCGTGACGAAGGTGAACGTAAGTGACGCTTATCAAGGCGGCGAAACCCAACCGAGATGGCTGGATGACGGGGGCTCTGGCGGATGCGCCCGCTTGCCCCCCGTTTCCCGCGTTCACGGACTTTGAGCGGCGTGCACTAGACAGCACCGCGCCGCTTTTTGGAGAGAAGGCGCAGGCGTTGCGTGAACAGGTCGCGTCTGCCGAAGTCGTGGACCGCATCAATACCATTGTGGGCTTTTATACGAGGGTGCGGGTGGACCGCGCCAAATGCTCGCCTGTGCCGTTGAGTCATCAAGGCGCACATTTCGAGGTGGAAGGAGTCGAACATGGCATCGTCCTTTGGGACACTGATGGCGACGGCTATCTCGAAACCATCGAAGGCTGGACCGTCGATGAAAACCCGCTGGAAGGGGTCGATCTCGACAAACTCCAATTCATCCGACTAACGCAACTGGGTTAGGTAGAACGAATGGCAGGCGTTCTCAGGGGCTTCTTGAAATTGCTGGCAGTGGTTATTGCCGGTGCGCCGTTTGCGTTGGCCGGGTTTGTCTATTTGAACGGAACAACGAGCCTTGCCGTCGTCGCCCCAAACGGATTGTGGATGCTCGCGGCAATCTTTATCGTTCCAATTTTGCTTGGCGTCGCCTTATGGCGATTGTCAGCGTTGGTCCGCTAGCGCCGAACACCAGACTCCCGCTGCGTTCCCCGCTAATCTCACCCCGTGTCCGACTCGGCTCTGATCGAAGCCTTCCTGGAAATGCTCTCCGCCGAGCGCGGGGCGCGGGCGAACACGCTCGACGCCTACGCGCGCGATCTCGACGATGCGCGCACGCATATCGGGTCGCAGAAATTCACCCCCACCCCTGCCCCTCCCCTCTCTAGGGGGAGGGGAACTGCCCTTGCGAACGCCTCTGCCGAAGATGTCGAAGCTTACGTGCGCGGATTAAAGGCGCGTGGCCTCTCGCCCGCCACGGCGCGGCGGCGGATTTCGGCGCTCCGGCAATTCTACCGTTTCCTGCTGCAGGATAATGTCCGCGCCGACGATCCGACCTCCCGGCTCGATGCGCCGAGACGCGCGCGCAGCTTGCCGAAGACGCTCTCGCTCGCCGAGATCGAGGCGTTGATCGCCGCCGCCGAGAACGCGCGCGACCGGGCGCTGATCGAGCTTCTCTACGGCGCGGGTCTGCGGGTGAGCGAACTGGTGTCGCTGCCGCTGCGCGCAGCGCCGCGGCCCGGCCAGGATCACATGATCGTCGAAGGCAAAGGCGGCAAGGAGCGGCTGGTGGCGCTCGGCAAGCCGGCGCTCGATGCGCTCGCCGCGCACCTGGGCGCACGCGCGGCGTCGCTGCCGAAAGCCGAAGCGCAGCGCGAGAGGGCCGAACGCTGGCTCTTTCCCTCGGCAAGCGCTGCCGACGGCAAGCTGACGCGCCGGCGAGTCGCGCAAATTCTAGAGACGGCGGCGGCGAAAGCCGGCATCGATCCGGCGCGGGTGTCGCCGCACGTGCTCCGGCATGCCTTCGCCACGCATCTGGTCGAGGGCGGCGCCGATTTGCGCACGGTGCAGACGCTGCTCGGCCACGCCGATATTGCGACGACGCAGATTTACACCCATGTGGCCGAGGGCCGCTTGCGCACCTTGGTCGAAACCAAGCATCCGCTGGCGAAGAAGCCCAAGGGATGAGCGAGGCGAAATGAGCACCACCACACCCTATTCGGCGTCGCAGCCGGGCCGGACGGCGGCGCTCTTGGTGTACGGGCTCTATCTTTTGAGCATTCCGAGCTTCGCGCTGTTTGCGCTCGTCGGCGTGATCGTGGCGCTTGCGGGCCGCGACGGCGCTTCGCCTCTGGCGCGATCGCACTTGGACGAGCAGGTCCGCATCTGGTTCGTGGCGTTCTGGTGGACGGTGGGGCTGGCGCTGCTGGGCTTGGTCGGCTGGCTGACCACAGTGATCCTGATCGGCTTCGTGCTGCTTGGGATCGCGGGGATCGGCGGCTTCATCCTGTTCCTATGGTTTACGGTGAAGAGCCTGCTTGGGCTCCTGGCCCTGCTGGACAATCGGCCGCGCTGATCACACCAGCGTTACAGGCTTGCAACCGAAGCCGAGCTGTTGTGATTAGGGGTGAGGGATCAGGCGGCTGCGGCCGCGCAATACGGCGAGAGAATGATGAAGAGCTACGTTTTGGCTGCGGCGTTATTTGCGGCGGCGGCTGCGCCGGCTTCGGCGTACACGCCGTACCTGAAGCCCGAGCGGTTTTGGGTGACGGATCCGTCGGTGGAAGTGGAAGGCTCGTTCGCGACGGAGTTCTTCACGCCATCCATCGCGCTCGGCGCGAACATCACGATCCTCAACGGCAGCGGCGACCCCATCAGCGCTGACCGCATCGCGGTGACGCCTGCCGGCAGCACGGAGCTGCAAGCCGAGCTTGCCCGAGGCGGCACCTATCGCATCAGCACCGGCGAAGTGCGCGGACAGGTCGGCCGCATCGTCGCGCAGAACGGTTCATGGGTGGCTGTCGCGGACGGCGTTGAACTTCCCGCCGACGCCGAAGTGCGGACCATCCAAACGATCTCCGTGGCCGACACCTATGTCACCCGCGGCACGCCTTCTCGCGACTCCGTCGATCAGACCATCGGCCGCTTGGTCATGCGTCCGATCACACACCCCAACCAAGTGCTGGCGGCGCAAGGGATCGAAGTGGAGTTGCAGTTCGACGGCGCGCCCATGCCGAATGCGGCGATCGTCGTTTACGGCGCCGGCGAAACCGATGCGTACCAGAACCGCGTCGTTCCGACCGACGCCGCCGGCCGCGCCATCATCACCTTCGATGCGCCGGGCCAGTACATCCTGGTCGCCCGCCGGGTCGCCGAGCAACCGGCCGGCAGCGCCGCGCAACTTGCCAGCTACATGACGACGCTGACGCTCGAAGCGCTCGATCAGCTCTACGCCGAAACCCAGATCGGCGAACCCGCCGAAGAAGCTCAGCCGGAACGCCGCCGCGAGCGCACGCCGGCGCGTCGCCGCGTCGGCCGCCCCGACTACTGAGCGCAGCGTGCAGCAATAGGTCTAACGGCCCCGGTGGGAACACTGGGGCCGTTTTCTTTTCAGACGTCCTGGCTCCAGTTCGAGGCGCGCACCGCAGCCAGGTGGCGCTCGAACACCTGCTTCTCCAACTCGTCGCCGTCGCCCGGCAGGAACGCGTGCTTCTGCCAATAGCCGCGGCCGGGCCGGCCGGTGTCTTTGCTGACCACAAGCACGTCGAGCGGCGGCTCGCGGCGGCGGCGGCATTGTTCGGCGATGGCGTCGAGCGCGCCCCACAAGGAATGCTGGTCGAACTCGCCGATGCGAAGATCCTCTGCTTCGGCGGCGGCGCGCAGGGCCGCTTCGGCTTCCTTGTACGTGAACGGCGGCCCGCCCGAGAGCGCACGCTCGATCAGCAGCGCGCGCATCAGATCGACCAGGGCTTCCTTCTGCCCGCCGCCGCGCAAGCGCGCATTGCGGGCCAGGTTCTTCTTGCCGGTCAGCAGCCCGAGGCGCAGCAGCACTTTCTGGATTTCCGGATCGTCCGGCGCGCCCTCCCATTGCGTCAGGTCGGCCGACTGCAGCGCGTCGAAGGGCGGCACCAGCGCGCACGGGTGGATCGTCACCGGCACGAGGATGCCGCGATCGAGCCCGATCCGCGCTTCGCGCATCACCCAATGCGACGACACCGCCGCAAAGCTCCAGCAGACGACGATGGCGCGCGCCTGCTCGATCTGTTCGAGGATGCGCTCCTCCCACTCGACGCCGACCTCGATGCCGGCGTCGAACCAGACCGGCACGTCGAGATCGAGCAGGAGCGCGTAGAGGGTCTCCACCCGCGCCTTGTCCTCGCGCTTGTAGGAAATGAAGACCTCGCTCATGGGCCCCGGCCTTAAGGGCATTCGGCCGCGCCCGGTTAGGCCAAGGGCCGGAATTAACTGAGTTTTCCACAAGCCGGCGGCGCACGGGCGTCCCGGTCTAGGAAAAGCCCGCGAACCCGCCTACCTGTTCGGCCATGACAGGAGCTTGGCCCATGACGTTCCGCCTCGATGACGAAGACGACAAGAACAAGAACCCGGCGGACGGCCGCAACGCCCCGGATGTAATCGAAAAGGCGCTGTTCGACGCCCGCGTCGTCATGCTGACCGGCGAAGTCAACGACATCCAGGCGCGGCGGGTGACCGAACGCTTGTTTGCGCTGGCGTCGCAGAACGCCAACCCGATCACCTTCGTGATCTCCTCGCCCGGCGGACACGTCGAGAGCGGCGACATGATCCATGACGTGATCAAGTTCATCAATGCGCCGGTGCGCATGCTCGGCACCGGCTGGGTGGCGAGCGCGGGCGCGCTGATCTACGCCGCCGCCGAGCGCGAGAACCGCTATTGCCTGCCGAACACACGCTTCCTGCTGCACGAACCGCGCGGCGGCGTCGGCGGCATGGCCAGCGACGTCGAGATTCAGGCGCGCGAAATCCTGCGCATGCGCGAGCGCCTGAATCATATTTTCGCCAACGCGACGGGCCAACCCATCGACAAGATCAAGCGCGACGTCGACCGCGATTATTGGATGCAGGCCGAGGAAGCCAAAGCTTACGGGCTGGTCGGCAAAATCGTGCGGAGCCAAAACGAGATTCGGTGAGCTGGAAGCAATCGGGCTTCTCGTCTAAACTCTGGCAGCGGGGTCTACGGAGGCAAGAATGCGACCGTCGGCAGGAATAGGTCACAATCGGCGGAGGTCGCAGACCGTGTACGCGATAGCATTCGATTTGGACACGTCTCAACTTGAGAAACTCTACCCGAACGCGTCGTGGAGGAATGCCTACACCGACGTCCGCAAGGAGCTCGAGGCGCACGGTTTCGACCATCAGCAAGGATCCGTCTATTTCGGCACTGACCGAGTCGATGCCGTGACTTGCGTCCTTGCGGTCCAGTCGCTTTCCAAGAAATTCGAATGGTTCACGCCTGCGGTTCACGACATTCGGATGTTGCGGATTGAGGAGAACAACGATCTCGGTCCTGCGATCGGACTTTGAGCTACTTTCTGTTCGCGCTGGGCCTCGCGGCGTGCTTCGGCCAGCCGCAGGATGTCGTCATCGAAGGTTATCGCGATCACGCGATGGAGCCGTTCATCGCCCGCGACGGCGAAACCCTGTTCTTCAACAATCGCAACGAGCCGCCGCGCGAGACCGATCTGCACTGGGCCACGCGCGTCAACGATCTGCGCTTCCGCTATCGCGGCCGCATCCCAAACGCCAATAGCGGCGCACTCGACGGCGTCCCCTCTCTGGCGCGCGACGGAACTTTCGCCTTCACCTCGCTGCGCGCCTTCGAAACGCGCGGCGCGACGATCTGGACCGGTCGCTGGGACGGAGATTCGCTCAGCCGTCTCAATCTTGAGATGGCGCTGCGGCCCGGACCGCCGCCGCACTTCAACATGGATGGCGAACTCGCAGCCGGTGGCGACCGGTTCTACGTCTCCGACAATCGATGGGCGCTGATCGGCGGACTGCGCACGTCGGACTTGCGCGTTGCGGTTCGGGAGAACGGCCATTGGCGGCGTGCGCCCGAATTCGATCGATGGTTCGCGGCCATCAACACCGACAGCGCGCTCGAATATGCGCCGGCGACATCAGAGGACGAGCGCGAACTTTATTTCACACGCCTCACGCGCCCGTTCCTGCGTCCGCCGCGTTTCGAGACATTTGTCGCGCAGCGCACAGAAGAAAACGCGCCGTTCGGCGCGCCGGAACGCATCGCGGCGATCAATGGCTACGCCGAAGCGCCAACGGTCGCGCCTGACGGCGCGCTCTATTTTCACGCCATGGCTGACGGACGATTCACCATAAGGCGCGCGCCGCGCGCCTGTTCGTAAGGCCGCTTCGCGCGACCAATCCTGACCGGATCGTAATCGTTTCGCCACGGCGCGGCGCGCGCTTGGCCGCATTTCTGCCGCGCCGCAACATAGAACCCCTGCCAAACACGCGGGCATGACCCGCCAAAAAACATTGGAGTTGGCGGGTCATGACGCGTTGGGTTGGTTTGGCGCGCAAGCGAAGGACGGCGCCGTTCTGCGGACACCGCTTTGCCCGCGAAGGCGTGCGTGCGCTCGGCGCCGCGGGCATGCTGTTCATGGCCGCGGCGATGAACTTCGCCCTCTATCCCGACGCGCTTGCCGCGGTCGTCAGCGGCGAGCGCAGCATCGTCGGTTTCGTGCCCGATGAGCCTTCGAGCCCTTCGATCTCCGAACAAACCATCGCGCTCGATGAAACCGAAGTGCGCTTGCTCGCCGCAACCGCGTGGGGCGAAGCCCGCGGCGAAGGCGAGATCGGCATGCGCGCCGTCGCGCACGTCATGGTCAACCGCATCGGCGACCGCTTCGGCGAAGACCTGGCCGCCGTCATCCTGGCGCCGAAGCAGTTCTCAGTGTGGAACGGCAATGATCCGAACCGGCGCATGGTCGAGAGCCTGGCGCGCGATCCTTCGAGCATCGTCACCGATGACGAATGGGCCGCGGCCGAGCGCATCGCGCGCGAAGTGTTGAGCGGACAATCGGTCGATCCGACCGACGGCGCCCTCTTCTATCATGCGCGGAGCGTGCGCCCGCGCTGGGCCCGCGCCGCGCGGGGCCGGCAAGTCATCGGCCAGCACATCTTCTACGCCGACGTGCCCGGCGGCCGCGCGCGCTGGACCCCGGTCGATATGGCGGCGTTCTTCGGGCAGGTGTTCACTGGAGGAGACGCTGAACTCGCTCCACTTCCGGAGGCGACGCTGGCGGCCGACAACACCCTCACAACGACTCAGCCAACGGCTGCGATCGCGACCGTCAGCACCGCAACAAGCACCGAGTGATCATCGCCAAGTCTCCACGAACTCGGTCAAATTCGGCAGCCAGTCGACGAGACCATGCAGCAGAATAACCAAGAGCAGAGATTGGGTTCGTGCATAGATCAACCCGAATGCCAGCCCGACGGGCGATAGAACCGCAATCGTATGAGCGATGACTTGCAGCGGATCGGCGCTCCAGCCATCGACGCCAGGGCCGCCGCGCATGAACAAGCCGGGCGCATGCGCAAGTCCGAAGAGAACTGAGGTTCCGATCACCCCCGCCCAGGCAGAGCCGAACCAGGCAGTGAGCCGCGTCTGCAACACGCCGCGAAACAGGAATTCCTCGGTCACGCCCGCTTCCAGCGTCATCCAGAGATAGCCGAGCGGCAGCGCCCAGATCATCACGTCGAATGTGGGCGGGATTCCGGATATCTGCTTGAGGCTCGGCGTGACGACGCAGATTATCGCCAGAATAGCGGCGCCCAGCACGATCAGCGTGCGCCAGAATTTGCGCCCAACGAGGCCTAACTGAGTGATGGGGCCGAGCTTTCCGCCAAGCATGACAATCAAGATCGCCGGGGCCGCCACATGCGCGACGAGCTTCAAGCCGAGCACAAGCCCTTCCTGCTCCGGGCCGGGTGCGAATGCCTGGCGCGCCCAGGTCATGCCGAAACCCAGGAAGAGCACGGCGTAGATCGTGGCCAAGTAGAGCAGGATCGCGCCACTCTCGGTACGGGGACGCTTAACTTCAAGGCGGGGCGCCTTGGCGCCGCGGGTCAGGAGCCAGGCGAGGCCGCTCAGGCCAAGCCCGAAGATGGCGGCAATGAAGACTCCGGAGGTCCAGTCGCCGCCGGTCGCCCACAGATAGGCGGTCGAGCCGCCCCACAACATTGCATATGCCATGGCGGCGATGATCGCCGCGCCCTTCCCCGCGCGTTCGCCAGCCATCGACCGAATCTCCTGGTGTCGGTCGATAGATGCAAAGACGGGACGCGCCAGATGCGCGTCCCGCTTTGCAACTTAGATGTTGGCTTCAGCTAGTGGCTCTCGCCGCGCCAGACTTGCTTGTAGGCGAGGTAGAGCAGCGCCGCGAGCGCGGCCAGGAAGGCCAGCACCACCAGCCCCATCCGCTTGCGCTCTTCCATGTGCGGATCGGCCGCCCATTGCAGGAACGTCGTCACGTCGGTGGCGTATTGTTCGACCGTGGTCGGCGAGCCGTCCGCGTACGGCACCGCGCCTTCGGCCAGCGGCGGCGCCATGGCGATCTTCCCGCCCGGGAAATAGCGGTTGTGATAGAGCGTGCCTTCCACTTCGCCCGTATAGCCCATGAGCAGCGAGCGCACGTAATCGGCGCCGCCATGGCGGGCCGAGGTGATCACCGAGAGATCGACCGGATAGGCGCCGCCGTTGGAGGCGCGCGCCGCGATCTCGTTCGGGAACGGACGGCGGAAGCGATCGGAGATGCGCCCCGGACGATCGGTGATTTGACCGGAGTTCGGATCGATGTCGCTGATGGTCACCGCCGACGCGATCGCGCGCACATAAGGATTGTCGGTCACGTCAACGAACGACCCGCCGTGCGCGGGCTTGCCCACATGCGGCTCCATTTCACCGCTCTCGTGGTTGCGCACCATGTAGAGCGCGAACGGGCCGCCCTCTTGGCCGAGATGGCGATACGAGAGATGGCTCATCGCGTGGCAGTTGGAGCAAACCTGCTGATACACCTGGAAGCCGCGTTGAACGGCGGCCATGTCGTAGCCGCCCACCGGGCTCTCAAAGCTGAACGGATAATCTTCCGGATGCTCGGCTTTGCCCGCCGCGAACGCGACGCCCAAACCGGCGACGAGGATGGCCGCAGCCGCGGAGATTGCGCGCAACATTAGGCAGCCCCTTGGGTGACTGGCTTGGCGATGGTGTCAGGCACGCGGTCCGGCCGCTCGCGCAGGCCAAGGATCGGCAGGATCACCAGGAAGAAGGCGAAATAATAGATCGTCAGCAGCAACGAGAAGTTCGTCACCGTGAAGCGCGCCGGCGAATTGCGCTCGATCGAGAAGAACGGCGCGCCGGCGCCGACCTCTTCCTTCACTTCGGTGATGTGCTCTTCAAGCAGGTCGGCGGTGTCGCCTTCGACCGAACGCGACTGCGGACTGCCGCCGACCACGCCGCGCACCACGCCGGTTGTGGCCCCGGTGCGGGTGACGGCCGTCATCGAGGCGCCCTCGGTGCGCAACGCCGCCACCGCGGCGTCGGCGGCCTCGCCCCACTCGGAGGCGCTGGCCGCTTGCACTTGCTGCTCGGCAACCTGGCCGCCCTCAACCCAATTCAACGTGGCTGAGAACGGCGCCACCTTAAACATGATGTTGCCGGGGTTCTGGCCGCCGCACCAGCCGAGCGCGATGCAGACCAGCACGAAGATGATGAAGAACTGCCGCGCAATCGGGCGGTAGCGCATCGAGCGCACGCGCGAGGTGTCGAGCCACGGCAGAATGAACAGAATGCCGATCGAGGCGAACATCGCCAGCACGCCGGCGAGTTTGGAATCGATCGGGCCGATGTTGAAATCGAATGCGCGCAGGATGGCGTAGAACGGCAGCAGGTACCATTCCGGCACGATTTCCGGCGGCGTCTGCAGCGGGTTGGCCGGGATGAAATTGTCCGCGTGCCCCAGTGCATCGGGCATGTAGAACACGAACACCGCGAACAGGATCAGGAACAACGTCGTCGCGAACAGGTCCTTGATCGTAGCGTGCGGCGTGAACGGCACGGTGTCGGCCTTGGACTTCACCTCGACGCCGGCGGGGTTGTTCTGTCCGCTCTCGTGCAGCGCCCAGACGTGCAGCGCGACAACGCCCGCGATCACGAACGGCAACAGATAATGCAGCGAGAAGAAGCGGTTCAGCGTCGGCTGGTCGACCGAGAAACCGCCCATCAGCCAGTTCTTGATGCTTTCGCCGACGAGCGGCAGCGCGCCGATCAGGTTGGTGATGACGGTCGCGGCCCAGAAGCTCATCTGGCCCCAGGGCAGCGAATAGCCGAGGAACGCCGTCGCCACCATCAGCAGATAGATGAGGCAACCCAGAATCCAGAGCAGTTCGCGCGGCGCCTTGTAGGACCCGTAATAGAGTCCGCGGAACATGTGCACGTAGACGGCCAGGAAGAACATCGAAGCGCCGACGGCGTGGATGTTCTGGATCAGCCAACCGTAGGGAACGTCGCGCTCAATCCGCTGCACCGAGGCGAACGCGAGGTCGACGTGGGGCACGTAGTGCATCGCCAGCACCACGCCGGTGACGATCTGCACCACGAGGCAGAGCGACAGCATGGCGCCGAACGTCCACCAATAATTGAGATTGCGCGGCGTCGGGTAGGCGACGAAGCTATCGTGCGCCAGCCGCACGATCGGCAGCCGCTTGTCGAGCCAGCGCGTAAAGGCCGATTTCGGCTCGTAGGTCGAAGGTCCGCTCACTTAAGACGCTCCAAGCTTAGCCGATGCGGATCGCGGTCGGGCCGGTGAAGAGATAGGGCGCAGGCTCTAGATTTTTCGGCGCCGGTCCGCGGCGGATGCGGCCCGAGGTGTCGTAGTCCGAGCCGTGGCAGGGGCAGAACCAGCCGCCGTAGGACGAGCCTTCCACAAAAGTAGGCACGCAGCCCAAGTGAGTGCAGCTTGCTTGAAGAATGAGCCACTCGGGCCGGCCCGGCTGGCCATCTTCCTGAGCCAAGCGCTCGGCGTCGCTTTGCGGATCCTTCAGATTGGCGAAGTCGTCGCGTTGCGCGGCAGCGATTTCATTCGCCGTGCGGTGGCGCACGAACACCGGCTTGCCTTGCCACATCACCTTGATCTGCTGACCCTCGGGGATGGCGCCGAGATCGACCTCGGTGGTCGAGAGCGCGCGCGTATCGGCGGCGGGGTTCATCTGATCGATGAACGGCCACGCCGTGGCCGCCACGCCCACCGCGCCAACCGAGGCGCTTGCTATGTAGATGAAATCTCGCCGGTTGGGGTCTTTGTCGTCGGCCACTCGCCCGCTCCGCTTGGTTCGCCGTTAAAGCTAGGCTAGTCCGGGCTCGCGGGCGCGTGGCGGCTCGCCGCAGGCGCAACACCGATTTCCCCGATTCAACCCCGATTCTCCGGCGACGGAGGCCATAACGTGCGGCTCGCTCTCTATCAACCTGACATCCCTCAAAATCTCGGCGCGGCACTTCGCCTCTCTGCCTGTCTCGGCGTGGCGTTGGACGTGATCGAACCCTGCGGCTTTCCGCTCACCGACGCCGCCATGAAGCGGGCGGCGCTCGATTATGGCGACAAGGCCAGCGTCAGCCGCCACGCCAGCTTCGCCGCCTTCCGCTCGGCCCCGGAACGACAAGGCGGGCGGCTGGTGCTGGTCGAGACCGATGGCGCCGTCAGTTTTCAGGATTTCTCGTTCTCCACAGGCGACACGCTGATCCTCGGCCGCGAGAGCGCCGGCTCGCCGGGGGAGCTCTACGAAGCCGCCCAGGCCAGCGTGCGGGTGCCGATGCGGCGCGGCTTGCGCTCGCTCAATGTCATCGCCGCGGCGGCTGTGGTGTTGACCGAAGCGATGCGGCAAACCGGGGCGTGGGAGAAATTGGATTGAGCGACGATCGCAAGGCGCGGGCAAAGGCGTGGTTCGAATCCCTCCGCGACGAGATTTGCGCGGCGTTCGAGGCGTTGGAGGACGAGGCGCCCGCGGACCTTTACCCCGGCGCGCCGGGGCGCTTCGTCCGCACGCCTTGGCGTCGGGGCGACGGCTCCGCCGATCAGGGCGGCGGCGTCGCCGGGCTGATGCGGGGGCGGTTCTTCGAGAAGGTCGGCGTGCATGTGAGCACGGTGTACGGCGCGTTTTCGCCCGAGTTCGCCAAGAACGTAAAGGGCGCCGCCGACGATCCGCGCTTCTGGGCTTCGGGCATTTCGCTGATCGCGCATCTGCGCAACCCCCACTGCCCCGCGGCTCACATGAACACGCGCCACATCACGACGACTGAATGGTGGTTCGGCGGCGGCGGCGATCTCAATCCGACGCAGACATACCAGCGTGACGAGACGAGCGCGGACGCGCAGGCGTTCCATGCGCCCTACCGCGACGCCTGCGAGAAGCACGAAGCGGGCTTGTATGCGCGCTACAAGAAATGGGCCGACGAATATTTCTGGCTGCCGCATCGGGGCGAGCCGCGCGGAGTCGGCGGCATCTTCTACGATCACCACAATAGCGGCGACTGGGAGGCCGACTTCGCCTTCACTCAGGACGTCGGCCGCGCGTTCCTGACTGGCTATTTGCCGGTGCTGCGCAAGCACATGGCCACGCCCTGGAGCGAAGCGGACCGCGAAGAGCAACTCGTACAGCGAGGCCGCTACGTGGAGTTCAACCTGCTCTACGACCGCGGCACCACCTTCGGCCTGAAGACGGGCGGCAATGTCGAAAGCATTCTCTCCTCGATGCCGCCGGTGGCGAAGTGGCCTTGAGTCAATATGGACCGCCGGCGCCCTCGCCGGCCGGCGCCGTGCATGCCGGCGAGGGCGCCGGCGGTCCATATTGACGCCCGCGACAAAGCCGACTCTTTCGAAGCGACTAGGCCCGGCTCAGATCGCCGAGCCTTCTCACACACCGCCTCACCGCGCCCGCACGTTCTCCCGCAGCCACGCCGCGAACTCGGCGTCATCGATTTCGCCAGCCGCCAGCGACAAACACTGCACAATCACCTCGGCTTCGCTGGCGACGATCTCGACGCCGTTCACATAGAGAAAGGCATACGCGGCCAGAAAGCCTGTACGCTTATTGCCATCGACAAACGGGTGGTTGCGCATGACGCCGGCTGCATAGAGAGCGCCCAAAGCGACGAGGTCACTCTGGCCATAACTCCAGGCGTTGCGCGGGCGGGCGAGCGCCGATTCCAGCAAGCCGAGGTCACGTACGCCAGCCGCCCCGCCGTGCTCGGCGAGTTGCTCTTCGTGCATGACCAGGACCGCCTCGACGCCAAGCCACTTGGGCTCGGTGGTCATTTCGCCAGCTCACGCAGCGCGTTGCGATAGCGCTTCATGGCCCGGCGCGCGGCCTCGATCTGCTCTTGCATCTCGGCTTCATGGCGGCTCAACGCCACGCCGCTCGGCATGTCGCTGACGCTGAGTTCGTCGCCCTCGCCGACGCCGAGCTTGGCCAGCACCTCCTTGGGAAGCACCACGCCCAGGGAATTGCCGACGCGGCGGACCTTCAGAGTCCGGCCAGCCGGCTTTGGCCGCCCCTCGTAAGGGGTCTCGCCGCCATCGCGGACGCCGCCGGGCTTTTTGGGTTCATCGCTCATGAGGGGAATATATGTTATAACTTGTGTTATAACAAGCCCCTCAAGCCAGTCCCTGCGCCACCGCTTTCAGCCGCTCGATGACGCTGAGCTTGTCGTCGGGAAAATCGGCGTCGACCCACCAATCCTCGACCTCGCGCATGACCAGGCCGACCTTGGGGCCAGCCGGCACGCCAGCGGCCATGATCTCATCGCCGGTCAGCGGCAGGCGCGGCGGCTTCCACATCTGCCCGTGCGCGACGAGCGCGCGCCATTGCTGCGCTTTATCGCCGCCCGATGCGGCCCACGCGAGCATGACGCGATCACGGAAAGCTTCGTTGCCGAGCTTGTAAATGGCGCGGCGCATTTCGCGCAGCGACATGTAGGAGGTGATCTTTACATCATCGCCGAGGGCGGCGACGAGACGATCGCGCTCTTCGTTCGAGAGCTTGAGGCGCCGCGCCAGCGCCCGGGCAGCCTCCTGATCGGTGAGCGCCGCCGCCACGCGTGTCATCGCATCGACGGGCAGCATGAGATCGGCTTCGAGCGTGCACAATGTGTCGAGGCGCGGCTCGTTGGAAAGCTCCGGCAACGCGCGCGCGCGCACTTCGATCGCCGTCATCCCCTCCCATGCCGCGCGCGGATCGGGCGCGGCCAGAAGCTTCTTGGTTTCCTTCCAGATGCGCTCGACCGAAAGCGTGTCGAGCCCGGCGGCGAGATCGGCGCAGGCGTCGAGGCCCTGCGGATCGATGGGCGTCTTTGCATACCAGGCGTTGAAGCGGAAGAAGCGCAGGATGCGCAGATAATCTTCCTTGATGCGCGTGCGCGCGTCGCCAATGAAAATGACGCGCCCGGCGCGCGCATCGTCGAGGCCGCCGCCCGTGGGATCGTGAATCTGACCCTGTGCATCGGCATAGAGCGCGTTCATGCGGAAGTCGCGGCGCTCGGCGTCCTCCGCCCAGCTTTCGGTGAACGCGACGGTGGCGCGGCGGCCATCGGTCGATACATCGCGGCGCAGCGTCGTCACCTCGAACGGCTTGTGATCGACGACGACAGTAACGGTGCCGTGCTCGATGCCGGTAGGATGCGCCGCGAAACCGGCCTTGTTCGCGACGGCCATGATCTCAGGCGGCGTCAGCTGGGTGGCGATGTCGATGTCGTCGACTTCCGCCCCCATCAAAGTGTTGCGCACGCAGCCGCCGACGAAGCGCGAGCCGCCGGCGCGCGCGGCCTCCAGCGCCGCGATCAGCTTCTGGGTCTCTGGCGCCTTAAGCCAGGCGGCGTGGGTGATGGAGGCGGTCTTCAACGAACCCTCAAAGATCAACGCAAATCACGAACTTCGGCGCCGCGGCGTTTCGCAGCGTCCAGCAGCACGCCGTCGCGGCTCGCGAGCACCGCGCCCCGTTCCATGGCGACGTGCAGGTAAAGCGCATCGTAGAATCCTAGTTGCTCGCCACGCGCCAACGCAACCACTCGCGCAATAGCACTTGCCGCCGGCGGCGGCTCCAATGAGATCAGATCTTCGAGCGCCGGCAGATCGGCGTCGAGCGCGATGCCGCCAACCAGGCCGCGGCGTTCGAGCTTGATCAGAGCATGACGCATTTCCATGCGAAACGCATCTGGCGCGAAGAGCGTCTCGCGCGCGGCGGCCTCGCGGAACGCCTCCGACGCGGCCGTTGCTTGACTTGGAACAAGCCACGCCAACGCCGCAGAAGCGTCGATGACGAAGGGCACCTTAGCGATCTTCCTCAAGCCAGGACTTCATCTCGTCCCACGGTATGGGCTTGGCGGCGCCGGGATGCGCGCGCGCCCAGGCGTCGCGGCCCGAGGCGATACGCGTAAGCACGGCGGCGCGCTCCTCGCTCGACGCCGCTTTGGCGACGGGGCCGAGCTTCGCCGCCGGGGCGCCGTGACGGGTGATGACGATCTCTTCCCCGGTCTCCTCGATTTCGGAGATCAGGGCCGAGAGGTTGTTCTTGACGTCGTAGAGGGCGATTTCGCGCATGGGAGAAATATAGCCAAACATTGGCCAGAACGCAAACGAGCCCGCTCACCGCCCGCTTGCAGCGGCCCACCGTTCCTGGCAGCGCGGCGATGGATCGATCATGCCGAGACAATCCAGGTTTCCGGTTTCGCGCACCCAGCCGCGCTCGCCATTGGCGCGCACGAGTTCGAGCCACCAGCCGCCGCCGGCGGCAACGTCCGCTTCGTGTTGTTCCGAGGTTCCCCAGGCCCAGCGAATGCCGTCGTTGACGCCGTCCTGCTCGCCGCCGGCAGAGTCCCACCACATGCGCTCGCCGCGGCGCCAGAGTTCGGTGAGGCCTTCGCCGCCGAAATCGGTCGCATAGACGACATCGCCGATTTCGAGGGTGGGCCGGCCATTTTCGGTGTCGCCATCGTTGTCGTAAATGTAGCGCACTTCGCCGACCACAACGCCACGGGCGGGACGATGGCGGTAGAAGTTGTCCCCGGCGCTCACCCATTCGCCAGCCGGCGCCGTGGCGATGACGCGTGCGTCGAGCGCCGGCCGCTCCAGCAATTCGACGGGCCCGGTGGTGTACAAATCGCCCATCGAGCAGCCTTCGAATGGGCAAGAGCCATGCGCATCGTAGAAGCCGTTCACCACGGGCGGGCCGCCATCGGGCAAGAATTCCTGAGATTGCTGCGCTGCCGTTCCACGATGTCGATCGAGCACGCTGCTGACTTGCGCGCAGGCGCTGACCAACAACAGCAACGCCGCCGCTGACGCCGGACGAAATTGCATGTAACCACCCCTAATCCGCACGACTCGGACGCTAGCTATTTCTTGGCCGGCTTTGCGTTGGCGGCAACAGCCGCCTTGATCAGCGCCTTGAAGGCTGGCTCGTTGAGCGTATCGCCTTCGCGAATATCGATGGCGCGGCGCGCGCCGGCGTCGAGGCTGGCGTTGAAGAGGCGCGCGGGGTCCTTCAGCGCAGCGCCCTTGGCAAAGGTGAGCTTCACCTTATCCTTGTAGGTTTCGCCGGTGCAGATGATGCCGCCCTGCGACCAGGTCGGAACGCCCCCGGGATTGGTCGGCTTCTTCCACTTCGCTTCTTCGATCGCACCCGGCGCCGCCTCCGCGATCAGCGCGCGGACGCGGGCCAGCGTTTGAGCGCGCCAGTCGCTTCGCGCGATTTTCGGACTCTTCGCCATGTCTCTTTGGTCCTGCGCGCCTCAGCGATTCAGATATTCCTCGCGCACGGTGGACGAGTAGAGATCCGGCATGGCCAGCAATTGCAGCGCCATGAAGATGACCGCTCTGCGCCCATCGGCGTCCGCGACCGGCGCCATGATCGTGCCGCGGCTTGCGGAATTGCCCTCAAAGTCGATGCGGCCGACAGGCTGACCGTCGCGGCTGATGATGTAGCCTTCGACCACGCGGCGATCCATCATCAGGCCCTCGCGGCCGAACGCCGTCGGCGCCGCCTCGTAGGCTACGCCTTCGAACGACATGCGCGCGCGCAGAATGGCCTGCGCCTCCGGTCCGAAATCGTCATCGCCCGCCGACATCGAAAAGCCGCCAAGGCTGAAGCTCGCTTCACGAAACGCGGGCAACATGACTTCAATGGCGTAGGCGCCCTCCGGCTGATCGCGCGCTTCGCACGCATAGAGCTGCGAGGTGCTCTGATTCCATTGCACGCCGAGCAGCGAACGGCCGCTCGATCGCAGACGGCAGACGCCGCGCAGCAATTCGGCGTTATCCGCGCCGGTGAAGCGATAGTTCAAATTCACGTTGGCGCTGGTGTTGGTGAGGATGCTGGTTTGCCTCATCGAGGTGCGCACGATGACGGCATAGCCGCCGGCCGCGCCGCCGGTCTCGAGCAGACGCGCCCGCGCGCCGCCGATCTCGACGCTCTCAACCGGCACGGCATAGGTCGGCGCGGCTGGCGCGGCGCCCTCAACAGCAGCGGGCGCCGCCGGCGCGGTCTCCTGCGCAAAGGCCGCGAACGGCGCCAGCGCGAACGCGGCGGCCAAGCACAGGTGTTTCATCGAATCGCTCCCCTTCTCCCTGAACGAGCGTAGCGTTCGCTTGTGTGAACCGCGATGCAAGAGTGCGTTCTGCCGCCGTTCAGGCGTTAGCGTAGCGGAAGCCGGCGCGGGGGCGCTCACCCGTGCAACCGCTCCCAGAGCGCGCGCACCATGCCGGCGGTGGCGCCCCAGATGTGATGGCCTTCGTAGGGCATCACGTAATAGCGGCGCAGATGGCCGCGAAATTGCGCTTCGCGGACTTCATGATTGGCCGGGTCCATCAGGAAATCGAGCGGCGCTTCAAACACGCTCGCCACTTCGCGCGGATCGAGTTTCAGCTCGAAGCCGGGTTCGACGAGGCCGACGATCGGCGTGACGCGAAAGCCGGTGATGGTGTCGTAGCGATCCCAGGCGCCGAGCGGCTCGATGAACGAACGCGCAAGCCCGATCTCTTCGAAGGTCTCGCGCAGCGCGGTGTCGAGCGCGTCGGCGTCGCTTTCCTGCACGCGCCCGCCGGGGAAAGAGATTTGGCCCGGATGCGCGGGGGTTTCGACCGAGCGCTCGGTGAACAGCATGGTCCAGCCGCTGGCGCGCTTGACGATCGGCGCGAGCACGGCGGCGGGGCGTTGCGCGGGATGATTGTCGAAGCCGGGGTTCAGATCGTTGTCGCTGCGCGTGCGCGCGGACGCGATGGCGTCGAGCGGATCGAGCTTGGTTCGGAGAAGGTGTTCGAGGCTCACAACTCCCCCTCCCCTTGAGAGGAGGAGGTTGGGGGGTGGGGTGAGGCGCCAGTGTTTGCAGGTTGGAGCGCGCGCCTCCCGGCGCGCATCGTCTCACACCCCGCCCGTTGAAAAGATGCGGGCCGGAGGCCCGCGCTCCAACTTCCGGTCGACGGCGCTTCACCCCAGCCTCTGCCCCCTCCTCTCGCGCTGCGGAGATGCGCGATTTCGTTGGGTGCATCGGCGCGCAGGCGGAGGAGGGAATCTTCTATGCTGGGCAATTCGGGCTCACGTGTAGGCTGTAGAATCCGATCTTGATGGGTTCTGTTTGGAATCAACCACGGCCTTGCGCACCGGGCCACTTACAGCATCATTTGCCATCATGTCAGACGAGATTCTATTTTGGACGCAGGTATCGGCAATCGGTCAAGTTGCCGGTGCGCTGGCCATCGCCGTTGCGGTAATTGTGTCACTCTGGGTGGTGCTTTCAGATCGGACGCCGCGCCTTAAGGCAGTAGCCGGAATAAGGATGCTTGTCGGCGGCGACACGCCTGCGATTGATGTTATGGACCTTCACCCTCACAAACGTGGGTACACGGACGGCAGGAATTGGAGGCGTCGGCTGGCGAATGGGTTGGACGCCGATTGGGCCCAAATGGCTGAAACACTCGCACGCCGTTCAAATACTCGGACCGCCGGTGACGATGCCCGGCTCGGCAGTGCCGCCATTCGAGTTAGCACCTGGTGAGCGTAAGACGATTACGGTTGTGCTCGATTACTATGACGCGCACAAACGCAACGACGGAATGTTCACGCGGAAAATCCCGCTCGTCAAAAATCCTGTGCCCGGCAATGTCCACCTATGGGTTGAGATCGTTGGCGGACGAACAAAGTTCGTCAAAGTCGAAGATTCGTTGGCGAAGTTTCTGGCGACTGGCAAGATCGAGAAGGGTGCGGCTCACTTCAACGCTCTCAAGTCCAAAGCGAAATAGTGGCGCCTGTGGACGGTTTGGCCGCGTCAAGCCGCCCCCAACTCCCACCACACGCCCCCGCTCCAAACCCCAAGCCTCCCCTCGCGCGCCTCGGCCCATTCCACTAGTTCATAGAACGGCGCGCGCAACACCCGCGCTTCGAGGCGGCCGCGCACGTGCACGTAGGGGCGCGGTTCTTCCCCTCTCCGATCGACACGCAGCGGATGATCGGGACCTGCGGTCACCACGTCGCCCACATTGGTGGTGAAGACGATGGTTTGCGCGCGGCCCTCGCCGACGCGATCCGCACGGATGGCGACGAAGGGCGCGTCCTCCACGCGCACCACGATCTTCTCGACCGGGGTGACCAAATAGGTCTGGCCGTCTTCGTCCTTTCTCAGGATCGAGGCGAAAAGCTTGACCAGAGGTTCGCGCGTGATGCGCGTGCCCTCGTGCTTCCAGGTTCCGTCGGCCAGGATTTCCATGCCGATGTCCCCACAGTTCGCGGGGTTCCATTTGTCGACCGGAGGCGGGCCTTTGTCGGGAGAACCCGCTTCGCGCTTGAGCGCGGCGATCAATTGCTCCAGGGACGAGGGGGTTTCAGGTGCGGCCATAATTCAGCCGCCAACTAAGCGAGCTTCGCCCCCATGAGCAATTCCAACGATCCGCAGGCGCTCGTCGCCGAAGCCGAAGCCGCGGGCGAGGCGCTGGCGCGCGTGCGAGCCGAGATCGGCAAAGCCGTGTTCGGCCAGGAGCGCGTGATCGAACTCACGCTGTCGGCGGTGCTGGCCGGCGGCCACGTGCTCTTGGTGGGTGCGCCAGGTCTGGCGAAGACGCGGCTGGTGGAAGCGATGGCGCGGGTGCTGGGGCTGGACTGGGCTCGCGTGCAATTCACGCCGGACCTGATGCCGGCCGACATTCTGGGCTCTGAGGTTCTGGATCAGGACGCGAGCGGGCGGCGGCAGTTCCGCTTCGTCAAAGGGCCGATCTTCACGCAGCTCTTGATGGCGGACGAAATCAACCGCGCCTCACCGCGCACGCAGTCGGCGCTGCTGCAAGCGATGCAGGAGCATCATGTGACGGTGGCGGGCGCGGCCTACGATGTGCCGACGCCGTTCCATGTTCTGGCGACGCAAAACCCGATCGAGCACGAAGGCGCCTATCCGCTCCCCGAGGCGCAATTGGATCGCTTCCTGCTGCAGGTCGACGTGCCCTATCCGGATGCGGAGATCGAACGGAAGATTCTGATCGAGACGACAGGCCTCGCCGATCAGCAACCGCAGGCGGTGCTCAATCCGGATGCGCTGGTGCGTCTGCAACGCTTGGTGCGCGCCATGCCGGTGGGTGAAAAAGTGCTGGCTTCGATTTTGGAGCTGGTGCGCTCGGCGCGGCCGGGTTCGAGCCACGATGCGCGCGTCAATCAGCACGTGGCTTGGGGGCCGGGCCCGCGCGCCGGTCAAGCTTTGATGCTGGCCGTGCGCGCGCGCGCCTTGTTGCGCGGACGCTTGGCGCCGGCGGTGGACGATGTCGCGGCGCTGGCGCGCCCGGCGCTTGTGCATCGCATGCAACTCTCCTTCGGCGCACGCGCGGAGGGCTTGGATATCGACAGCCTCGTCGATGAATTGGCGGAGCGCGCGGCGTGATGGAGCGCTCAACTCAACGCCCTCCCCCCTTGTGGGGGAGGGTTGGGGAGGGGGGTAGCGCGATGATGCACATCATCTCGCGGGACCCCCACCCCCAACCCCTCCCC
>FKKE01001001.1_pt2 | contig 27272 bp, 33 predicted proteins | sample 1106331 | NCBI WGS metagenome assembly FKKE01 (sample SAMEA3931202, study PRJEB13176) | freshwater metagenome | biome: Drinking water system; feature: drinking water; material: freshwater | place: China | collected 2013-02-06
GCGATCTCCCAAAAGCCGTTGTGCGGATATCCGGATGGATCGGGACACGCGTACGGATCGGAATGAGGCGGTCCGAGCGTGGCAACTTCGTGGGAATCGCCGGGTGCCGGCATGTCAGCCTTTCAGCCGGGCGAGGCTCCGTGGAACGATTGAGGGCCGAATCTGCTTCTGGAAGATCAAGCCGGCATCGTCTGGGCCGGCGGGCATTGCTGAATGATTTGGTCGATCTCGGCGCCCTCGAGGACTTCTTTTTCCAAGAGCGCTTCGGCCAGGGCTTTCAGCGCGGCCATGTTTTCCGTCAGCAACCGCTTGGCTCGCTCGTAGTTTTCCGTCACGAGGCGCTTCACCTCGTGATCGATCTCGACCGCCACCTGTTCGCTGAAATCGCGACGCGTGGCGATTTCCCGGCCCAGGAAAATTTCTTCTTCCTTCTTCCCGAAGGTCAGCGGACCGAGTTTATCGCTCATGCCCCACTCGCACACCATTTTCCTGGCCAGGTCGGTGGCCCGCTCGATGTCGTTGCCGGCACCGGTCGTGACGTGGTTGAGGACCAGTTCTTCGGCGACCCGGCCGCCGAGCAGAATGGCGAGGTTGTTGTAGAGAAAGTCTTTCGAATAATTGTGCCGATCGTCCGTCGGCAATTGCATGGTGACGCCGAGGGCACGTCCTCTCGGAATGATCGTTACCTTGTGGACAGGATCGGTCCCGGGCAGGAGCCGGGCCATCAGGGCGTGGCCGGCTTCGTGATAGGCCGTGACGCGTTTTTCTTCGTCGCTCAGGACCATGCTCTTGCGCTCAGCGCCCATGAGCACCTTGTCCTTGGCCGTTTCAAAGTCGACCGTTTCCACGGCTTTTTTATCCTGCCGAGCCGCCCATAAGGCTGCTTCGTTGACCAGGTTTTCCAGGTCGGCTCCGGAAAAACCTGGCGTGCCCCTTGCGATCTTTTCCAGTTCGACGTCCGGCGCCACGGGAACCTTCTTGGTGTGGACTTTCAGGATTTCCGTGCGGCCGCGCAGGTCGGGACGGTTGACGACGATTTGCCGGTCGAACCGCCCGGGCCTGAGCAGCGCCGGGTCGAGCACATCGGGACGATTCGTCGCCGCGATCAGAATCACGCCTTCGGTGGTATCGAAGCCGTCCATCTCCACGAGCAATTGGTTCAACGTCTGCTCGCGCTCGTCGTGCCCGCCCCCCAGCCCAGCCCCGCGCAAGCGGCCGACGGCGTCGATTTCGTCGATGAAAATGATGCACGGCGCATGTTTCTTTCCCTGTTCGAACAGGTCTCGGACGCGGGAGGCGCCCACGCCGACGAACATCTCGACGAAGTCCGACCCGCTGATGCTAAAGAACGGCACGCCGGCTTCTCCGGCAATGGCTTTCGCGAGAAGCGTTTTTCCCGTTCCGGGAGGGCCGACGATCAAGACGCCTTTGGGAATGCGTCCGCCGAGTTTTTGGAACTTTCTGGGATCCTTCAAAAACTCGATGATTTCCGCCACCTCTTCTTTAGCCTCATCGATGCCGGCCACATCTGAAAAGGTGATTTTCTTGCGCTCTTCCGTCAACATGCGCGCCCGGCTTTTTCCGAACGACAGGGCCTTGTTCCCACCGATTTGCATCTGCCGCATGAGGAAGAACCAGAGGCCGAGGAAGAGGATGAAGGGCCCCCAGGTCACTAAAAACGTGATGTACCAGGGATTTTCGTCGGGCGGCTTGGCTTCGATTTGGACGCCCCGTTCCCGCAAAACTTTGACCATGTCTGGATAGTCGGCGGAATAGGTACGGATGCGCGTGCCGTCCTTGAGAATCGCGCTGATATGGCTGGCCTTGATCGTGACTTTTTGGATTTCGCCCTTGTCTAATTGGGCCATGAAATCGCTGAAGATCACTTCCTCTTCGGGAGCGTGGGTGGGCACGCTGAACAGGTTGAAGAGCAGGATCATGAACAATCCCACGACCACCCAGAAGAGGAGGTTTTTTACCCGTGAATTCATCGGATCGTCTCTAGTTACGCGGCGGAACCGGCTGCCCAAAAATTAGCGGTGAACTGTAACATAGACCACCTCGGACTGACAACCGTGGGGCAATCTCGAGGACTACGCCCCAGGCCCCGCTTCGTCGACCTTATCCAGAACCGCCAAGTACGGCAAATTCCGATATTTTTGCTGGTAGTCCAACCCGTAGCCGACGACATATTTGTTCGGGATGTTGAAGCCGATGTAATCGACGCGCACGGCCACCTGGCGGCGATCCGGTTTGTTCAGCAAGGCGCAGATTTTGATCGACCGGGGTCTGCGTTTGGACAAGGTTTTGAGCAAATGCTGTCCGGTCAGCCCCGAGTCGACGATATCCTCCACCAGCAGGACGTCGCGTCCCGCGATGTCCTCTGTCAATTCCGTAACGATTTTGACTTTCCCGGACGACTTGGACCTGGCTCCGTAGCTCGTCACCACGAGAAAATCGACGCGGAGCGGAATCCGGATCGCACGGGCAAGGTCCGCGTAGAAGGCAAACGCGCCTTTCAGCACTCCGATCAGGATGAGATCCTTGCCCTGGTAATCCAGGGCGATCTGCCGACCAAGATCCCTGATACGTGCGCGCATTTGTTCTTGGGTCACGATCGGACGCCCAAAGATTCTCTCCATGTGTTATCCCTTGTCCGGATGGTGGTCATGCAATTCGGCAATCCAGGTTTCCGTGCTGGCCGGGGTCGCGATAAACCGCTGATCCGTGCGGTACCCGCACACCCACAGAATACCGCTTGTACCGACCAGGAGTGGGACGTCGTGGCGTCGCGCGCGCGGCATTTTCATATCCCCGAAGAAATCCTGCAATTTTTTTTCGTTCCCCTTCATGCCCACCGGGGCGAAGCGGTCGCCCGGCTGCCACGTTCGCAGCGTGAATGTCCGGCCGGCTAGGCGCGCGTCGAACATGGCACATAGGGGGCCTTGGCGACCCTCCAGGGCGTGGCGATAGGGGCCTCCAGGCTTGAGGGACAGCCATTGGGACGTGCCGGGCCAAAAGGCAGTGCCGGGAGCCACGAGCGTCACCACGGGCTGGGCTGCGGAGGGCTTCATGAAGGATTTCGGACCGTCGGGTGAGGCTGGCGAGGTCGAAATCCGTTGGACTCTGATCCGGTCATATTCCCGCGAGAATCGCAACGAACGAACCAGCCGGTGCGAGCCCGACCGGCCGTGGATCACATCGTGGAGGAGTCTCGCCGTTTCGCCATACGGCAGGACGAATGTGTCGCGATTGGCCTGCCGAGCCAGGGCGCGCAAGAGCCAACGTTGCATGGCTGCGGGGAGCGCGAGGAATGCCGCACGATCCAGCAAGAGGTCGCCGGTCGCGGTTGCGCGGACCATACGGGCATAGTGCTCATCCGCGATCTGCTCCAGGCAGGCAAGGTCTTCTCGCAAGATGTCGGCCGAGCGAGCCAATGTCGAGACCATCGAAGGGTGCAGGCGTTTCAAAAGGGGCATGAGTTCGTGGCGAAGCCGGTTTCGGGCGTAGATCGGCTTGGCGTTGCTCGAATCCTCTCGATAGACCAGATGGCGGGCATGCAGATAGCCGAGAATCTGCGCGCGCGTGAAGCTGAGAAGGGGGCGGACGATCAGCCCTTCGCGCGAGGGAGGGATGCCGGCCAGTCCCCGCGTCCCCGCGCCTTGCAACAGCCGCATCAAGACCGTTTCAGCTTGGTCGTCGGCTTGGTGCCCGAGGACGATCCGATCCACCTTCAATCGGGTTGCCACGCGGCGCATGACTTCATAGCGACGATCGCGGGCCCACTCCTGAAGCGAACGGCCGCGCGCCGCTGTCGCCTGCGCATGCCAGGGAATCCGCTCGATATGCAGTTCAATGCGCCACCGCCGGCACAAGTCGGCCACGAATTCGGCATCCGCTTCGGACTCCTCGCCGCGCAATCCATAATTGATATGGATGGCGGCGACCGTGAGCCGCCAGGAAGGAGCCAACTCGCGCAAGAGCGACAGGAGCGCGATCGAATCGGGCCCGCCTGAGACGGCAACCAACAGGGTGGATCCCGGAGAAAATAGGTTCTGTTCGCGAACGACGCGGGCGACACAGGACACGAGCCCTTTCAGGCGGGTACGTGGCGGGATCGTGGCCGGTGCGGTCGTCATGACGATCACCGTTGTGCCAGGTCGGCCGTGGTGGCAAGGGCTTCTTTGGTTCGTCGGATATCTGTCTCGATCTGCGCAGAGAGGGCCTGGGCCGATGCAAACGTGGCGTCATCCCGCAGGCGTTCGACAAACTCGAAGCAGATCGACTCCCCGTACAGGCTCATCGTTTGGTCTAAGAGATAAATTTCGAGCAAGCGCTCTCCTGCGCCGAACGTCGGTCGTGCGCCGATGTAGGCTGCCGACGCGTACCGGACGTCGTGCCGGCACGTAAATCCGGCGTAGACGCCGTCCGGTGGGAGCACGCGCTGTTCCGGTAGGCGGAGATTGGCCGTCGGCCACCCGAGTTCGCGGCCGCGCCGGGCGCCTTCGACGACAACCCCACTCAACGAATACCAGCGTCCCAGGCATCGCGCGGCCTGGTGTACGTCCCCGGAGAGCAGCAGGCGCCTGACGCGGGTCGAACTCACGATCTCGCCGTCGAGATGGGTCGGAGGCACGGGCATGACCGTGGTGCCGGCCCTGGCGCACAACCGGCGGAGATCGTCGATCGTTCCGGTACGGCCTTTCCCGAAGGCGAAGTGCTCACCCACGAACAGTTCGCGCGCCCCGATCCCGTCGATCAGCACCGTAGAGACAAAGGCTTCGGGAGACAGGCCGGCAAAGGCCCGGTCGAAGGTCAGAAACAGGACCTCGTGAATACCCGTGGCGGCAATCCGGCCCAGCTTTTCGTCCGGCGCGGAGAGCAATTGCAGACGGATGTCCGGCTTCAGTACGGTCACCGGATGCGGGTCGAACGTCAGGACGGTCGCCGTCCCGCCCGTTGCCTCGGCACGCCGTACGACCGTGTTCAGTAGGGCTTGGTGCCCCACATGCATGCCGTCGAAGTTACCGATGGTGAGGACAGGATAGGCCGGACGCGTGTAGCGGTCGATGCCCCGGATGATGTTCATGCGGACGACGATCCATTCAGTGCCCGCGCCGCCTCTTTCGCGAAATAGGTCAAGATCATGTCGGCGCCGGCTCGTTTGATGGACAGGAGCGATTCCATCATCGCGCGCGATTCGTCCACCCATCCGGCCCGCCCGGCGGCTTTCACCATGCTGTACTCCCCGCTGACTTGATAGGCGGCGATGGGGAGCGAGGTGCGGGCGCGCGCCATCGCAATGATGTCGAGGAACGGCAGGGCCGGCTTGACCATGATCACGTCGGCACCTTCTTGGATGTCTGCCTTGATTTCGCGCCAGGCTTCGCGGGCATTGGCCGGGTCCATCTGATAGGTCTGTCGGTCGCCGAACTTCGGGCTGGAATCAGCGGCGTCCCGGAAGGGCGCATAGAAGCACGAGGCGAACTTTGCACTGTACGCCATGATCGGCAGGTCCTGGAAACCTTGTCCGTCCAAGGCGTCGCGGATGGCGCCGACCCTCCCGTCCATCATGTCCGAAGGGGCCACCATGTCCGCACCGGCTTGCGCGTGCGTCACAGCCATCGCGCGCAAACAGTCCAGGGTCGGGTCGTTCAAGATGCGTCCGTTTTCGACCAGGCCACAATGCCCATGCGTCGTGTATTCGTCGATGCAGACATCGGTGATCACCAACAGTCCAGGCACCTGGTCTTTCAGCGCCCGAATCGCCCGCTGCACGATGCCGTTGGCGTCATAGGCTGCCGTGCCACGCTCGTCTTTCCGTTCGGGAATGCCGAACAGCAATACGGCAGGGATGCCTAGGCGATGGGCCTCCGCGGCTTCTTTGACCAAAAGGTCGATCGAAAACCGATATTGCCCCGGCATGGACGCGATCTCGTGCTTGAGTCCTTGCCCTTCCGCCACGAACAGCGGGTAAATCAAGTCTGCGACCGATAGTCGGGTTTCACGAACCATCCGCCGCAGCGCATCGTGTTGCCGAAGGCGCCGCAATCTGTGGCGAGGGAAGGCCATCGTCACTTCCTCGGCAGGTTGGTGAGGAAGACCACGAGGTCGCGGACCGAAATCAATCCGACCAACTCCCCGTTGCGCGAGACGCCCAAGTGGCGCAGGTGTGCATGGGCCATGAGATCGTTGGCGTCCAAGAGCGTCTTGTTTTCTTCGATCATGAGAATCGGCGCGGACATGATTTGCTCGACGGGCGTTTTGGCCGGATCGGCGCCGGTTGCGACGATGCGCCGTACCATGTCTGTGTCCGTCAGGATGCCGATAATGTCTTGCCCCCTGGTAATAAACAGGCTGCCGATGCCCTTATCCCGCATGATTTCTGCGGCCTTGCGTACATTGGTGTCGCGATCCACCAAGACGAACTTAGACTTCGGAATCATGAATGATTTGACAGGAACCATGCTGTCCTCCGTACGTGAAAGTAAATAACACTGGCTGAATGTATGCCGGCCGTCCCCTCGGCTAGCCCGCTCGGTTGACCTCGATCGGACCGGCACAGGCGGCGACAATGGCGTCCACCAGGGCCGGAATTGTATTGTGTGCGGCGACGATCGCGGGCGTCAACCCCTGCTCGACGGCAGTCTGGGCTGTAACAGGGCCGATGCAGGCCACAACCGAGCGGCGCGCGAGGGCGGCGAGCGCATCCCGCCCGCCGACGAGCGCACAGAAGTTCCGCACCGTCGATGAACTGGTGAAGGTCAGGATGTGAACCTGACCCTGGGCCAGCATGTCTTTCAGGTGGCCGGCGTCGACGGCAGGAGAAACGGTTTTGTAGGCCGTCACCACGTCGACCTCGGCGCCCATCGCACGGAGTTGTTCGGGCAGCAACTCGCGTGCGACGGCGGCCCGGGGGATCAGAATGCGCTGGCCTTGCAGCGGTATGCCTCGAAAATATTCCAGCAGCCCTTCGGCTTGGTAAGGCTGGGGAACGGCATCGGGCGTCAGCCCATATTGGGATAGCTCTTCGGCCGTGCGCGGGCCGATGCAGAGGATCTTGAGCCCCGCCAAAGCGCGTGAGTCGAGCCCGGCGGCACGAAGGCGGGCCATGAAAGGCCCAACGCCGTTCACGCTGGTAAAGATCAGCCACTTATAGCGCGAGAGCCGGTGGACGGCCTCATCCATATGCCGCCAGTCGTCGGGCGGTGCGATCGCGATCGTCGCCCATTCCAACGGGTCGGCGCCGTACGCGCGCAGCCGGTCCGAGAGCTCGCCGGCCTGTTCCTGGGCACGCGTGACCAGGATGCGCTTGCCGAACAGTGGCCGGCTTTCAAACCAGTTCAATCGGTCCCGGAGGCGGACGACCTCTCCGACGACGATCACCGTCGGTGGTTCGAGGGCGGCGGCCCGGGTTTTTTCGACGATGTCGGCCAAAGTCCCGACGACCGTCCGTTGATCAGCCCTTGTGCCCCAGCGGATGGCGGCAACAGGAGTGTCCGGAGATTTTCCTTCGGCCAGCAAGTGGGCAACGATGGAAGGGAGGTTTTTCATGCCCATGAGGAAGACCAACGTGCCGGAGGCATAGGCCAAGCGAGGCCAGTCCACACTTGATGCGCCCTTGGCCGAGTCTTCATGTCCCGTGATGACGGTAAAGGCGGACGCCAGCGTTCGATGGGTGACGGGAATACCGGCATAGGCCGGCGCGGCAATGGCAGCCGTGACGCCCGGCACGACTTCGAATGCGAGTCCCGCCCGCGCCACGGCTTCCGCTTCTTCTCCGCCTCGCCCGAACACGAAAGGGTCCCCGCCTTTGAGGCGGACGACGACTTTCCCCGCTTGGGCTAGGGCGATCAGGAGGCGGGAAATGGCATCTTGATCGAGGTAGTGCCCGCGTCCCCGGCGGCCGACATAGATGCGCTCGGCTTGCACTGGCGCGTAGGCCAGCAGTGCCGGGTTGGCAAGGTAGTCGTAGACCACCACGTCGGCTTGCTCCAAACAGCGTTGGCCGCGAATCGTCAGGAGTGCCGGATCGCCGGGGCCGGCTCCGACGAGGTAGACGATCCCTTGCGTATCGTGTCCGCCGGTCATGATTTGCCGTAGACCTCGCACAGGATGCGGTCGGCGCCCTTCGCCAACAGGTGTTCGGCAAGCCGGTGCCCGATCGAGTCGGCGTCCGGCAATGGACCGGTAAGCGAATCCCGCACCACGCGTCGACCATCCGTGCTGGCCACGAGACCGTCCAGCGTCAGGCTCGATCCGGCCAATGTGGCATGGGCGGCAATGGGCACCTGGCATCCGCCTTCCAGCCGTTTGAGGAAGGCACGCTCGGCGGCCACCGCCGTGTTGGTCGCGGGATCGTTAAGTTGAGCGACGATGTGTTGCACGAACAGATCGTCGCAACGGCCTTCCAAACCCAGCGCGCCCTGCCCGATCGCCGGGAGGCAGATGGAAAACGGCAGGTATTCGGTGACTCGCTCGAGCCATCCGAGCCGTCTCAATCCGGCCGCAGCGAGGAGGATGGCGTCGTAGGCCCCTTCGTCCAGCTTGCGCAACCGCGTGTCGAGATTGCCTCGCAGCATCTCGACCCGCAAGTCCGGGCGATGATGCAGCAATTGGGCCTGCCGCCGAAGACTGCTGCTGCCGATTCTGGCGCCGGCCGGCAAGTCCGCCAAACTCTTGGCTTTACGACAGAGCAGTGCATCACTCGGATCTTCCCGTTCCGGTACGCAGACGATGGCGAGTCCGTCCGGCAATACGGCCGGCACGTCTTTCATGCTGTGCACCGCCAGATCGATGTCGCCGTGCAACAGGGCGTCCTCGATCTCCTTCACAAAGAGCCCTTTTCCGCCGATCGTCGCCAGCGGCACATCCAGAATCTTATCTCCGGACGTTTTGATGGTTTTCAACGTGACGGACACGTCCGGGACAAGACGCATGAGGTGGCGCTGAATCCATTCGGCCTGCCACAAGGCCAATTGGCTGCCCCTGGTGCCGATCACGATCGAGGAGCGCGCGGTTACGCTAGCAAGTGTCACAGTTGGTGCTCCGCCTTTCCGGAGGGGTGATCGGCCGTTGCCGATTCGGGATCCAAAGGTGCGGACGACGAAACGGACTTGTCGTCGCCGCCCGGGAGAGGTTCGGCCAGCGGTGCGGGCGACAGGTCGAAAAATCGCTGGGCAGCCTCCACGTACATGGCGCGACTCGGACCGGTCGCTTCGGACTTGAGCGCCATCAGGGGCCCATGAAGGAGCTTATTGACGATGGCGGCCGCAAGCCCTTCCACGACGGCCCGCTCTTGAGGAGCCAGGTTCGCGAGGCGTGCCAGGCTTTTGTCGAGCTCGGCTTGCTTGATCGCATCGGCGCGCTGCCGAAGTGCCACGATGGTCGGGGTGACTTCGAGGGATTGCAGCCAATGCAGCGCGCCCGTCACTTCTTCTTCGACCATCTGCTCGGCCTTGGTCGCCTCTCGCCGACGTTCTTCCCGGTTCTGTTCGACGCGCATTTCGAGGTCGTCGATGTCGAAGAGGAACGCATTGTCGATATCCTTGACGGCCGGGTCGATGTTGCGCGGGACTGAAATGTCGATCAGGAAAATCGGACGGTTCCGGCGCCGCCAGACGGCTTGCCGGACGTCCTCCGCCTTGATGATGGAGTGCGTGGCGCCGGTGGAGCACAGGACGATGTCCGCGTCGGCCATGGCGCGCCGGAAGTCGTCGAAAGGGATTGACACGCCGTCGAAGCGCTCGGCCAAGACGGTGGCGTTTTGGGGATTCCGCGTGGTGATCATGACGCGGTGAACGCCATTGGCGACGAGGTGTTTGGCAGCCAGCTTCGCCATTTCGCCCGCGCCGACCAAGAGCACGGTTTTTTGCGAGAGGTTCGAGAAAATTTTCTTGGCCAGTTCGACGGCGGCGTAGCTGACGGAAACGGCCGTTTCGGCAATTTTGGTTTCGGTGCGGATCCGTTTGGCGACGGAAATCGCTTTGCGGGCCAATTTATTGAGGACGGTACCGGTGGTCTTGTGCGTCAGGGCCGCTTCAAACGCGTCTTTCACCTGCCCCAGGATTTGCGGCTCCCCGACAACCATGGAATCGAGGCTTGCAGTGACTCGGAAGAAGTGGCCGATCGCCCGTCCGTCGGTGTGCCAATACAGGTGCGGCGTCAATTGCTCGGAGGACAGCGACAGATGGGTGTCCGCGAGAAACTCCAGGATACGGGCATACCCGGCATCCGCGTCCTCCACGACCGCATAGACTTCCACACGATTGCAGGTGGACAAGAGCAAGCCTTCTTTGATGCCGGGATAGGCGCAGAGCCGGTGCAGCGCCTCGCCGAGACGGCTTTCCGGCACGGCCAACCGCTCACGGATTTCCACCGGTGCCGTACGATGGCTCAGGCCAACGACGAGGACATTCATCCGGGCACCTGTGCCGATTCCGTCGTCGTCATGCGACCGGTCCGTGCGATTTCAGCAAGACACCGAGGAGCGTGAGGATGACGCCGGCGAAGCCGATGATCGTCAGGTAGGCCGCGCGTTTGGCCCGCCAGCCGACCGTGAGACGGCCCAAGAGTACGACGAAATAGAAGACCCAGGTAACCAGCGCCCAGAGCTGCTCGGGGTTCCAACTGAGGAACGAGCCTCGGGCGAATTCGGCGTACACCGCGCCGGAAATGATGCCAAGGGTCAACAAGGGAAATCCCATGACGATCGACTGCTGGTTCAGATCGTCAAGAAAATCGAGCGGGGGCAATTTGGCATAAAGCACGTTGAAACGTTTGGATTTCAGCAGCCGGTCCTGGATGAGATACATCAGGCCGGCCACGAAGGCGACGGCGAATCCGACGGTCCCTAACATGCTGAGCGTGACGTGGACCCAAACGGTTTTGAGGACCGGCTCGAGCGTGGGGGCTTCTTTAGGCAAAGCCGCCGCAGACAGCAAGGAAATGAGGGCCAACGGCAGAATAAAAGACCCAAGCACGTGGATCCGATGCCGGAGTTCGACGCTGAGGAAGACGAGAACCAACGCCCACGAGAAAAAGGACATGGCCTCGTGCAGACTGCCCAAGGTGACTTGCCCGGCTTCGACCATGCGGCTGAGAAGGGCGATGGTATGGGCTAGGAATCCAAGGGCTGTTACGCCGAAGGCGACTTTGGATAACGAATCGGAACGCCTGAGCAGGTAAGCTAATGAGCAGGCAGTGCCCCCAAAGTAGAGACTCAGGGTCGCCATGAAAAAAAACACGGGCACGGTGGTCTTCTATCCTCGCAACATCACTGGGAAAATCGGCGAAAAGCTGCGTATTATAGTGCCCGCCGCAAAAAATGGTCAAGGAAAGTAAGAGACTCAGAAAAGAGGACCTGAAGATATGCGCGTGCTTCGCAGCAAAGTGAGTCCCGAAGGTGCTCCAGATGCCAACCGGGCCGGTGCCTTGTATGTGGTCGGTACGCCTATTGGAAATGCCTCGGACCTCTCGATCCGCGCCGTGCAAGTTTTGAAAGAGGCGGATGTGGTGGCCTGCGAAGACACAAGCGTCACGCAGGCCCTACTGGCACGGTATGGCTGTGCCGGCACCTTGACGAGTTATGCCGGAGGCGATCGCTGGACTAAGGCGGCGGTGTTGGTCCAACGTATGACGGAAGGCGCCGCCGTTGCGCTCGTGGTGGATAGTGGGATGCCGGCGATTTGCGATCCCGGTGCAGCCCTCATCCGTTTGGCAAGAGAGGCGAGCATCCCTGTCCACGTCGTACCAGGCCCCTCGGCCGGAATCTCGGCCCTGGCCTTATCGGGATTTCCCGGCGATGCCTGCTTCTTGGTCGGCATGGTGCCGGCACAGGGTGCCGAACGGGAACGCCTGGTGCGAGAAATACGAGCGAGCACAAGGCCGACGGTCGTGTTTGCGCGTCCCCGTCAAGTGCGTCCGTTCCTGAAAGCGCTTTGTGGTGCATGCGGCGCTCGCGACGTCTTTGTGGTATCGAATCTCACGACGGTCAAGGAGCGATGTTGCCGAGGGCCTCTCGATGACGTGCTGCGCGAGATCGAGAAGAGCCCCCTGTCGGGAGCAATCACGATAGTTGTAGCCGGAGGCGACGAAACGGGCCCGCCGTTACGAAGCAAGCGTAGGCCAGGAGGGCTTAAAGGGCCGCGCGTTTCCGGATCATCACGCGGAAAGAAGAGTCGACAGGAATTTGTCCCAAGACCTCGTGCCCGTCGTCTCTGACGGATTGCGGGACGTTCTTGATGGGATCGCCGTCGTCCAGCGTCACCGCCAATACCTCCCCTGCCCGCATGGTTTCCAGCTTCAATTTGGTCTTGACGAAGTTGTAGGGGCAGATAACGCCACGAAGATCCAGTTCGGCGTCAGCGGCAAGGGGGGGGGAAGGTGGAGAGGGCTGTTCCATGCGGCCGCTATATCCTGAAAACAGCGGTGGCGGCTCATCGCCGCCACCGTGGTGAAGCATTTTCTCTTGGGAATCGTGCAGAAGCTTACCGAGCGCCCTTGTCGAGTGTGTTGGGCTTTTCCGATCCCCCGTAGTCGCTCTTGCTGGTCGTCCCATAACCCCAGCCCGGCTGAGGATCGCAGTTCCAGCAGGGGGCGGCTCCCGTGTATTCGGCTACATTGCCTTGGCTCAATGCACCGGGGAACAGCTTCCCGACTTCACCGCCCGTGCCAGAGCCAGAGTTCGTTTCGATGCCGCGCTCCGTGCCGGGGTTCGGCCGCTGGCCGAGGCCGCCGAAGCCCGCGAGCTTTTCGTTGCCGCGGATGACGGTCACATCACGAACCAGTTTGCGACCCGTGCCGTAGGGCTGGGCCGTCGTCGTTTCTTCCCGCACCTGGACCGTGGCGTCGTCGCCAGCGTTGATCTGCTTGATTAACTCCATATTGGTTTCGGAATCCAAGTACAGGGTCAGCGAAGACATGGCACCGGTTCCCGCACGACCTTCGTCATGGGAACTGCCACCCGTCTCGAGGTGCAGCTTGCGGCCGGGGATGTCGATCGCGAGCACGCGGCCATAGACCGTTTCGTTCTGGGAGAGCCGTTCCAACAACGCGTTCTTGTCCCAAATCTGGGAACGCGTACCGGTGCCGGACGACTCGCCTACGCCGGTGCCAAACCCAGACGCCTGCGGCAGTCGCTCCTGGGCCACAGCCACTCCGACGGAGCCTGCGAGCAAGAAGATTGCTCCAAACCCAAGTACCTTACGCATGTGCTGCCTCCCTTGTGAGTTAGACGATAAAGAAGGTACCGATGATAACCAGCAAGAAACCTTAACGACTTTCGAAAAACATTCGTGTCTTTTCATGAATGAGCGGCGGAAATATAGAGGATTCCCCCCAAGCTGTCAAGAGGTTTTCCTCGCAGATAGTGGGGTAAGCCGTCTCGACCACAATGCGCGGTAGTCGAGCGGGGCGTTGCAGCCGCCTGGCGGTGCCGCTTGCAGTCCAGCATTGCATGACGGGGCAATGGCGAAGGATGGTGCCCGGAGGGAGGGTCGAACTCCCACTCTCTTGCGAGAACCGGATTTTGAGTCCGGCGCGTCTGCCAGTTCCGCCATCCGGGCGATGGCCGTTATCTCGTCCTAAGTATCACGATCATTGAAAGAGCGTCAACCGCATCACCGCCCTTTCCTTCATGGAGAGGCCGGTGCTAGAATGCAGCCGTTTTTGAGACGGCGCGGTCGAACCATTTGGAGGACGGCAGATGACAACGGTGCAATGCGTGAAATGCGGCAAGGTGGGAGAGCCGCTGACCGACCCTATTTTTATGGGCAAGCTCGAAGCTGAGATCAAAGCGAAAGTCTGCAAGCCTTGCTGGAAGCAATGGGAAGGTATGCGGGTTATGGTGATTAACGAATATCAAATTAATCTCGGTGAAGAAAGTGGCCGCGAGTTGGTCAAGAAACATATGAAAAGCTTTCTCAACTTAGGTGGCGAGGCGACGGATACGGCTAAGGTGCAGGAAAATTATCGTCCCCCTTCCTGATCCAACCGGGTAACAAGAGTACGTCAGATTCCCCCGCAGTTCGCTGGTGCGTGCGCAAGAATCTGCGGACTGGTCAGGCCCCGAATTCCCTTCGTTGACAACCCGGATACCCCGATGGTACATTCGCGCAAGCCTAGGGCCAGACAGGGGAAATTGGTGCAGGGAACCGTCCTCTCATGATTACGCAGATGAAAGTGCGGGGGCTGACCTTCGATCCCTACACCAATACGTTTGTCGTCGTGCTTAAGGACGAAAAAAACGTCGAAATGTTGCCAATTTGGGTTGGGAAATCCGAGGCCAGCGCCATCCAATTTGCATTGGAGCAGGTGACCCCTCCTCGTCCGATGAGCCATGACCTCATGAAGTCGATTTTGGACGTGGCGGATGCCAAAGTGATCAGCGTGGTGGTGACCGATTTGAAAGAGAACACCTACTACGCCCGCGTACATCTAATGTCGGAAGACTCGGAGTATTCGATCGATTCTCGCCCCAGCGATGCCATTGCTCTTGCGCTCAGGGCCGATGCGCCCATCTTTGCGAAGGACGAGGTGCTCCGCAAGCAGGCGAGCGAAGAGTTGGGACAGTGGCTCGAGAACTTAAAGCCGGAAGACTTCGGGAAATACGAGGCGTAGCGTCTTTCTCCGGTTCCGGTGAGAGACGGTCAGTGCCAAGAGCCGCTCGGTCTTGTGAAATGGGCTCGGCATTGCAGTCTGGGGCTGTTGCGCGAGGCAGGAACAAGCTAAGGGGACGTCAAGCGATGAGCGAGCCAGCGGGCGCAACCGATCTGATTCGGCTTAAGGTACGCGCGGTGCTCCCGGATTCCAACACCGACACCCAGATCGTCTTGTTGCAGGACGAGCGGGAAACGGAGGTGCTTCCCATCTGGGTGGGCATGGCCGAGGGGAATGCGATCAAGTTTGCCTTGGAAGGGCTCGCGCCCCAGCGTCCCCTGACGCACGATTTGATCAAGAATTTTACCGAGCATTTGTCGGTTAAAGTGACGCAAGCGGTCGTGGCGGACGTGAAGAACAACACCTATTTCGCTCAGGTGTATCTGCTCGTGCACGGCGTGGAGCAGACGCTCGATGCACGGCCCAGTGACGCCATCGCCCTCGCTCTGCGCAGCAACAGTCCGATCTATGCGACGCAGGCCGTCCTGGAACAACGGGGCGGAGGCAATCTTGGCGCCTGGATGGAGCGTTTCGGGGCCAAGGATATGGGGAAAGCCGAGACCTCGTAACGGCCGGCGGTGCGAGCGCATTGCCGCGAAGGTAAATCAGCCGAGGGCGATCAACGAAGGAAGGGTGAGAGCGCAATGGGAAGCTATCTGGCAAAGCCGCATGAAGTGACACGCAAATGGTTTTTGGTGGATGCGAACGGCAAGACGTTGGGCCGGCTTGCCGCTCGGGTGGCCAGCGTGCTCCGGGGCAAGCACAAGCCGATTTTCACGCCGAACGTGGACACCGGCGACCATGTCATCGTCATCAATGCCGGGAAAATTCATTTGACCGGCGATAAGTTCCGCACCAAGATCTATACCTATCACACCATGTATCCGGGTGGGTTGAAGTCTCTGACGGCCGAACATGTCCACGCCAAGAATCCGACGTCGTTGGTCGAACGGGCGATCAAGGGAATGTTGCCGAAAAACAGTCTCGGACAGCAGATGGCCCGGAAATTGAAAATCTATGCCGGCGCCGACCACCCCCATCAGGCACAGCGGCCCGAGCCGCTGACGTTGTAAACGAGAACGGCGCTATTCGGTATCCGCGAAGGAGGCACACAGCATGGCAGCTTTGGAATATGCGACGGGCAAACGCAAAAACGCCATCGCCCGCGCGTGGGTGTCGGCAGGCAACGGAGAAATCACCGTCAATAAACGGCCGCTGGACAAGTATTTTCCGCGGGCGGTGCTTCGCAACGTCGTGCAGCAGCCGTTGGAAATCGTCGGTTTGCTGGGCAAGTGCGACGTCAAGGCGACGATTCGAGGCGGAGGGACATCGGGGCAGGCCGGCGCGCTACGTCATGCCATCGCCAAGGCACTGGTGACGATGACGCCGACGCTCCGCGAGCCGCTGAAGAAAGAAGGACTCCTCACCCGCGATTCCCGGGTGAAGGAACGGAAGAAATACGGCCAGAAGGGCGCGAGGAGGCGGTACCAGTACTCGAAGCGCTAGATATTCGGAGGGGAACACCCACGAAAAAGGGAAGGCCCTCGGCCTTCCCTTTTTTTTGCTCCGTCGCGGATTCGCGCATGGTCCGGCAGCCGGAAGGCACGGAGCAAGGAGACCGTATCATGACGACTCAGGCGCATATTCAGGTGGCCGTCGCGGGAGCCAGCGGCTATACCGGCGGGGAACTCCTCCGCCTTCTGCTGCAGCACCCCAAGGTCCGCCTTACGGCCGTCACGTCCGAAAAATCGGCCGGCGCGAAGGTGGCGTCGGTGTTCCCGAATCTGGCGGGGGTCTGTTCCCTGTCGCTCGAGGCTATGGAGCCGGAGGCGCTGGCGGCCAAGGCCGACGTGATTTTTCTCGCGCTTCCGCACACGAAATCGCACCAGCCGGTCGCAATCTGCCACCGTGCCGGCAAGCTTGTGATCGACCTCAGCGCGGATTTTCGTCTGAAGCGAGCCGAGGTCTACGAGCAGTGGTACCAGGCGAGCCATCCCCAGGCGGACTTGCTGAGCGAAGCCGTGTACGGGCTGCCCGAATTACATCGGACGGCGATTCAGCGAGCCACAATCGTGGCGTCTCCGGGCTGCTATCCGACCGCGGCCATTCTGCAAATGGCGCCGCTCGTCGCCCAAGGCTTGGTCGATCCGGCTACGATTGTCGTGGACGCCAAGTCCGGCATTTCCGGCGCCGGACGGTCGCCGGCCCTGCCCTATCATTTCCCCGAAGCGCATGAATCGCTGGAACCCTACAAAATTGGTTCGCACCGCCACATTCCCGAAATCGAGCAAGAACTGACTTTGGTGGCGAGCCGTGCCGGCAACGGAGACGTGCGCGTGGCCTTTACGCCCCATCTGGTCCCCATGAATCGCGGCATCTTGAGCACGGCCTATGCGCGGTTGCGCACGGACACGACGATAGAGGCACTCCGCAGCCTGTATCGCGACTTTTACAAGGGCGAACGATTCGTTCGCTTGTCGGACGGCAGTCCCACGCCCAACCCGCGGCACGTGCGGGGGACCAATTTCCTGGACCTGGCCGCCTACGTGGATCGGCGCACCGGCTGGGTGGTGACGGTCGCGGCCTTGGATAACCTCGTCAAGGGTGCGGGGGGGCAAGCCATCCAGGCCATGAATCTGATGGTGGGCTACCCCGAAGAGACCGGCCTCATGGGTGGAGGCCTCTTCCCGTGAATCGCCGTTGGCCTGCACAACGCAACGGACGATGAAGTCCCGACCTTCTCATGCGCCGCCTCGCTCAGTGGCCGGAGGGATTACGGCACCGCTCGGCTTCCGCGCCGCGGGTCTGCACGTGGGTATCAAGAAACCCGGCATCCCGGATTTAGCGCTGGTTGTCTCGGATGTCGATGGCCCGGTCGCCGGGGTCTTTACGCGCAACCGGGTGGCCGCGGCGCCGGTGGTGCTTGATCAGGCGCGCCTGCGTCGCGGCAGGGGCCGTGCCGTAGTCGTGAACAGCGGCAATGCCAATGCCTGTACCGGCGCACGCGGGTTGCGCGATGCCGAGACCATGTCACGGCTCGCCGCACAGGCCCTGGGGCTCGAGCCGGAATCGGTGCTGGTCGGGTCGACCGGCGTGATCGGCCAATATCTCCCTATGGACGTTATCCGCGTGGGCATCCCTGCCCTGGCCGCCCGTCTGTCGCGCCGGGGTGGCGGCATGGCGGCCAAAGCGATCATGACGACCGACCTCAAGCCCAAAGAATATGCGGTGCAAGGACGAATCGGCGGCAAACTGGTGACGGTTGGGGGCATGGCCAAGGGAGCCGGGATGATTCATCCCAACATGGCGACCATGCTGGCCTATCTCTCGACTGATGTACGGATCAGCCGACCGGCCCTTCAACGGGCCTTGCGTGAAGCGGTCGAAGCGTCGTTCAACGCCATCTCGATCGACGGGGACACCAGTACCAACGACACGGTGCTCTGTTTCGCTAACGGGCTGGCGGGCAACGCTCCCCTCGTTCCTGCCTCTCCCGGGTTCCTCACGTTCCGGCGCTTGCTTACGGACGTTTGTCGTGAGCTGGCCATGCAAATCCTTCGTGACGGTGAAGGCGTGACGAAAGTGTTGGCCATCCACGTGACCGGCGCGCGCACGGTCGCCGAAGCGCGCCGCGTCGGCGAAACGGTGGCGACGTCGGCCTTGGTGAAAACCGCCCTGTTCGGAGAGGATGCGAACTGGGGGCGGATCATGGCCGCCGTCGGGCGGTCCGGCGTGCGGCTGGACCAAGCCAAGATCGGGCTGTCGTTCGACGGCGTTCCGATCGTGCGCAACGGGATGAGCCTGGGGCCGCAGGCCGAACGGCGCATCGAGCCCATCGTCCGCCGCAAAGAATTCGGCATCGACATCTCGTTGGGAATGGGCACGGCCTCTGCGTGCCGGTGGACGACGGATCTGTCCTACGACTACGTGAAAATCAACGCGTCCTACCGGACCTGACTATTCCTCATCCAACTCCGTCACGCGGTTGAAAAGCAGCCGGCGGGTGTGATACAAACCTCCGCTTCGGCTTTGTCTCGGAATCGAGAGAAAAAGCCTTGTAAAACAACGGCCTGACGAGGCCCATTATTCAAATTCACATTGGCGTGTCGCACGCCACTCAGCTTGGGATAAGGGGAGCCAGACCTCTCGCCCGCGCCGCGGGCGCTCCGCAAGCCGAGGAAGGAGGTGACGGATGGGGACGGTGACGATCAAGGAATTATTGGAAGCCGGCGTGCATTTCGGCCATCAGACCAACCGCTGGAATCCGAAGATGAAGCGCTTCATCTTCGGCGAACGGAACGGTATCTATCTTATCGATCTCCAGCAAACCGTACAGCGCTTCGACGCGGCGGCGAATTTCGTGCGCGAAACCGTCGCCTCGGGCGACTGCATCCTTTTCGTGGGCACCAAGCGCCAAGCCGCGGACATCGTCGAAGAGGAAGCCAAGCGGGCGAACATGTTTTTCGTGAACCGCCGCTGGTTGGGCGGGATGCTGACCAATTTCCAGACGATCCGGCGGAGCATCGAGAAGCTCAAAAAGCTCGAAACCATCGCCGCCGACGGCGGCGCGGACCGCTTCACCAAAAAAGAGTTGGGCCAGATGGCCAAAGAGCAGGAAAAGTTGGAAAAGAGCCTCAGCGGCATCAAGAACATGGGCACGCTGCCCGGCGGCGTCTTCGTGCTGGATACCCGCGTGGAACGGATCGCGGTGCAGGAAGCCAACCGCCTGGGCATTCCGGTCATCGCGATCGTGGACACCAACTGCGATCCCGACGGCATCACTTACCCCATTCCCGGCAACGACGACGCGATTCGTTCGATCAAGCTGATTGCTGCGCGCATCGCCGATGCCTGCCTCGAAGGCGCACACCTGCGGGCGCAGCGGGACGAGGCAGAGAAGCCGGTTCCGGCGCCGGGCTACGACCCGCGGGAGCCCCAACCCGTGCCGCAGCGCGGCGAAGCCGTGTCGGCATAGCCGGATCCGGGCAGAGAGCGGCGCAGGCATCAACGACGAGATCTTGAGATCGAAGGAAAGGACAGGGCATGGCAGGCACGTCTACGTTGGTCAAAGAATTGCGGGAACGGACAGGCGCCGGCATCTTGGATTGCCAGAAAGCGCTTCAGGAAAACGGCAACGACATCGAAAAGGCCATCGAGCATCTGCGCCAAAAAGGCTTGGCGGCGGCGGCCAAGAAGGCCGGCCGCGAAACGAACGAAGGGTTGGTCGCGGCCTACATCCATCCGGGCAGCAAGATCGGGGTGCTGATCGAAGTCAATTGCGAGACGGACTTCGTCGCGCGTAACGAAGAGTTTCAGGGGTTCGTGAAAGACTTGGCCATGCAGGTGGCGGCGGCGCAGCCGACGTTCGTGAAGCGCGAGGACATTCCCGCCGCCGTCGTCGATAAAGAGAAGCAGATTTATCTGGCGCAGGCCAAGGAAATGGGTAAGCCCGAGCCGGCCTGGGCGAAGATCGTCGAGGGTAAGCTGGAAAAGTTCTACCAAGAGAGTTGCCTCTTGGAACAGGCGTTCATCAAGGACCCGTCCGTCACGATCAAAGATCTCCTGGCCCAAAAAATCGCCAAGATCGGCGAGAACATGGCCGTCCGGCGCTTCATGCGTTACCAATTGGGGCACGAATGAGTTCGGCCAAATACCGGAGGATCCTCCTGAAAATCAGCGGGGAGCTTCTGGCCGGCGACCAGGGCTACGGCATCCACCCGGCGGTACTGGACGCTATCGCCGACGAGGTGGCCCAGGTCGTCGCGTTGGATGTCGAAGTCGCGCTGGTCATCGGCGGGGGCAACATCTTTCGCGGCATTGCCGCCAGCGCCTCCGGCATGGAGCGGGCTTCGGCCGACTACATGGGCATGCTGGCCACCGTCCTCAACGCGTTGGCCTTGCAGAACGCGCTCGAGCGCAAGGGTGTCGTCACTCGCGTCCAATCGGCCATCGAAATGCGGCAGTTGGCCGAGGGGTACATCCGCCGCCGGGCCATCCGGCACCTCGAAAAGAAACGCGTCGTCATTTTTGCCGCCGGCACCGGCAACCCCTACTTCTCCACCGATACGGCCGCCGTACTGCGGGCGATGGAAATCGGCGCCGACGTCATCATCAAGGGCACGAAGGTCGACGGGATCTACGAAGCCGATCCGGTCACCAACCCCACGGCCAAGATGTTCAATGAGGTGCCCTTCCTGTCGATTCTCAACAAGCAGCTCAAGGTCATGGATTCCACGGCCGTGTCCCTGTGCATGGACAACAACCTGCCTCTCATCGTGTTCAACTTGAAAGCCCGGGGCAACCTGACGAAGGTCGTCCGGGGCGACCGTATCGGCACCTTGGTGACTGCGGGACGCTGACAGCGGGAGGGTGACATGACACATCCCATCGCCAAAAAAGTCACGGAGCGCATGGAAACTTCGCTCGAGCACCTCAAGCGGGAATTGGCGACCTTGCGGACCGGCCGGGCCTCGCTGACGCTGCTCGACGGGGTGAAAGTGGACTATTACGGCACGCCCACGCCGCTCAAGCAGGTGGCGAACCTCTCCGTGCCCGAGGCCCGCTTGATCACCATCCAACCCTGGGAACCGAGTTTGATCAAAGAGATCGAGAAGGCCATTCAGGCCTCCGGGTTGGGGCTGATGCCCGCGAATGACGGCAAGCTGATCCGGCTGCCGATTCCCCCCTTGACCGAAGAACGGCGCAAGGACCTCATCAAAGTCTGCAAAAAGCACGGCGAAGACACCAAGGTGCAGATTCGGAACATCCGCCGCGAAGGTAACGACGAACTGAAGCACCAGCAAAAAGACGGCAAAATGAGCGAAGACGACCTCCGGAAGGCCGAGGCGGAGACGCAGAAGATCACGGATCAGTACGTGCAGAAAGTCGATCAGTTGCTCAAGAAGAAGGAGGAGGAGATCATGGAAATCTAGGCGGAGCCTGCCGCCCTGGTCTCCTGAATGCCCGTGTCTCCCCTCACCGGTTCCTCTCCCACCGTCGCCCGCATCGATCTCGCCGCGCTTGCGCACAATCTGGCCCAAGTCCGCCGCCTGGCGTCGCCCGGCTGCGAGGTGTTGGCCGTGGTCAAGGCCGATGCCTACGGCCACGGGGCCGGACCGGTGGCCCGTGCGCTGGCCGATCATGGCGTTACGCGCTTCGGCGTCACCACTGTGCAGGAAGGCGCGGCGCTGCGCGAGGCCGGCATCAATGGATCGATCCTCGTCCTAGGCGCGGTCGTGGCCGAGCAGGCGCCGGCGCTGCTAGCCGCCAGCCTGACGCCGGTCATCTACCACCCGGCATTAGCCGAACGCGTGGCGGATTACATCGGCCCGCGCTTCTTTCCCTATGCGGTGCACGTCAAGGTCGATACGGGGATGGGGCGCTTGGGGCTGACACCCGGCGAGGTGCTGCCGCTCTTGACGTCAAAAGCCTTTGCCGGCCCGCTCGTCGTCGAGGGCCTCATGACGCATCTGGCCGACGCCGACAATGCCGACGCCTCGTACACAAAGGAGCAGATCGAGCGCTTCGAAGCCGTGCTGGGGGCGATCAAGGCCGCCGGGTTGTCCGTGCCGATCCGCCATGCGGCCAACAGCGCGGCCCTCATTCGTCACCCCTGGACGCATTTCGATTTGGTCCGCCCCGGCCTAATGCTCTATGGCTATTCCACCCTTCCGCCGGATCGTGCCGATCTGGTGCTCAAACCCGTCCTGTCCTTGACGAGCACGGTGGTGCAAGTGCGCAGCCTGGCTCCTGGCGAGAGTGTCTCTTACAACCGGACCTTCGTCGCGAAACGGGCGTCGCGCGTGGCCGTCCTGCCGCTCGGCTATGCCGACGGCCTCAGCCGCGCCTTGTCCGGCAAGGGCCGCGTGCTCCTGCACGGCCGTTTCGCGCCCATCATCGGCCGCATCTGCATGGACATGACGCTGGTGGATGTGACGGACCTCCCGCCCGTGCAACCCGGTGACGAAGCCGTGCTCATCGGCGTTCAGGGGGACCACTGCATTACCGCGGCCGACGTCGCCGAATGGGCCGGCACCATCCCCTACGAAGTGCTCTGCACGATCGGGCAGCGTATTCCGCGCGGCTACGTTTGATTTGCCAATATCGGCCGGCTCGGTATAATGGCGCCATGCTGGCTGCGTTGAACCTGCCGGAACGGGTCTTCGGCTATCTGCTCGTCGTTCAGGACTTCACCGTCCTCTGCGCCCGCACCCTCTCCGGGCTGTTGCGCCCGCCCTGGTACTTCCGCGATTTCGCCATGCAACTCGACCGCGTCGGCGTCGGATCGCTCTTCATCGTTGTCTTGACCGGCCTCTTCACCGGGATGGTGTTGGCGCTCCAAGGGGCCGTGCAATTGGAGCCCTATGGCGCAACGATGTACGTGTCCCGCTTGATCAGCACGTCGGTCGTGAGCGAGTTGGGGCCGGTGCTCGCCTCGCTGATGATCGCCGGCCGGGTCGGCACCGGCATCGCGTCCGAAATCGCCTCGATGAAGGTCACGGAACAACTCGACGCGTTGCGTGCCGAAGGCACCGATCCCATCCGGAAGCTGGCCGGCACCCGCTTGGCCGCCTGTCTCGTGATGATCCCCATCTTGACGATCATCACGAGCGGGATCGCCATGCTGGGCGGATGGCTGGTCGCTCGGCTCTATCTGGGCATCGATTCTTACTTCTATTGGACCTGGGCCTTCGAAGCCCTGCACAAGCGTGATATCGTGTTGGGGCTCTTCAAGCCGGTGGTCTTCGGGTTTATCATCGCCATGGTCGGCTGCTATGCGGGGTTCTCGACCAAGGGGGGCACGACGGGCGTCGGGGTCTCGACGACCCAGGCGATGGTCGCGGCCTCCATTTTGATTCTGGCCTGCGACTTCTTCATCACCAAGCTGTTCATGGCCTTCCCATGATCGAACTGCGCAACGTATCGCTGACGCTCGGCGACCGCCTCGTGCTGGCCGACGTGTCGCTGGACGTTCGGCCCAACGAAACCTGCGTGATTCTCGGCGGCAGCGGGTCCGGCAAAACGACGATCCTCCGGCTTGTCCTCGGCCTCTATCGGCCGGACGCCGGCCGCGTGATCGTCGACGGGCAGGACATCGCCGGCCTGCGCGAGCGCGATCTTTTTGCGATCCGGCAGCGGATGGCGATGGTATTTCAGGACGCGGCCCTGTTCGACTCGCTCACCGTGCGGGAAAACGTCGGGTACCGCCTGTGGGAACAGGGTGAACGGTCCGACGACGAGATCGAGCGGGCCGTGGTCGAGAGCCTGGCCTTCGTCGGGCTCGACGACATTCTCGATAAGATGCCGGCCGAACTGAGCGGCGGCATGCGGAAACGTGTCGGCATCGCGAGGGCCTTGGCGTCCGGGGCCAAGCTGCTGCTCTACGACGAGCCGACCGCCGGCCTGGATCCGATCAACACGTGCCTGGTGAGCCGGCTGATCCAACGGCTCAAGGCCAAGGGGGTCACGCAAGTCGTCGTCACGCACGATCTCGCGACGGCCTACGAAGTCGCCGATCGGATCGTGATGATCAAACAGGGCCGCGTGGCCTTCGACGGCACGGTGGAGGCTCTCCGGCGCAGCGATCAGCCGGCCATCCGGGAGTTTCTTGCGCCCGGCTCGCTGCCGCAGGAATGGACGCCCCTGCCGTCGGCCGGCGAAGTCCAGGCTGAGCGGATCGTCTAGGAGCTCCATGAGCCACCCCTCACGCCAGAGCCAAGTGCGGTGGTCGCAAGTGCGGGTCGGCATCGTCGTGTGCATCGCCCTCGCCTTTTTCGTCGTCATGGTCATGAATCTGGAGCAAGGCATGGGGCTGATCAGCCGTCAGGCCCAGTTCCGCGCGACCGTGCCCCACACCCAAGGATTGAAAATTGGCGGGCCGGTCCGCATGAACGGGGTGGACATCGGCAATATCCATCGCATCGCCATCGTCCAAGAGCCGCCGATCGTGGAGCTGACCTTCACCGTCAAGAAGGACGTGGCTCCGCACATCCGCGAGGATGCCAGCGTGCTGATTCGGCCGATGGGGCTGCTCGGCGACAAGTTTCTCGAAATCCTGCCCGGCAGTTCCGCGCGGCCGCCCCTCCCTCCGGGCAGCGTCTTGGTCGGGCAAGCCGAGTCCGATCTTACGAGCGTGGCGGCCGGCGCGTCCGGCACCATCGAGAATCTCAATCAGGCCATCCGCGAGATGCAAAAGGTGCTCGTGGCGCTGAACCAGGGACAAGGTACGGCCAGCAAGCTCCTGTCCGATCCGGAACTCTACAACCAATCCAAGAAGGTGCTGGACAATCTGGCGACGGCGTCCGAGAAGAGCGTCAATCTGCTCGAGAGGGTCGAGAAGGGCCAGGGCACGATCGGGCAACTGGTGACCGACAAGCAACTTTACGATCGGGCAGCCCGGGCCGTTCAGGACCTCGATGCCTTGGCCACCCGGCTGAACGACAAAAACGGCACGCTGGTGAAACTGACCGATCCGACCCTGTACAAGCGGCTGGACGCGATGACGGCGCGGGGCGAGCAGTTATTGAACCGGATCGAAGGGGGCCAGGGCACGGTCGGCAAGCTGGTGGCGAAGGATGACCTCTATCAGCGGGCGGACAAGCTGCTGACGGAAGTGGAAGAATTGGTCGCGGACGTCAAAAAGAACCCGATGAAATACTTCAAGCTCTCGGTGTTCTGAGTCTGTTCTCTCGCCTTTAGGTTTTCAGCTTCCGCTTGAGTGTCTTCTCCACGCTGGCGACTTTGCCGGCGAGGCGGCCCTTGTGGCCTTTGCGGTAGTCCACCTTGATCGTGCAGGAAATCCGGCCGCAGTCTTTGCGCATCCGCTCGTAGCATTGCTTGACCACCCCGAAGACCTCGTCCCACTCCCCTTCCAGCACCGTGCCCATCGGGTTGAGCCGATAGTCCACGCCGCTCTTGTCGATGATATCCAAGGAGCGCGACACGTACTTGCCGACGCTCTCGCCCCTTCCCAGTGGGCTCATGCTGAATTCCAGTAAGACCATCGGATTCCCCCGTTCTTGCGGTGCGTGTCAGGATGCCGGCGTGTTGCGTCGATCGAGCCAGGGCTTGGGGTACGACACGACCCCGTTCAACTTGAAGCCATCGATGGCGTCGCGGAGCTTGGCGCGGCGGGTCTCTGCGTCCGGTTCGGTGTCCTGAATCTGCTCGCGTTCCGCGGCCAGCCAGTCGAGAAACGCCTCTATGTTGTCGCCGAAGACCGCTTCGAGATCCTGCCGGAGACGGCTGGCAAGCGCCGGGGCGGCGCCGCTGGTGCTGATCGCCACGCGCAAGTGCCCGCGGCTGACCAAGGCCGGCAGGAACGCCGTCGAATATTCCGGCTGGTCGACCGCACACAGCACGAACCGTTCTTTGAGGGCCAGCTCGTAGAGCGAACGGGAGAAGTCCTGGTCGGTCCGCACGGCGTTGATTACCAGAGCCGCGCCTTGCACGTCCGTGGAGCGGAACAGCCGGCCGCGATGGAGAATCTTCGCCGACGCCGTCAGCTTGCGTAGCGTGTCGTTCAAGGTCGGACTGATCACGGTGACTTTGGCACCGGCTTCCAGCAGCCGCTGGACCTTGTCCTGCGCCTCGTCGTCCCCGCCCAGCACGACGCAGGCGCGTCCTTTGACGTCTAAAGAGAGTTGAAACCCTGGGTTCGTGGCCATGCCGCCTCCTCGTCGTGGTGCGATCGGCGCGTATTCTACAACAGCGTGGATGCGGCGACAACGCGGTTCCTTTCCCGGCAGGCCCCCGGTATAATGCCGCCCTGCTTCTCGGAATCACTCGATCGAAAAGGAGGAGTCGTGTCTACGGAAACGATGCGCGTCATTGCCATGGCCGGCGGCATCATCGCGCTGGCGGCTATCGCGGCCTGGATGGGCTTGGCGCATGGCTGCGAACAGGCCGGCGACGGCGTCGTGGCCGGTCAGGTGACGATCGACCCGCAGTTGGCCGCGAAGGTGGAGCCGACGGACGTGTTGTTCGTCATCGTACGGAGGCCCGGCGGTATGCCCCGCCCCCTTGCCGTACGCCGCGTGGACGGGCCGAAATTCCCCGTCGCGTTCGAGCTCACGAACAAAGACGTCATGGTCCAAGGCACGGAACTGCGCGGCATGGTCGAGGTCATTGCGCGGGTGGACAAAGACGGCCAGGCCGGGCCGGCGCAGCCCGGCGACTTGGAAGGCCGCTCCGACAAGAATCCGATGCTGGTGGGCTCACGGGACCTGCAGATCGTGATCAATACGGTCGTCGAAGGTCGTGGCCTCAGATAAGCGAGTGAGTCAACAGGATGTTCAAAAAGGCCGTTCAGCGCGGCCGCAGCGAGCGAGGGGGCGAAGGCGCACTGATGTGGCTATGTTGAGCCCCTGAGCGAGGCGAGAACAAAGCTGGCGGGCTTTTTCAACATCCTGCTACGTTTCGTCCGGTTCTTTTTCCAACTCCATATTCCAGTAGAGGTAGTCCCGCCAACTCTCCGGGGCGTTCCTGATTCCGATCGTGATCGTGATCACCGGATTCCACCGGGGCTTGACCGGTTTGCGGATCAGGTGCATGCCGGCTTCTTCCGGCGTCCGCCCGCTCTTCTTGTTGTTGCAGCGCCAGCAGGCCGTGACGAT
>FKKE01002149.1_pt1 | contig 27235 bp, 23 predicted proteins | sample 1106331 | NCBI WGS metagenome assembly FKKE01 (sample SAMEA3931202, study PRJEB13176) | freshwater metagenome | biome: Drinking water system; feature: drinking water; material: freshwater | place: China | collected 2013-02-06
GTTTAAAGAACAATACGTATCCCTTATCTGTTTCAGCAGAAAGATTAAGCCAGGCATTGCATATTGCTGAACATGTAAAAAAATTAAATGCAAAAGCAGTAGCTCATGGCAGCACCGGCGCCGGCAACGACCAGGTTCGTTTTGATATGATCTTTCACATCATGATACCCGGTGTTCAGATCATCACCCCAATCCGTGATCTTAAACTGAGTCGTGAAGAAGAGATCGCTTATCTCAAAAGCAAAGGCGTTGAAATGAATTTTGAAAAAGCGATATATTCAATTAATAAAGGTCTTTGGGGAACAAGTGTTGGGGGTAAAGAAACATTAAATAGCAAAGGCATGTTGCCTGAAGAAGCCTGGCCTACACAAGTAACAAAATCAGGAAATGAAGAAGTAAAACTTCATTTTGAAAAAGGCGAGTTGAAAGCGGTGAATGAGAAAAATTTTTCTCACCCATCAGAAGCTATTCAATATTTACAATCGATCTCCGGATCTTACGGAATCGGCAGGGATATACATGTCGGTGATACGATCATTGGTATAAAAGGAAGAGTTGGTTTTGAAGCAGCAGCGCCAATGATCATTCTCAAATCACATCATGCGTTGGAAAAACATGTGCTTACCAAATGGCAGTTGCAATGGAAAGATACACTGGCACAATTCTATGGCAACTGGATGCATGAAGGACAAATTCTTGATCCCGTGATGCGGGATATTGAAGCCTTTTTGGAAAACAGCCAGCAAAATGTAACAGGCGATGTTTTTGTTCAGTTAATGCCTTATCGTTTTCAGATAACCGGTATTGAAAGCACATATGATCTTATGAACAGCAAATTTGGAAAATATGGTGAAATGAATACGGGGTTTACCGGCGAAGATGTAAGAGGGTTTTCTAAAATTTTCGGAAATCAAACAAGTATTTGGAATGCTGTTAAGGAAAGTAATAAGTGATAAGTTGTAAGTTATCTGTGTCTTTACTTACAACTTATCACTTACAACCTACAACTCAAAAAAAATGAAAATAAAAGCTGGCATCATTGGTGGAGCAGGATATACGGGTGGCGAATTAATTCGTTTATTGATCCACCATCCGGATACTTCTGTTTCTTTTATTCATAGCCGCAGCAATGCAGGCAAGCCTGTGTCTTCTGTTCACCAGGATCTGTTGGGAGATACCGATCTGAAGTTCTCCGGTGAATTGAATGATGATATAGATATTTTGTTTTTATGTCTCGGCCATGGTGAATCAAAAAAATTTTTAGAAGAAAATAATTTTTCAGAAAAAGTAAAAATTATTGATCTCGCAAATGATTTTCGACTGGCCCGCAGTTCGCAGTTCAAAGCTTACCACTTTGTTTATGGCTTACCCGAGCTGAACAGAGAAAAGATCAAAAATGCAAATGCAGTTGCCAATCCCGGTTGCTTTGCTACAACTATTCAATTAGGATTATTACCATTGGCAAAAGCCGGTTTATTAAAGGAAGTTTATACAACAGGTATCACAGGAAGCACAGGTGCCGGACAATCATTAACAGCCACATCTCATTTCAGCTGGAGGGAAAATAATATACAGGCATATAAAACATTAACGCATCAGCATCTTGGCGAGATCGGTGAGTCACTAAAACAACTTCAAACAGCGGGGAACATCAATGTAAATTTTGTTCCGTGGAGAGGTGATTTTACAAGAGGGATTTTTATCAGCTCACAAATAAAATGTGACCTAACATTGGATGAACTGAATAAGCTATATAAAGAATTTTATTCCGATCATCCTTTTACACATTTAACAACAGAACCAGTTTTTTTAAAACAGGCTGTCAATACCAATAAATGTGTTATTCAATTGGAAAAAGTGGGAACAGTTTTAGTTGTTCATTCAGTTACAGATAATTTATTAAAAGGTGCAAGCGGACAAGCGGTTCAAAACATGAACCTGATGTTCGGATTGAACGAAACAGCAGGTCTTAATTTAAAAGCAAATTATTTTTAATCCCGAGCCATGCCACGGTTTTGAATCGTGGCATGGCTTTTTTTAACAAACTTTATAATAATGAATCTATTCGACGTTTACCCTATCAATGATGTCACGATCGTAAAAGCAAAAGGCTCTTATGTATGGGACGATAAAGGCGAACAGTATCTTGATCTTTATGGTGGTCATGCTGTGATCAGTATTGGACACACACATCCACATTGGGTGAAAAGGATTGAAGAGCAGTTGGAAAAAATTGCATTCTATTCTAATTCTATTAAAATTCCATTGCAACAGGAGCTTGCAGAAAAATTAGGGAAGGTTTCCGGTAAAGAAAATTACCAACTCTTTCTTTGTAACAGCGGTGCTGAAGCAAATGAGAATGCTTTAAAGATGGCTTCTTTTCATAATGGAAGAAAAAAGATCGTCGCTTTCAGCAGATCTTTTCATGGAAGAACCTCCCTGTCAGTTGCCGCTACTGATAATAAAAATTATATCGCCCCGGTGAATGAAACTGATAATGTGATCTTCCTCCCGTTCAATGATGAATCTGCATTGAAAGATTGTTTCGCAAAGAATGGAAAAGAAATTTCATCTGTTATTATTGAAGGCATACAGGGAGTTGGCGGTATCCATGTGGCAGAAATCAGCTTTTTAAAAAATATCCGTTCCCTGTGTGATGAACATGGCGCTGTTTATATTGCGGATAGTGTACAATGCGGATATGGAAGAAGTGGTAAATTTTTCAGCCATGATTTTGCTGAAGTAAATGCGGATATATATACAATGGCAAAAGGAATGGGAAATGGATTCCCTGTGGCCGGTATCATCATTGCTCCGCACATAAGGCCAAAACATTTTCAATTAGGTACAACGTTTGGCGGTAATCATCTTGCCTGTGCCGCAGCATTGGCTGTGCTTGAAGTAATAGAAGAAGAAAAATTAATGAACAATGCCACGTCAGTCGGGAACTATTTAAAAAATGAGCTGGAAGCGATCGCTGAATTGAAAAATATAAGAGGCAGGGGATTGATGATCGGTTTTGATGTTCCGGAAGAATTAAAAGATCTGAAAAAGAATTTACTCTGGAATCAAAAGATATTTACCGGTGAAGCAAAACCAAATGTGATAAGATTGTTGCCTTCACTGGCATTGAAGAAAAGAGATGCAGAACAATTCATTGATTCGATAAAAGAAGAAATAGCTTTATTGCAGGAAACTGCCAACTGAAATAGTTCTTTGTTGACTGTATCGTTTTGAAGAAGATTGCTTCGGCCTTAAAGACTTTAATTTCGTTACAGTTTTAAACGCCGGTCTCGCAATGACGAAAAGTCGTCAAAGGGTGTAAAATCCAATCCAAAAAAGTTTTCGTCATTGCGAGGCTTGCGATAGGAAAATTCGAAATATTATGTTTCTTACCGCAAGCCGAAGCAAACTAAAACAATAGTGATTTAGGCACATGTTGAATAGTGAACAGAAAGTACAAGTGTGCGACGCAACAAAAGTTTAATAGTAGCAGAATAGCTTAGTTCATATAAACATTTGAAAAATTGAAACAGTTCATTTCTGTACATGATGTAAAAAAGATCGATACGTTAGTATTATCTGCATTGGCTTATAAAGCCAATCCGTTTTCTGACAGATCACTTGGCGCTAATAAACGTATTGGTTGTTTATTTCTGAATCCCAGTATGCGTACACGATTGAGTACACAGATCGCGGCGCAGAATCTGGGAATGGAATGTATTGTTTTTAATGTGGGACAGGAAGGTTGGGCACTTGAATTCGAAGATGAAGCGATCATGAGTGGCAGTACTGTTGAACATGTAAAAGATGCAGCGCCGGTGCTGGGAAAATATTTTGATATACTTGCTATACGAACCTTTCCTTCATTGAAAAACCGGGAAGATGATTACAGTGAGTTATATATAAAACAATTTATTAAATATGCCGGCATTCCTGTAGTAAGTTTGGAAAGTGCAACAATGCATCCTTTACAATCGTTAACAGACATCATCACGATACAGGAACAGCTTTATAACAATCCTTTGGGGATTGGCGGTAAACCTAAAATAGTTTTGACCTGGGCGCCGCATGTAAAACCATTACCACAATGTGTCGCCAATAGTTTTGCACAATGGATAAATGCATGGGGCAAAGCAGATTTTGTCATCACCCATCCTGAAGACTATGAATTGAATGAAGAGTTCACAAACGGAGCAACGATCATACACAACCAGGAAGAGGCGTTGAAAAATGCAGACTTTGTGTATGTAAAGAACTGGAGTACGTATCATGACTATGGTAAGATTTACACCAACGACCCCAAGTGGCAATTGAAGAAAAAGAGATGGGCTGTTACCAATAATGCCAAAGTGATGCACTGCCTGCCTGTAAGAAGAAATGTAGAACTGAGCGATGAAATACTTGATGGGGAAATGAGCATTGTTACCCAACAAGCAGCAAATCGTGTTTGGGCAGCACAAGCCGTACTTGCAGAAATATTAAGACGGAATGGATAAACTGTATGTCATAAAAATTGGCGGGAACATTATTGATGATGAAAATAAACTTTCTTCATTCTTAAAAACATTTGCCTCTATAACAGAAAAAAAGATATTAGTGCATGGTGGCGGCAAGCTGGCAACAAAGCTGGCCGAAAAAATGAAAGTAGAGCAAAAGCTCATCGATGGAAGACGGATAACTGACGCTGAAACTTTGAAGATCGTGACAATGGTGTATGCTGGTTATGTAAATAAAAACATCGTCGCCCAATTACAAAGTTTTGAATGCAATGCCATGGGACTTTGCGGTGTTGATGGGGATATCATTCTTGCTCATAAAAGAAAACATCCTGCAATAGATTTTGGTTTTGTGGGTGATGTGGATTCAATAAATGTTCCTTTGTTAAAAAATTTATTGGAACAAAATCTTTCTCTTGTGCTTGCCCCGATCACTCATGATATGCACGGACAACTACTTAATACAAATGCTGATACTGTAGCCCAGGAAATCGCAAAAGCCATGGGAAATGATTTCGATGTACAACTGATCTACTCATTTGAAAAGAGTGGTGTATTGCTGGATACTGATGATGATAATTCAGTAATATCTAAAATTGATCCTGCTTCTTATAAAAAATTAAAAGCCGAAGAGAAAATATTTGCCGGTATGATACCAAAACTTGACAATGCATTTGCGGCATTGAACAGCGGTGTAAAAAAAGTTATTATCGGCAAAGCAGAAAATCTGAAAGAATTGATCGCCGGAAGATCAGGAACTGCTATTGTAAATGAATAATGAACTGAATATATTGAACCAAAATGCAATTGATCTGTTAAAACAGCTGATTGCTACTCCTTCTTTTAGTAAAGAAGAAGATAATAGTTCAGCAATTATTAAAAATTTTCTCGACAAACATTCAGTAAAGACTGAACAATATCTTTATAATATCTGGGCAAGAAATAAATACTTTGATGCTGCCAAGCCGACAATTCTTTTAAACTCTCACCATGATACAGTAAGACCAAACAAAGGCTATACACTTGACCCTTTTTCTCCTATTGAAAAAGACGGGAGGCTGTTTGGATTGGGCAGCAATGATGCCGGCGGGAGTTTGGTTTCACTGATCGCTGCTTTTCTTTATTTCCATGACAAAGAAGACCTGAAGTATAATTTACTACTTGCGGCAACAGCAGAGGAGGAAATATCTGGTCACAATGGTATCGAAGCTTTACTATTACACTTAGGTAAAATAGATTTTGCCATTGTAGGCGAACCAACACAAATGCAAATGGCAGTGGCCGAAAAAGGATTAATGGTACTGGATTGTATCGTGAATGGAAAGGCTGGCCATGCAGCAAGAGAAGAAGGTGATAATGCTATTTATAAAGCAATGACAGAAATTGCCTGGTTCAATTCTTATCAATTTGACAAAGTATCTTATCTGCTTGGGCCTAATAAAACAACTGTAACGGTAATTGAAACAGATAACAAAGCACATAATGTGGTACCGGCACAATGCAAGTATGTTGTTGATTGCAGGATAAATGAGCTTTATTCATTTGAAGAAGTGCTTGCTATTATAAAAGCGAATGTGCAAAGTGAAGTAAAACCAAGAAGCACAAGATTAAGGTCAAGTGCAATATCATTAGACCATCCAATTGTAAAAGCAGGAACAAAATTGGGAAGAACTTATTATGGCTCTCCTACTACATCAGACAAGGCATTGTTGAATTTTCCCGCACTGAAGATAGGCCCGGGTGATAGTGCAAGAAGTCATACTGCAGATGAGTTTATTTATATAAATGAAATAAAGGAAGGAATTGATTTGTATATTCAGTTACTTAATGAAATAATGTAATTTGTTTCCGGTTTCCAGTTACTTGTTACCGGTTAATAACCTTGTTATGAAAAGTTATAGAGATCTCGATATTTATAATGACTCAAAAAAATATGCAATCGAAATTCATAAAATGTCATTGACCTTACCAAAATTTGAATTGTATGAAGAAGGAGGGCAAATCAGAAGATCCTCTAAAGCTGTGACTTCAATGATCGTTGAAGGATATGGCAGAAGAAGATATAAGGCTGATTTTATAAAATACCTGGTTTACTCTCAATCGGAATGTGATGAAACTATTGTACATCTTGATTTTTTATTTGAAACGGAATCTTTAAAAGATAATGCCATCTATGATGAACTTAAAGGCAAATACGATCAATTAAGCAAAAGAATAAATAAATTTATTCAATGGGTTGAAAACAATTGGAATGACTTTCCTTCACCGGAAACTGGCAACCTGTAACTGGTAACCGTTTATGAAACTTTGGCAAAAAGATAAAGCATCATTAAAAGAAGTGGAACAATTCACTATTGGAAATGACAGGGAATTTGACCTTACGCTTGCACCATTTGATGTGCTCGGTTCTATTGCGCATGTTACAATGCTGGAAACAGTGAGTCTGCTTAAAAAAGAAGAACGAGATCTGTTGATAAAAGAACTTCACGCCATTTATAAGAACATTCAACAGTCCACATTTAACATGCAACCGGAAGTTGAAGATATTCATTCGCAGGTTGAATTATTAATTACGCAAAAATTGGGCGATGTTGGAAAGAAGATCCATTCTGCAAGAAGCCGGAATGACCAGGTGTTGGTTGATATAAAATTGTTTTTAAGAAATGAATTGGAGGAATTAGTAAAAGCAATCCAATCTTTCTTTGATCTGCTGCAAGCCCAAAGTGAAAAGTATAAAGATCATTTATTACCGGGCTATACGCATTTGCAATTAGCTATGCCATCATCATTTGGTTTATGGTTTGGTGCTTATGCAGAAAGTTTGGTTGATGATACAATAACTATCAAAGCTGCTTATGATGTTGTAAATAAAAATCCATTGGGCTCTGCAGCAGGGTATGGTTCTTCATTTCCTGTCAACAGGACATTAACCACCAGGTTGCTTGGCTTTGATGATCTGAATTATAATGTGGTATATGCTCAAATGGGAAGAGGGAAAACGGAAAGGATCGTTGCACAAGCTTTGTCAAATGTTGCTGACACACTTTCAAAACTAAGCATGGATGTTTGCTTATACCTGAATCAGAATTTCGGGTTCATTTCTTTTCCGGCTGAATTAACAACCGGCAGCAGTATTATGCCGCATAAAAAAAATCCGGATGTATTTGAACTGATAAGAAGTCATTGCAACCGGATAAAAGCTTTGCCAAATGAAATAATGATGATGACCACGAATCTTCCCTCAGGTTATCATCGTGATCTGCAATTATTGAAGGAACAATTATTCCCGGCATTTAAAACCTTAAAAGATTGTATTGAAATGGCAGGATTGATGTTAAGCCATATTGAGATCAAAAAAGATATTCTGGCTGATGAGAAATACAAGTACCTGTTCAGTGTTGAAGAAGTGAATAAATTAGTGAATAGTGGAATACCATTCAGAGATGCTTATAAAAAAGTAGGTAGGGATATTGAAGCCGGGAATTTTAAATATGATGCTGCAATTCATCATACTCATGAAGGTTCAATCGGGAATCTTTGTACGGGAGAGATAAAAAACCAGATGCAGAAGGTTATTGATTCATTTCCTTTTGGATCTGTAAAGGCAGCAATAAATAAATTAGTTGAATAGCGAACAGAAAGTACAAGGGTGCGACGCAACTAAAGCCCATTAGTATGACTTATGCTTGTTACATAAAAAAAATTACAACCCATACTTATCGATCAAATAGATCAACGCTGCCATATTCACTGCTCCTAACTCCAACTCTCTTTTATTTACAGCTTCAAACACATCATTTCTTGCATGATGAAGATCAAAGTAACGTTGGGAATCAGGTGAAAGTCCTGCTAATGCAGTTGTGGGAAAAACTCTTCTCAAGGGGCCAATATCCGCACCGCCACCACCACGATTGAATTCACTGCATCCATAAGGTGCTATCAATGGTTTCCATTGCAACACTTTTTGAAATTGTTCATCACTCATCGTAAATCCAAATGCCCGTGGTGTAAAACCACCTGCATCACTCTCCAATGCAAAAATGTGCTTCTCATTTTTTGCTTTTGCTTCATCGGCATATTTGTTGCCGCCACGCAAACCATTTTCTTCATTGGCAAATAATACAAAGCGGATCGTACGTCGGGGTCTGTAGCCAAGTGCTTTAAAGGTTCTCAGTATTTCTATTGTCTGTACACAACCTGCACCATCATCATGGGCGCCTTCGCCATTATCCCAGCTATCCAGGTGACCGCCAACAGTAATTATTTCATTGGGAAATTCCGACCCGGTTAATTCGCCGATCACATTATGCCCTGTAGCACTATCAAGAAAATGACCGTAAGTTTTAATCTCAACACTCAAAGATGTTTTTTGTAATTCATCGGCTAACCAATCAGCATCTCTTAACCCAATAGCCACTGCAGGGATCTTAGGAAATGAATCAACATATCTTGTTGCACCGGTATGCGGATTATTATCAACACTATGACTCATGCTTCTTACGATCACAGCCTTTGCGCCATACTTTGCAGCACGGCTGGGGCCATTACCGCGGTATGGTGATGCATCACCATAAGAACGGAAGGTTTGAACAAAAGTGGGATTAAACTTATAATTATAAAAAACGATCTTTCCTTTTACATCATCCTTCTTTTTCTCCAGCTCATCAAAGGAATTAATAAGAAGTACCTGTGCTGTTACCCCTTTTTTTCCGGAGCCCATAGAATTTCCGAGTGCCACCACATCCAGGTCTTTATTCTTTCCTTTTACTTTTGCCATATCCCTGCCACCTCTTACCCAATGCGGCACTTTACATTCCTGCATGATCACTTTATCTGCACCGCTTTCTTTCATTAGTTTTTCACCCCATTGTTCTGCCAGGAGCATTTGCGGCGAACCAGCGAGCCGGCCACCAATATTTTTTGTGAGGGTACGAAGATTATCATATGCTTTTCCATTGGTCAATATCTCATCAGAGATCTTTTTGATCATGAGGGAATCATCCTTTTGAGAAAAGCTGTTCACCGTGAATAAAAAACCCAAAGCAATCAGTACGAAATTCTTCATGTGTAGTGTTTGAGGCTTGAAAATAAAGAATGACCGCTTTTGTAACAAATTATTGATATAAGCGGCAACGGGAGATAAAATTTAAGTATTTACCTTCGGGCACTTATGACGATCACCAAAACCATGCGGATAGGAATTGTTTGTTACCCCACATTCGGCGGATCGGGAGTATTGGCAACAGAATTAGGCAAGGCACTTGCCCAAAAAGGCCACCAGGTTCATTTCATCACTTATCAGCAACCTGTTCGTTTGGGAGCTTTTACTCCCAATATCCTGTACCACGAAGTTCATGTACCTACATACCCCCTCTTTGATTATCCTCCTTATGAAACTGCATTAGCCAGTACAATGGTTGATGTGATAAAAAATAATAATCTTGACCTGCTCCATGTACACTATGCCATACCACATGCTTCTGCTGCCTATATGGCAAAACAAATTTTAAAAAAAGAAGGAAAGAACATTCCCGTTATTACTACATTACATGGAACAGATATAACCCTGGTTGGACGGGATAAGACCTATGCTCCGGTTGTTACATTTTCCATAAATGAAAGTGATGCGATCACTGCCGTATCGGATAACCTGCGTGATGAAACGTACAAGCATTTTAAGATTACAAAAGAAATTGAAGTAATAAAAAACTTTGTGGATGTAAGCCGTTTTAACCGTAAGCCGATAGATGCATTTAAAAAAATGATAGCGCCGAATGGGGAAAGAGTGGTGATGCATGCATCGAACTTCAGAAAGTTGAAACGTATCCCTGATGTGATTAAGATCTTTAAAGAATTAAATGATAAGATCCCAAGCCGGTTGATGCTTGTAGGTGATGGACCGGAAAGAGCAGCAGCGGAAGACCTTTGCCGTGACCTGAATCTTTGTGATGCCGTACGATTTGTTGGTAAGCAGGAACAAATGGAGGATATATTGGCAATTGCCGATCTTTTTTTGCTTCCATCAGAATATGAAAGCTTTGGTTTGGCAGCGTTGGAAGCAATGGCAGCCGGTGTGCCGGTTGTTACTACTAATGCCGGCGGATTAAAAGAAATAAATATACCCGGTGAAACGGGTTATATGGGTGATATTGGGGATGTAAAAGCTATGGGGCAGCAAGCCGTAAAAATTTTAAGAGATGATGCAGTGCTGAAACAGTTCAAAGAAAGAGCGGCGGCTCATGCTAAAAAATTTGATATCAACAATGTGATACCTCAATATGAGAATCTTTATGAGAAGTTTCTTTAATCTCTTGTGTCGATTTTGATCAAAAAATATTACCTCAACATTAAAAGAAATTAGTACTCTTCTATTCTAATCATCTCTTTTTATAGTTTGAGGTCGGGTTATTATTTTAACAGTACCATCAAAAAACTGAATTTTAATTTGATTTACTCTCATTGTTTCAATAACATTTGAGTAAAAAACATCTTCAAAGTTATATGTGCCTCGATCACCATATTCGATTGGTCCAATACCCTGAACAGTTTTCTCTAATTTACCGGAAATTCCATCTTTTATCGGGTCATTAACAGGATTAAATGCGACAAAGGTGAACCATATATATTTTATCCTTTGCTTATAGGGATTAATAACTGTTATATCAACATCCACAAATTTTGAATACTCATTCGAATAACTCCATGACCATGTCCACAAAACCCAATTACGTTGACGATATTCCGATAATGATTTATCTATTAGTTTTTGTAGAGAATCAAGTTCTCGTTTCACCTTTTTTTCTTCTTCAGCCTTAATTCTGATTTCTTCTTGTTTCATTCTATCTAAATCTGCGGGCATTTCTTTTAATGCTTGTTTCTCTCTATCATTCATTGAAGGATATTCAATAATAATTTTTTTAAGCTCCTCCTCTATCTCATTTGTATTGCTGAAATCTTTTGAGTCTATCATATAACGTGAATTATTGTGGAGTACAACAAAAGCCTTACTTTGTTTTTCACAAAAAGTGTCGCTGATAATATAATAGAAAGATTGTCTAGCTAGAATAGCTGACGCAAAATTTAATTTACATGTTACAGGACCGTGATAATAGTCTACATATAACCAAAATGACTGCTCATTTTGTTTAAGCTTACCCCAAACCCCTGCTTTTTGTTGTGAGAATACCGAAGAAGAAAATAAAAATAGTCCAAATAATAATGGCTTAAATGTTGGCATACTGAAATATACAAAATGTTCTTAACCATCTAACCCGGTTCCTATGATTATAGAACTATTGACATGGGATTTTAGTGAGGATTACATTATGCCTATCAAATTTGGCTAGCAACGAATTATAAAATAATCTACGAGAATTATTTGCGCAGCCAGCTTTCAGGATTCAGGTTCTTGTTTTCCTGCATCAGAAGAAATTCAAGCTTTCCACCACCGCCATCATCTTCATCAGCCGCTACCTTTCCGATCAACTGGTTCGTTTTTACATCTGATCCTTTAGAAACATTTACAGAAGACAGATTGCTATAGACAGTAAAATATTTGCCATGCCGTATCATCACTGATTTTGTGTCAGCAATATTGAATACACTGACCACTTCTCCATCAAAAACCGCTTTTACATTTGTGCCCGCTTTTGGAGTACAGATTGTAATTCCCGGGTTAACTCCTTTGATTTTTTCTATCTGGAATGGTCCAAAATGTTCACATACATATCCCTGGTCAACCGGCCATGGCAGTTTTGCTTTGTTGTTTTCAAAGCTCGCTCCTAATGCTTTTGCTTCAGCATTTAATTCAAGAAAGCTTTCTGTTTTTACAGGTTTTGAACTGGTGGCAGGATTGGTTGTTGTCGTTGTTGTATTGGTAGGATTATTTTTTGCCAGGGCAGCTTGCCTGTCTTTCTCTTCTTTTATCAATCTTTTTACAATAGCATCAACCGCCTTGTTTATATCACTCATTCTTTTCTTCTTTGCAGAAAGCTGCTTCTGCAGATCTTTTTCCTGTGATTTCAATTCTTTTAAAACAACATCTTTCTCTTTCTTTTGTCCTTCCAACTCCTTTGCCTGTACAGTTTGATTTTTCAGTGCATTATCCTTTTGCTGCTTCCTTGAAAGTTGTTCCTCCTTTCTTTTTGCGATCAGGGCTTGTGTTTCTTTGATAGTGTTCACCTGCTGTTCACGATAAGCACGGTAGCTTTTTAAATAAGATATTCGCTTAATAGCATCATTAAAACTATTGGCTGAAAAAATAAAATTCAGATAATCGTAATTGCTTCTGTTCTTATAGGCATACACTACACTGCGGGCATATTGTGCTTTTAATGTATCGAGTAATTTCCCAAGCCTGAATATTTCAACATTGCTCAGGTAAATATCATCATCTATCATTCGCAGCTCTTTATTGATATTGCTGATATACCTGTTCTGCAACTTTATTTTCCTGTCAATAAGATTGTATTGCCCGATGATCTGTTTTGCTTTACCTTTTACATTACTCAATTCACTGTTGATCTGTTTAATTTCATTCTGAATATCCTGTCTTTCTTTTTCCAACTGGGCTTTTTCATCCTGTGCAAAAAGCAAGGCGGGCAGAAAGGCAATAAATATGATGAGATAAAAAGCTCTTTTCATGGTTTCCATGGTATTTACTGGTAAAACAATTTAGGGCCGGCAACAGCTTAAGAAAACGACAAGCTGCAATTTAAATTTTATTTACTGTTTTCTTTTATAGTTTTTTGGTATTGAAAAAGGATAACTTAACGTTTTATTAAATTCATACTGCTTGAAATTGAGCTTTACTTCAAGCTGAGTTTTCTCTGTAACAGAAATGGTCCGGTTGGTAGCAAAGTTTACTCCCCCTTCATTTTTATAATCGGAATATGTGAGGAAGCTGGTCCTGCTTCGCAACGGATCTGCATCGTCAAGCTTGCTGTTCAATACAAGGTGATCGTTATTGTTCATTGATACAAGATGCCTGAACCATTGTCCATCACTAAGCAGGGAAACATTATTACCATCCGTAGAATAGGAAACAAGATTGCTGTCAAGAAAAACAGGGTTGCCAATGATGAGTTGCTGTACGGTATGCAGGTCAAGCGGTAGTGCCGCTACTTCCTGCAAAAAAGCGATGGAACGTACCTGATATTCTTTATCAAGTTTGTTTAATGTATATACGGAATCCTTATCAATGAGTACCCGCATACCTTCAATACCCAGTGCACCGTTTACCGAGATCCAAATAATGCTGTCTTTCTTCATTCGTACAAAAACATTGACATCATATTTTTTTCCATCTCCACCATGGTAATCGGTGTTGATCTTTGCAGAAAAAGTTTCAAAATCTATCGTATTGGCCAGGAGTCTTGAATACGTTTCTTGTATAAATCTCATTGAGTCTGCATGCGGATCAGCTGTTGGCTGTACAGTTACCGTGTCTTTTTTTACAGCAATTGCCGACTGTATCTTTCTTGTTGACCGGCATGATGTGATCAATACGGCGGCTGTAATTAATATGAGTAAAACCCGGATCATTCATTAATGTTTTCCTGTGTGACCAAAACCTCCTTCTGCTCTTTCGGTTTCATTTAAAATCTCCACTTGTTCAAATTCTGCCCTTTCTATTTTTTGAAGGATCATTTGCGCTATCCTGTCTCCTGGATTAATGACCTGCTCTTCTGATGAAAGGTTGATTAAAATGATCTTAATTTCTCCGCGGTAGTCAGAATCAATAGTACCGGGAGTGTTCAAACATGTAATGCCTTGTTTGATCGCTAATCCGCTTCTTGGACGAATTTGAATTTCGTACCCTGCCGGTATTTCAACATATAATCCTGTTGGCACTAATGCTCTTTGCAATGGCTGCAAGGGTAAAGGAATATGTAAGGCAGCTCTTATATCCATGCCTGAAGATCCTTCAGTTGCATATTGCGGTAAAGGATTCGCTGAAGTATTTACGATCTTTATTTGAACAGGCTGCATGCTTGCAAAGATAAAGGATGAAACAGACCGGGAATACGGGACAAAACTCAGTTATTCTTCATTAACAAAACAGTTGCATACGCCATTATGCCTTTTCCTTTCCCCACAAAGCCCATTTCTTCAGTTGTAGTTGCTTTTATTGAAACATCATTATCAGAAACATTTGTTATCCCTGAAATGATCTTTTGCATTTCTGCGGTGTATTGTTTCAACTTTGGCTTTTGCAAACAAATTGTTGAATCAATATTTATCACAGCGTAGCCTTTCGCCTTTACAAGTTCCATGGTTCGTTGCAGCAAAATTGTGCTTTGTATATTTTTAAATTCATCGGAGGTATTGGGAAAATGAATACCGATATCCCCTAATGCCAGGGCGCCTAATAAAGCATCGCAAATAGCATGTAGCAATACATCGGCATCACTATGTCCTTCAGCTCCTTTTTCAAAGGGAATGTTTACACCTCCGATCCACAGCTCTCTTCCTTTTTTTAATTGATGAAAATCTACGCCACTACCAATTCTGTAAGACATACCGGGTTATTTACTCAAATATATGCCAAAGCCATTCGGAAAAAAATATGTCCCGTCTCAGGCGAGACGGGACATTATTATAATTAAGTTACCCTAAAAATTAATTTGTTGTTTTTGCAGTACCATCAAAATTAAAATGCAGAGAGAAACGCAATGTATTAGATAACGGATTGCGATCTACACCACTGCTGGAAGGAAGCAGGTAAGAGAAATCAAGACCAAAGCTATTGTACCTGATACCAACCCCCATTGTAAAATATCTGCGGTTACCTTTTGTTTTGTCTTCATGAAAATAGCCTGCCCGAAGTGCAAACTGGTTATTGTACATATACTCAGCTCCAATTGAAGCCTGGAACTCTTTTATTTCTTCGCTAAAACCACCTGGAGCATCACCAAATGAACTGAACCAGCTTCCAATTACACTCTTACTGCGGTATTCAGTTAATTGTTGCTGAGTAGCAGGATCAGCCGGAGGAGTTGGAACCAATAATTTATTCAGGTCAGCACCGAAAGTTAATTTGTTTGCAGAATTGAATACTCTTGTATAGGTAGTTCCTATACCTAAATTAGCCGGGATATAATCCTTTTGATCGGCATTATCAGTATACGCTATTTTAGAACCAAGGTTGCTCAGGACTGCACCCCAATTCCAGCCTTGTCCCTGGTCATTCTGGCCTGTATAGAAAAAGGAAATATCTCCTGCAACAGCACTTGCTGCTTTATAATTATTACCGGCAGCAACTCCTTCAGCAAGATTTGAATAAATATATTTTAATGCAACACCCAGACCTGATTTGGCAGAAAGCCTGCGTGAATAACCCACATCAATACCAAACTCACGGGGACGAAACTCATTCAGATCGTTACCAAGATTATCAGTGAACTGTATATTACCTAAACTAAAATATCTTAAGGAAGCATTGATTGCTTGCTGATCGTCAACTTTAATATACCCGGCTATAGAAGCAAGATAAACATCATTTAAGATGTCTTTTAACCACGGAGTGTAGGAAGCTGAAATACCTCCTTTGTTTGTATTAAAAGGGATTTTTGCAGCATTCCAGAATCCTGAATTGGCATCAGGAGAAGTTGCGATAGCCATGTCTCCCATACCCGCTGCACGGGCATCAGGTGAAATGCGTAAAAATGGAACAGCAGTGGTCACCACATTTATTGGATCTACCTGGGCATTGGTGGTTTTGGCAATTCCGACAAGGATTAGGATTGCAGCAGTTAGTTTGAATGCAGTTGGTCTCATTAGTAAGAGTTTATGTTATTTGTAAATATAGAGGAATTTTAAAAATCACGGCCGAAAATAGTCATTTTTTGTTCAACTAGAAATAACCTTAAACGGTACTTATAGTATTACCAGTTTTTCAGTGATTGTTTTGGTTTTCGAGCCGCTGCTAAAAACTTTGATACGATAAATGTATACACCACGCCCAATTTTCTCACCGAAATCATCTTTACCATCCCATTCTACTTCAGTAGAACGGTTTCCCGGAGTGTTTATTGTTTTTTCCAGCTTTTTCACCACTTTACCTGTTAAAGAAAAAATATGAATTTGAACCAGGAGATCTTGACCGGGTTTATTGTGTTCAAACCAAAATTGTGTGCTGGTTGTAAATGGGTTAGGATAATTAAGCACATGGCTGATCACAAGTTCATCGTCACTGGTTACTAAAAAATCAAGTACATATTCTGAAGAGTTATTGAGCACATCCCATGCTTTGATCTTTATTGAATGATAACCCGGGGTAAGTTCGGGCAACTGAAATCGTACAGTGCCTTGGCCATATTTATCCAGGTCGGCTTCATAATAATTATTCAGGTTAAATAGCTGGTCAATATTATTATCCAGTATAGCAGTAATATCATGACCGATTCCTGTACCGGAAGTATTGATACCGGAAGAATCAATCAATTTAAGTATTAGCACAGGTTGTTGGTCAACAATACTTCCATTTACAAACTTTTCATCATTCAGCCAGGCTTTTATTTCAGGGCCGTCTTTATCATTATCGGGAAAAGAGGAAGACCCGCCAATAATAATTCCTTCAAAAAAATCACCGCCATCTTTGGTCCCATCTTCAGCATAGTAACTAATTTTTCCCTGCCCATATTGATAGTTGATATCCCTGGGCACTTTAAAAGAAAAATTGAATTTCCCATTCATAACAGAGGCCTTGCCCCTGAATAAAATAGTTGACCGCTGTTGAAAATTTACCGGCTGGCTACCGGGGTCATTTGCTTTTGTAATACTCATTTGGGGTTTATCAAAAATGACAGGGTAAACAGTTCCATTAAAATTTGAAAGAAAGGAACCGTTATTATCTGTTACTTCACCTTCAATTGATATTCTTTCTCCCGATGATAATGTATCTGTTTGAAGTAAAGGATCAACAGAATTTATTTTAGTTGTCCTTATTTTAAATTGCGGAAACCCGATTGTCAAAGCCGGATCGCCAAGCAAGGTGAACTTCCTGTTATTGATCACATCACCGGAGGTTTGATATGTATAATTCTTTGCTGCCATAATAGCCTCTCCAAGACTCCTGTATTTTCCATTGGCATCCGGTTGTGTGGCAAACTGCATATAATTATTGTTCATGATACGGTTACTGAATGAGAACACAAGTCTTGTTGTTGTCATCATAGCAATGCCGCCCGTCTTAGGTCTTAATAAAATATTTTCCCCAATAGAATGGATAAAGGGATTATCATATGGTGCAAAATCACAAGTGGCCGTTACAAATAGTGGCAGCCTGGTTGTATTGTTCCAGCTGTTTATCATTGGCTGATCAAGTATAACTTCTTCTGCAAGTCTTGCGGCCCCGCCATGACCAATAAAATTGAATATAAGGGTGCCTGATTCGATGCGATTGTTTATTGTTTCATTTACACCGGGGTACCGGCTTCCTGCAGAACCGCTTTGCTGCGGGAAAGCATCAAGATAAATTTTCTGAATATTAAAAACTGGATTTGCGGAAACTGTTCCTGTTATTATTTCCGCATCCTGGAGATGAAGATTGTTATCTTCATCATCAGCAATAAATGAAATAATATTGCGCCAGGCGCCAAAACTTTCTTTTGCATAGTAAGCCATCAGTTTATCTACATAGTTTTTAGCCTCGGTCAAATTTTTAGCTGGTATCCTTCCAATACCAATATCAAGCAGGTTGGTTACAAGCCCTGAGTTGATGTCTTCATGATCATCTAAGAATCCAAAAAAGTCATCGCTTGTATAAGTGCTTAACGGATCAAGGGAAATTGTATTTTGATAAGCAGGAACCAGGTTAGTATTATTACTGATCCTGTTCTTATGATCAAATGAAGCATCACCAAAAAGCAATAAATACTTTGGCCGGTTAGCAATATTACTACCTGCTTTATCAAAATACATTTTTACCAGATCACGGATAGCAACAGGATCTTGCGAGCCGGAAGAAAACTCATTAAAAACTTTATCAATCGTAATTACAACAACTTTCAAATTATTTTTTTGCCGGTGAAATGCGGCTAATCTTTCCGCTTCAGATAACAATAGCTTATTTGTAACAATGATATAATCCGTTTGCTGTGAATTATGCAGGTCCTGGTTTTGAATGCGGCCTGCATTTACTGGTAGCAATGCACCTGATGGATCGAAAGCAATGTATTCTCTCAATCGTATTGCATCATTTACAAAACGGAACGCATTACCAGAAACAGATCCCTGCATTCTTCCTGGTGTCAACGGATCAGTTATTTCCCACACTTGCGTATTGCTGGTAACATTGGAAACTATATACTCTAAAGTATTATTCCCAATACTGTTCCAATCACGAAATGATAACTGACCCGTATTCGGTAAAACAAGATTTCTTCTTGCATTGATCTCAAAAAAATTCAACCAACCCTGGGAATTAAAACTACCCGGAACATACGTATAACTTATTTGCAATACATCCTGTGTTATAACAACATCTGAAGATAATTGTACCTGCTGTGCAAACAGATCATAAAAACCCGGCCCTGTTGATGGGATATTAATTTGCTGGATAAGCTGATTATTGACCCTAACATCAAACCGGCTTGCTGCATTAATTGATCTTGCCACACAGTTTGAAATTAATGTAACAGGCAAACTGGCTGCAAGATTGGGAATACTTACCGTAAATGACCGGGAAAGTGTTTTGCCCGGCGCATCCGCAAACTCTTCACCAAACCACTCTTTACCACTTGATAAAAGATTTATTGTATCAAGTTCATGAAAAAATCTTTCATTAAATGAATTTACACTTCCGGCAGGGGCAGGTAAATTTTGCTGCGCTGAAATTCTTTTACCATTACCTCCAATAGTAATGAAATAATAAGCCGAATCGGAATAAATATTTTTTTGATGAATGAATTTTTTGTTCAATGAATCTTTGATCCATTTATTTGGGCCGGGTGCATAAAAAAGCAAGTAATCTGCACCATTAAAAACACCATCGCCGCCATCAACTACCAGAATTGCATTCTCTGCAAGATCATCAACCGGGATTTCAGAATTTGCCTCACTTAACATCGCTCCGCCATTTCCAAAAAGCCGTATAGACCCGGATGAAATAGTGGAAACAGTAAAACCCAGTGAGTTTAAAAAGGGAACATCAATTTTATAAATACCGGGATCTTTGATCGCTATTTTACCCCAGGTACCTGTAGCCAACACCGAGTTGCTTTTATAAGTTCTCTGTGCGGTTACATTTGTGAGCAAACCGCAGCAAAAGGATAAGGTTATAACTGTAATTCTCCACATAAATTCTTTCTAAATATCAGGGGCTTTAACGAGCTAAGAAAAAGTATTTCTGCCTGATGAAATCATCACAAACTGCCTATATTCGCAAACCAGGGAAGATAAAATCATTTTCAGGTGCAATATTTTATCTCAGCCGGCGTTAAATTTATTCCAATTCAAAGGTTTATGCAAAAAACTATGAAAGTGAAAAACTTAATTATCCTTTTATCTTGTGCGGTCCTGATCTCTTCGTGTAAAGGCAAGGGCCTTTTTGGTAAAAAGAAATACGACAAGTCGGATGTAACCGGCTGGAATTACAACGATAAAAACATGGGTGGATACCAGGTATCCAAAGAAAAAGAACAGGCAACCGGGCCTGGTCTTGTATTTGTACCGGGTGGCACCTTCACCATGGGTCAAACGGATGAGGATGTAATGGGTGATTTCAATAACATCCCCCGCCGTGTTACTGTTCCGTCTTTTTATATTGACAGAACCGAAGTTGCCAACGTTCACTATCGTGAATATTTATACTGGCTTACCCGTGTATTCGATCCCGCAAATGACCCGAGTTATCAAAGAATAATTGACGCTGCATTGCCTGATACACTTGTATGGCGCAGTGAATTAGCGTACAATGAGCCGCTGGTTGAATATTACTTACGTCATCCGGGCTTTAATAATTACCCGGTTGTAGGTGTTAGCTGGAAGCAGGCATATGATTTTTGTTTGTGGAGAAGCGATCGTGTAAATGAAGGAGCCCTGATCAATACTGGTCTTGCAGCAAAACAAGGATTGCAGGCACAACAAGGTGAAGATAATTTTACTACTAAATCTTATTTGTTAGGTTTTTATACTCCACAGCCTGGTAAGGCAACCGGTAAAAAGAGTGTATTGAAAACTTCAATGGGTACTCCACGTACCCAGGCTACTATGGAAGATGGTATTCTTCAGCCGGATTATCGCCTTCCAACGGAAGCTGAGTGGGAATATGCAGCACTTGGTTACCTGGCTCAAAATCCAAGACCCAGTGTGAAGGAAGGAAAACGTGGTGAAGAGTTAACAATGAACAAGCAGATATATCCATGGAGCCATAATCCAAATGGTATGCGAGATACACGTCATGGAAGCTGGCAGGGTATGATGCTTGCCAACTTCAAAAGAGGTACCGGTGACTATGCAGGTGTTGCAGGGGGTACAAATGACGATGCGATCTATACTGCCGATGTAAAATCATTTTATCCCAACGGGTTCGGTTTATATAATATGGCAGGCAATGTGAGTGAGTGGGTAGCTGATGTTTACAGGCCACTTACATTATTGGATGGCGATGATCTTGCCATGTATCGTGGTAACCAATTCAAGAAAATGCTGATCGTTGATTCTACTTCCGGAGATCCTACTACACGATTTGCAAGAGACAGCATGGGTAGAATTAAATACACTGATGTAACAGATGCCGAGAGTATGAATCGCAGGAACTATCAGCGTGGGAGTGTGATCAACTTTATTGATGGTGACTCTTTATCACAATCAAACTATGGATACGGTATCACTACCCTGATCAGTGATAAATCAAGAGTGTATAAAGGAGGTAGCTGGGCTGATATGGCTTATTGGCTTAGCCCGGGTGCACGCCGCTTCATGGAAGAAGACCAGGCAAGTGCAACGATCGGTTTCCGTTGTGCAATGACACGTATGGGAAGTACAGAAGGTAATAAGAGAAAGACGGGTAACTGGTGGAAGAACCGCCGTCAGAAACGCTAAGTTTTTTATTTTCATAAAGTGAAAAAAACCCTCTCGCCTGATGTGAGAGGGTTTTTTAATTTATGCCTTTACATTTGCTTATGATGATCGAAGAGCTTTATAAACTTTATCAACTATATCCCAGGGTACAAACTGATACAAGAAAGCTAAAGGCCGGCGATATTTTCTTTGCATTAAAAGGACCAAACTTCAATGGCAATTCATTTGCACAGCATGCAATCAATAGTGGGGCTGCGTACGCCGTGATCGATGAAAAAGAATATGAGATACCCCAAAAAACCTTTTTAGTGCCTGATGTGTTGGAAGCATTGCAACAATTAGCACTTCATCATCGCAAGCAATTCAATATTCCTTTTATAGCCATCACCGGCAGCAATGGAAAAACAACAACCAAAGAACTGATCCATGCAGTTCTTTCCACAACTTTAAAAACATATACAACCGAAGGCAACCTGAATAATCATATCGGGGTGCCTTTAACCATTTTAAAAATCAAACCCGATGCACAAATGGCCGTCATCGAAATGGGAGCTAATCATCAAAAAGAAATTGAAGGCTATTGCAGGATCGCCTTGCCAACTCATGGCCTTATCACAAATTGTGGCAAAGCTCATCTCGAAGGTTTTGGCGGTGAAGAAGGAGTAAGAAAAGGAAAAGGAGAACTCTTCGATCATTTAAGAACGCTAACACATGGTTTTGCTTTTGTAATGTGGGATTATGAATACCTGAGAGAGATGAGCAAAGGCATCAGTGGTATTATTAAATATGGAACCAAACAGAATGATCATGTAACCGGAAGAGTGTTAAGCAATGAAACTTTTTTACATGTTGAGATCACTCAGGGAATGGATAAGAGGATAATAAAAACACAACTCGTAGGAGAATATAATTTGCCAAATGTGCTGGCTGCCGTTACCGTGGGAAAATTCTTTGAAGTTCCTGAAGATAAAATACAGGCAGCAATTGAAAACTATACTCCATCAAATAGTCGTTCACAACTAATTGAAAAGGGTACAAACAAAATAATACTTGATGCCTACAATGCAAACCCCAGCAGTATGAAGCTGGCAATAGAAAATTTTGCAAAGAGTAATTCTGAAAATAAAATTTTATTGCTGGGTGCCATGGCAGAGTTAGGAAAAGATAGCTTGCGGGAGCATGAAGCCATCATTGAACTGATTAAACAATATACATGGAAAGAAATAGTGCTTGTAGGCGGAGACTTTTTACATATCCCACACCCATTTCTTTCTTTTGAAAATTCGTTACAGGCCAAAGATTGGTTTGTCAAACAAAATTTTAAAAACAGCAGCCTGCTTGTAAAAGGAAGCCGCAGTATGCAGATGGAAAAAATTTTAGAAGCCTAATTTTAAAAAAATGAATTGGAAAAAATTATTCCCGCAATTCGAACCAGAGCTATTAGATATACTGGATAAGAATGCCATTGAACGAGTTTTTCATGCCGGTGAAGTGATCGTCAGAAGCGGTCAATACATAAAATCTACAGTACTTGTAATCAGTGGAAGGATCAAGATCTACAGGCAAAATGATGAAGGCGGTGAATTCCTGATCTACTATTTAGGACCCGGAGAAGCTTGTGCCGTTTCGCTGATCTGTGCTTTGCAATCACAAACCAGCGAGATAACAGCTAAGGCTGTTGAAGAAACAGAAGTGATAATGCTGCCCGTTCAGTTAATGGATGAATTGATGAGCAAGTACAAAAGCTGGTCGCATTTTGTAATCCAATCTTACCGCAGCCGTTTTGATGAAATGCTTACTGTGATCGATAATGTCGCTTTCAGAAATATGGATGAACGACTGGAGTTTTATTTAAAAAGAGCCAAATCGGATGCAGGACAAACTTTACTACAACTTACTCATCAGCAAATTGCAGATGACCTGAATTCATCAAGAGAAGTGATCAGCCGGTTATTGAAAAAAATGGAACAATTGGGAAAAATAAAACTTAACAGGAATTCAATTGAGATCATTGATCTGTGATTTATATCACCGGTAATAAGACCACAAGCAGTCAATTTTGCGGTTCAAAATACATACATGGAGATCATCGGGTACATAGCTTCGGTTCTTATTGGTATTTCATTAGGTCTTATCGGCGGCGGCGGTTCTATACTTACAGTACCTGTACTTGTTTACCTGTTTGGGATTGATCCCGTTATTGCTACGGCTTATTCTCTTTTTATAGTTGGCACCACCAGTCTTGTGGGTGCTTTTCCAAAATACAAACAGGGACTTGTTGATCTAAAAACCGCCTTGATATTTGGTATTCCATCCATTGCTGCGGTTTTTCTTACAAGAAAATTTCTTGTGCCGCTTATACCCCTGCACATTTTCAATATTGGAGATTTTGAAATTACCAAGCCGATCCTCATCATGGTATTATTTGCTCTCCTGATGGTAGCTGCATCTTACTCTATGATAAAAAATGGTGTGAATGAAAATGAAAAAGAATCGGTACAGAATTTTAATTACCCCATGATATTGCTCGAGGGCATCGTTGTTGGTGTGCTAACCGGTTTAGTGGGCGCAGGCGGAGGCTTTCTTATTATTCCGGCACTTGTTCTTTTCAGTAAACTGCCCATGAAAATGGCCGTAGGTACTTCGCTGATTATTATTGCCGCCAAATCCCTTATAGGTTTTACCGGTGATCTTTCACATTATGAAATGGATTGGAATTTGCTATTCATAGTTACAGCTGCTGCTGTAGTAGGAATTTTTATCGGCAATGCGGTAAATAAAAAAGTCCATGGTGAGAGATTAAAAAAGTGGTTTGGCTGGTTTGTACTCATTATGGGTATTTATATAATTGTGAAAGAACTCTTCATAAAATAAGTTGTGTGACAAAAGTCATTGTGTGTCGGTGAAAACTAATCCAATTTTACTTTTCAAAATTATTAAATATGAAAGTTGAACAAATTTATACGGGTTGTCTTGCACAAGGCGCCTATTATATTGAAAGCGATGGTGAAGCGGCTATTATTGATCCTTTGCGTGAAGTAGAGCCCTATATCCAAAAAGCAGAAAGAAATCAGGCAAAGATCAAATGGGTCTTTGAAACTCACTTTCATGCCGATTTTGTATCAGGACACCTAGATCTTGCAAAAAAAACAGGAGCAAGGATAGTATATGGTCCAACGGCAAAGCCTGCATTCGATGTTATCACAGCTGAAGACGGGCAGGAATTTAAAATTGGAAAAGCTACCATCAAAGTGATCCACACACCCGGCCATACCATGGAAAGCAGTTGCTATCTTTTGAAAAATGAAAATGGAAAAGAAATTGGTTTATTTACCGGTGATACACTTTTTATTGGGGATGTTGGCCGTCCCGATCTTGCACAAAAAGTGACCTCTGATCTGACACAGGAAAAATTAGCAGGATACTTATATGATTCTTTACGAAACAAGATCATGCCATTGGCAGATGATATTATTGTTTATCCGGCCCATGGCGCCGGCAGTGCATGCGGTAAAAACATGAGCAAAGAAACAACGGACACTCTTGGCCACCAGAAGGCAACAAACTATGCACTTCGTAAAGACTTAACAAAAGAACAATTCATACAAGAAGTGCTGACAGGCTTAACTCCTCCGCCGAAATATTTTCCTCTGAATGTTTTAATGAACATAAAAGGATATGACAGCATAGACCAGGTATTGGAAAGAGGATTACATGCCATGAGCCCCGATGCTTTTGAAGCAGCTGCAAATGAAACCGGTGCCATCATTCTTGATACAAGAGATGCGCAGGTATTTGCAAAAGGATTTGTTCCCAATTCTATCAATATTGGTGTAGATGGACAATTTGCCCCATGGGTAGGCTCCCTTATTACTGATATTAAACAAGAGATATTATTGGTATGCGAACCCGGCAGAGAAGAAGAAGTGATCACCCGTTTGAGCCGTGTAGGTTATGATCATACAATTGGCTACCTGGATGGAGGATTTGATGCCTGGAAAAATTCCGGTAAGGAAATTGACCAGATCAGATCAGTTACTCCAGATGAATTGGTTTCCGTTTCAGGTAAAGAAAAAATAAATCTGCTTGATGTTAGGAGAAAAAGTGAATATGATAGTGAGCATGTTCTGGATGCAGAAAATGTTCCTCTGGATTATATAAATGATAGTATGGCACAGATAGATAAGAACAAAACATATTATGTTCATTGTGCCGGGGGATACCGCAGCATGGTGTTTGCTTCAATTCTTCGTGCAAGAGGTTATGATAACTTAATAGATGTTAAGGGCGGTTTCAAAGCAATAAAAGATAGTGGGAAGTTTACAGTGACTGATTATGTGTGTCCCACCACGATGTTATGATCGTTAAGGCTTAGTAGCAACCGGGAACATAGTTCCCGGTTTTTTAAAAAAACAAATAATATGAATGCAATAAAAGAAATATTAAAAAATGAAAGTGCTGTAGTTATTGATGTAAGGAATGATTGGGAATTTGAGGAAGGCCATATAACTGGAGCTTTACATATCCCTCTTCATGAAATTCCTGTGCATATCAATAAAATGAAAAGCATGAAAGGACCATTCGTGCTGTATTGCCGCAGTGGTAATAGAAGTGCCGTGGCAGTCAACACACTAAAACAAGCCGGTATCAATAATGCATATAATGGTGGCAGCATCTTTGATCTTCAAAAAGTAGTACTCAATTGATACCCTCTGAAAAATATTATTGCCGGGGTTAACTAAGGTGGTAATTAATGTAAGCCAGCAGGCATACAAGGCCGGTCAAATTGAGTCGTCAATTAATAGTATTTAAAAAGATCTGCCATCACACAAAAACAAAAGATATCTTCTTTTTAGTCTATGCACATTTCTTTCTAACAGGAACATGTTATAATGAATAAAGGATGGCCTGCACCAGCATCTTATAAAAGAAGAATTTCTGAAATAAAAAACAGAAAAAGCCTTCATACCATGATATGATAAAACTCTATTTGCTACTGTTGTTCACATTTTTACTTCCTTCCATATTATGGGGTCAAAAAAAACCAGATACCACTTCATTGCTTCATGCTTTCAAGTCAGGTAAAACATCGGGTCATTTCCGGACATTCTTTATGACAACAAATAATGATGGCCCTCTTACAGATTATTATGCTCTTGTTTTCGGCGGTGGAATAAAATACCAGACAAAAAATTTTAAAGGATTTCAATCAGGAGTGAGTGGTTTTTTTACCAGGAACATTACATCATCAGATCTTACAGAACCGGATAATATTACAAACATGATGAACCGGTACGAGATAGGGCAGTTCGATCAAGCCAATATATCAAATAAAAAAGACCTTCAGCGGCTTGAAGATTTTTATATAAAATATAATTTCAAAAACTCGTTTTTAAAATTTGGCAAACAAATCATCAAAACTCCTTTTATCAATCCCCAGGATGGCCGGATGTGGCCCACAGGCGAACAAGGTTTCTGGCTAGAGATGAATGAAATAAAAAAAACAAAGCTTGAAATAGGATGGCTTACACACATCTCTCCCCGGGGCACAGTAAAATGGTACAGTGCTTCATCATCTATAGGTATATATCCCACTGGAGTAAATATTGATGGAAATAAAAGTGAATATAAAAATAATTTACGCTCAAAAGGGATCGGGATAGCAGGCCTATCATATGCAGTAAATAAAAATTTAAAGCTTCAAGCCTGGG
>FKKE01001005.1_pt6 | contig 27127 bp, 24 predicted proteins | sample 1106331 | NCBI WGS metagenome assembly FKKE01 (sample SAMEA3931202, study PRJEB13176) | freshwater metagenome | biome: Drinking water system; feature: drinking water; material: freshwater | place: China | collected 2013-02-06
ATTGGACGAATTGAAGTTTCGGGACTGTACTGGCACTTCGTTGATCTCGTGTGGATATTTCTGTTCCCGGTGCTCTACCTATTGTAGGGAAATAAGTAACGTTACTTGAGAAAATCATAAGGAGAGTGTGAAATGGCTGGGGGTGACACACACGCAATTGAGTTCTGGGTTCGACGTTACACTATTGTTCTTGTTGCCCTCCTGATCCTTACCATAGTGACGGTTGGAGCATCGTACCTCAATCTTTCCTGGCCAGCCACCATTGGACTTGCATTATTCATCGCTACAGTGAAGGGCGGGCTAGTTTGCTGTTACTTCATGCATTTAATTAGCGAACGAAAACTTATCTACTGGATTTTGCTCCTCACTTTGATCTTCTTCATCGTGCTCATGTTCCTTCCAACATTCGGTGAGTTAAACATTGTAACGAATAAGTAAATGTCACTGCGCGCTTTCCATATTTTGTTCATCACGGTGTCAATAGTCTTATTGGTTGGCTTCGGACTTTGGAGTTTGTTGTCTGACGCTGGCGCGAACACATTGATTGGGGTGACTTCGCTTGTTTGTGCGATCATCCTTGCGCTTTACGGGAAGTGGTTCGTCACGAAAGTGAAAGCTGGGATTGAGAAAAAGAATGAGCTTTTCCTGGTTAAACGTTAGCGACCTCATCTCTTGCTCCGTTTGTTTTGGAGCTCCTGGGGACCGTCTTACTCAAGGCATGTCTGCGGGGATTCTTGGTTTGTTAGCGATCACTGCATTTGTAATGCTCTGTTTTGCTGTCTTTTTTGTTTCACTTTGGCGCCGCGCGAAGCGTGCGAACTGAGAGGGAGATATGCTCGAATTCTTCTATCGAATTGGAATGCCAGAAGTTGCCTCCGAGCATGGCCACGAGCTCGATGTCATGCTTGTCTGGGTTCATTGGCTCATGCTTTTCCTCTTTGTGGGCTGGGGCGCTTTCTTTATTTACAGTTTAATTCGGTTCCGCGCGTCCCGTAACCCGCGAGCTGACTACGTTGGTGTTAAGACACATACCTCATCGTATTTGGAAGCCGCCGTGGCCATCTTCGAAGCGGTGCTCATTGTTGGTTTCGCCATACCGCTTTGGGCCGAGCGAATTAACCAATTCCCAACAGAACAAGACGCGACGGTGGTGCGGGTAGTTGCTGAACAGTTTGCGTGGAACATTCATTACGCGGGGAAGGACGGAAAGTTCGGTAAGACCGATGTAGCGAAAATCGATCTCCAGACAAACCCACTTGGATTAGTGAAAGATGACGAGAATGCACTGGATGATATCACCATTGTAAACCAACTTCACCTCCCGGTTGATAAACCAGCTCTCATCTACCTTTCAAGCAAAGATGTAATTCACAGCTTCGGCATCCCCGAAATGCGGGTGAAACAAGATGTAATTCCAGGGAGTGAGATCCCGGTGTGGTTCACCCCAACCGTGACCACCGAGGACATGAAGAAAATTAAACAGAGCAAAAACAAGACTAAGTTTGAGACCTACGAAATTGCCTGTGCACAGCTCTGTGGAAACGGGCATTCACGAATGCGCGGAATGGTGACTATCGTAACGAAACAGCAATTCGAAGATTGGCTTACCGCGCAAACACCAACCCTTGCTGGCGGTGGTGACGATCTCTGGGGGTAGTAATGTAGCGTAGTAATCTGTATGACAAATCGAATCACCGGCCCGTTCATTGCGTTTTTTATTATTGTGGGAATTGGCGTTCTCTCACCGCTCTTCGTCGAACGATTTTCGAGAAAACCTCTCCCGCAACTCGGTGTGGCACCATCGTTTGCGCTCACTGACTCAACCGGAAGTTTGTTCTCTAGTGACAAGTTAAAAAACCGAATCTGGATCACAAGCTTCTTCTTCACCTCCTGCGAAGGCCCATGTCCGCTAATGAACGCGGAACTGGCAAAGCTCCATCAAGCAGTAAAAGCAAGGGGCGATGTTCATCTCGTCTCCATTAGCGTCGATCCAGCGCGAGACGTGCCAAGCGCCCTTGCGAACTATGCGGAGAAGCACAACGCCGATATAACCACATGGCATTTCTTAACTGGAGATAAGGAGACGGTTAAGGATATCGGTGTACAAGGGTTTAAAGTCGGGAGCGGTGATGACGCGTTGCTTCATACTACCCGGTTCATCCTCGTCGACCGTGAAGGAAAGATTCGCGGTTACTACCTTGGGACCGACCAGTCGGATGTTGAAAAGTTAAAGCGCGATCTCGCTTCGCTGTGGTAATTTAGAATCTTCTACAAAATGAAAATTAATGTCATTGCGAGGGAGCGAAGCGACCGCGGCAATCTCATGCCGAGCCGACAGCAATAGCCTCAGTGCTAGGAGATTGCTTCGCTGCGCTCGCAATGACAATGAGGGTGCGAGGCTAAATTCTTAGAGGGCTACCCGCTTTTTTTTTCCGGATTCTTCTGTTGGAAGGATTTTAACTCACGTGCGACGAATTTTCGTTCACGAAAATCAAATTCGATTGTCCCTGGGCCATCCATGTCCTGGTCGACAATATACTGAATGCCGTTCACATCGATTGTCACCCCTTGGAATAACTTCTCCAGGTAATTCACCCGAAACGGTACCTGTTCCTGCTCCTCCTTTGCTTTAAGTGCGTTGAGCTGCTCCTCGAGCGCGAGGCGAGATGCTTCCACTTGTTTTAGTTTTTCGTTAATTGGTTCAAACTTTGCCCGAGCGTCGCTCGCGAGCTTCTCGATCGCTTCTTGATGGTCAGCAAAGTGTCCAAGCGTCTCGCGGAGCTTTGCAAGCGCTCGCTCCGTTCCGGCAATCTGCTCACGAAGTTCCGTTTCTTCCGGGGACATCGTCACCTTCGAACTGCAGATAATCGACGTTCTTGCCCCACCGATAGCTCCAATCTTTGCGGCTTCAATTCCTACAGGTGTGGTCACGACACCACCGAAGAGATGCCCGGAAGACATGAGAACTTTCCCTTTCGTCCGAAGTGTTGAGTCTCGCGCTTCTTTATCGATAATAATATCGCCATCGGAGGTTACAAAGAGGCTCTGCACCATCGACGCAGTAAAGGTCGTTCCAGTCGAGATATAGTACCCCCGACCACCGACGACAAAAGCTTTCACTGTCACCGCTCCCAAGTGGCTCACGATTACACCGCCGTGAACACTCCCTTGAATGTGAATGTCGCCTCTTGCAGTTAGGTTATAATCTTTCGCCACATCGCCGAGAACAGTTATGGTTCCGATGAAATCAATATTTCCAGTATCAATATCGACGTCACCCTGGATGACGAGCTCGTCAGCGATGGTGAGCTTTCCTTTCTTCTCTGTGAGAAATCCAGACTTTTCGGCAATAAGAACCTGTTCTGACGGATCTTCACCTTGCTTGAGAACAATCGTCTGATCACAAACAACCGAGAGGGGTTTCCCTTCTTTCGGTTTGATCACCCCACCAAATACATCCGCTCCGTCCTTGCCCGGAACTGGCGGAAGAAGTTTGCCGATCTGTGCTCCTGCCTCGATGTTCTTCAGTAGCCGTACAAATCGCGTATCTTTTGTTTGTGCACCGCCGGCCTCGCCCGGGAGTGTAATTTTACGCACAGCAAAATCAACTCGCCCATCTTGTCCATGCACCGGTGGAACTCCCTGCGCGATCCGCCGATTTTCTACCCGTTTCCCTTGATTAACCAATTCAACGATTGCATCGAGCACGGCGAGGTTGAGTTGGTCAGGAGCGATCGTTTCCTCGATGAGACTGATTAGCGTTTGTCGACCGATGCGCTCACGCTTCTCTCCCTCGCGGCGTGCACAATCGAGAAATAGCCGAAGGCGATCAGATGAGAGTTTAAGGACGAGCGAAATACTCTCAGTATCCTTTTTCAGGATAGGCTTGAGACTTTCGGATTCGGTCTCAGGGGTTTCCGATGGTGCGATTTGATCCATTTATTTCAAGTACATCGGAACAACGAAAAGAAAAACCAAGAAATTACGGCTCAGTGCCCGCTTGAAGCGTTACTCGGCGATATTCCCGAATTGGGCGGAAACCCAGCGAAATTGCAGCCTGATGGGCCAATTCCTCATCACTGAGACAGGGGATGAGTAGTCTACGGCTTTCTCGGAGAGCCAAATGGCGGATTAACGGAACGAGAAAGTGAAGGGCCGGCGATGATGAGGTATTGCTACACCAGAGCCGGAGAATTCGTACATTGCCCGAAGTTGCGTCATCGACACAGTAGAGCACATATGCCTCAATTCGATCCACACTTGCGATTGCCCGACCTTGAAGGAGTGAATTTGGATTCGCACTGAGTTGTGAGATCGTTTCGATACTACGACACCAAGCGCTGCTCTCAGCTGCTGGAACGAGCTGTTGTCGCTCAAGTTCGGGCAATGTAATGGAAAAGACAAGTTGATCGTTCGCGCTGCTCGGTTGCGGCTCGTCATTAAGAACAAAGTCTGTATACCCGTATGATTCCGAGAATCCAACCCGCTTGAATAACGCTAGTGTTGACTGTAAGTCAGTTGGGATCTCAGCAACAATTCTCTTCGGACCAAGTATCGCAAGTTTCTGACTCAGCGAGGTGAGGAGATGCCGTGCGTGTCCCTTTCGATGATATTCTGGGGCAACCGCGATTTTTTGAATGAGCGTTGCTTGTGCTCGCTTCGCACCGATCATCACACCAACCGGTCGTGTTCCTTCAAACACGAGCATACAGCTACTCGCCCAGAGATCGAGCTCCCTGATATCGCGTTTGAAGGTCGTCAGGGTTTCAGGGAGTGCTCCCTTCACCTGTGGCACGTAGAGCGCGTTTAACGCTTCCACGAGGAGCGGAATGTCATCCGGACGACAGAATCGATAAGCGGGCATCTCTGCGTTCCTCTGTGCCCCTCCAATTACCCTCTGCGTTTATCTTCTTAATATCTTATTAGTAGTAACTGAGGAGTATAACGCAGAGGGTTTCATAGAGGAACGCGGAGGAACACAGAGGGAACTTGTTCAATCACGTTTTAAGCCAGCTCGAAGTGAATCCATCGAGGAGAGTACTCCGACTTCGTTCAGCACCAGCTCCGGTGAGCCACTGTAAACGTGCGAGACCGCTTTGCTAAACGGGCACTTTCCAGTTTCCGTCGCTTCGGCGCGAAGCTCCTCCACCTGAGCGGAAGAGAGAATGCCCTGCTCCTCAAGCATCTTTGCCATTGCGTTTCGACCTTCTTCGATTCCAGCCTCGACGAGTGGTAGGTCGATCGTTTCTCGCTTTCTCTCAAGTGCTATCTCTTCGATTCGACCTTGAGTACGGTCACGCATGAATCCAGCAGGAACTCGAAGCACGCGCGCTACCGCCTCGTTCGTCCAACCAAAAACGGATCTGAGTTCTATCCCTTGCTCGTCGGTACCCACAACTTTCTTATCACCGTCCACATCGTAGGCGTGGAGTTTTAATTTCTCTTCTCCTTCCTCGGCTGAGGAGGTATCAAACAACACCCGACCGACCTCATCTTCAATGACAGCCTTCGCGAACTCGAGTGTAATCGTTTCAAGCCGCTTCATCCGCGCCGCTTTTTCAATTCGCGCTTTGGCGCGCCGCTTCTGGTACTGATCCTCGATGCTTACCAATTGCTTACGGGCTTCCTGCGTCCAACGGAGCTTATGCCCGTCATAGGTCGTGTCATCACTCGTTCCACCTTCCGCTTCCACGATCTTCTCGATCATCTCTGAGCTTAAGACTTGGAACTCCTCGCACCCACAGACCGCGCATCGGACTGGGCTCTCCTCTTTTGCAGTCACACCGCATTTTTTACAGAGGGAAATTTTCTTCCCGGCGAGTGCTCGCTCCAGAACGATTGCTTCGGCGAGCTGCTCAGTTTTCTTTGCGGTATACTTCGGCATGAAGCGTTCCATCGCTTCATCGATCACCTTATTCGTGATCACGCTGTGTCCTTGCTCGATAGCGAGGCGTAAGATACCGGTCCGCGCGATTCCACGAACGAGGCTTGGCACCCGTTTCATTCGTGCTTCGGCTTCTGCGGTCCAAAGGATGCTCTCCTCGGCTTTCAAATCGAGTTCGGGGTATTCAAGCCGCGTTGTGATGAGAACGTTTGCGGGACACAGCCGTAAGATGTTCTCGGTATTACTCCCAAGGCCGCTCTCATCACTCGCACTGTGGACACCGATTCGGCCAACGACGACTAACCATGGCTTCGTATCACGAGCATGATTGAGGATCTTCTGAAACGCTTTCCCATCAAGCAACGTCTTTGTTACTTCAACGCCGCGTTGCTTCGCCATGACCTCGGCCACATTGAGGTGTGACTGATAGATTTGCGCAAGGCCAGTATCGATAATCTCCTCATGGAGCTGGTTCTGCTCCTCAAAGCGAAAAACTTTCGCTGCCTTTTCCGAGAGTACATCGACAATGCCATTAAACACTGCGTAATGTAGGTACGGATCGTAGACTCCAATGAGTTCGATTTTCTTCCCGAGTTCCTTCGCTAGATCAATCGCTGTGACAAGCGCCCCAAATGATTGTGGACTTCCATCGATGCCGACGAGGATGGTATCGCGTTCGGGCTCATCATCCTTCGGAATGTCTTTTACGACGAGAATATCCTTCGCGCAGATCCGAGTAACCCGTTCACAGACTGACCCAATGACACTATCCCGAGTGCGCCCAACTCCAAGCGCCCCAATAACAATCAAGTCGTAATCAGAAGCTTGAATATCACGGATGAGCTCAACATGATGCTTCCCATCCATCATCTTTCGTTCACAGCGGAGGCCCAACGCCTGACATTTTCGATCTAACTGATCGAGGTAACTGTCGGAGATAAGCTCTAAGCCCATGGTAATCAGGCTGTCGTGGATTTTCCGTTGACGTTCGATCTCATCTTCCTGGAGATATTCCTCGGGCAACGTGAACTCCATTTGCTTAAACCGATAGTCGTGCATCTTCGCCGCATAGACATGGCTTCCCACCACTTTCGATTCAAATCTTCGCCCGAGATTCACGGCGACATCGATCGCCTGATTGGAATATTCTGAGTTGTCTACTGGAACATAGATTGTGTTATACATTGCTCTCCTCTCGACGTCTTGCGTTCCATCTCACTAAGGCTACTATAGCGAACTCAATTATGAAAATGCCTCCACCGTAAATGAGCATCGGGGCGAGAACCGAAGGCTTCTCTTTCGGTGAGAGGAAGAGGCTGAACCACGAGGTGAGACCGCGTTTACTACCGCGTTCCTCATTGAAACCATCCCATACCGAAAAGGCGATTGGGATAAATCTCGTCTCGGGAAAGTTAATTGAGCCGTCAGCTTCGCGCTTTCGGGAAAAGATGGCGACCCACTCGCCCTCATTGTAACCCGCGATAAGTGTGAAATTTGACTTATCGCTCATGGCCAATTTATCACTCCCCTTTCCGATATAGAGTTCTCCTTTTGCCTTGGCCAAGTCGGCAAACCAGAGTTCTACTGGATGTTTCTCATCGCCAAGGATGAAATATGGACGTTTAAAATCATCTGCTGCTGGGAGAACGGCTGGGAATTGCACTGCAATCGCGTCAGAGTACTGAGACGAACTTGCTTCTGTGGGAGCGTCCGCAGCTTCATCAGCAAAGGGATCGCTCGCGGCAGCGGCTGACTCTTCAGCAAATGGATCTCCACCTGTACCTTGCGCTTCTGCCACGGGCATCTTGGGAGCCTCAAATTTTGGAACTTCCATGTCAGGGGCATTCTTTCCCGAAGTATCCTTGCGAATGTCATGCCAAACGATGAGCAGCGCAATTTCATTTTCGGTGTAGATGCTTCGCACTTCAAGCTCGTTAACGAGTGGAAAGAATTCGCGCCCGGGTTGGATGACTTGGCCAACGATTGGAATATAAGAGGAGGGAGCGGACTCAAAGGATTTTCGAGCCGCACTGAGATCAGTAAATTCAAGTGAGGGCTGCTCAACATACACTGAGAGAATCGGGGCATCAGCGGTGTTATAACTTGGCGTGTTTCTCAGCGAGAGCGAGTGAATATAATTGACGAGATGCCAGCGGTCCTCCTCCGAGACCGAGTCGAGGTAGGAAGGCATTGGGGTACCGTTAAAGCCAGTGCTCACCGTTCGGAAAATATCTTCGCGTGAGCCTCCACCGCGAAAAGTAAATCGTTTGGTCAGATCTGCGGGTCGGATGTGGAAGCCCCAGTCGTCCTTCAGCGTCGGCGCTGATTTTCCATCTCCACGGCCGAGGTTACCGTGACACTTAATGCATTCATTGTTCTCAAAAACTTTGCGTCCAAGTTCCGCTGACTGGTCGGTGTATGGAGGCGCGCTCGAGAGTGAAACGACCTTCGGATTGTTATACTGCGGATCAGCGAAATCGCTGGAGAAGCTTTTGATATAGTAAACGAGGTTTGAAAGCTCATCGTCGGCGAATTGCCAAGGCGGCATTCCCGTAAAGGCGCCATCTCGTTTAAAGGCGAGACCCTTAATAATTGCGACCTTGATATCATCGTCAGTGGGGAGTTCTCCGTTGGCTGTACGACGAACCTTAAACTTCCCACTGGTGAAGTCTCGCGGTGGTGGACGGAAGAATGCTGCAGCTGGGCCAAGCCCGTCGCCCTTCTCTCCGTGGCACTGCACGCAGTGCTTCTCGTAGAGCTTTTTCCCCGCTGCTCGCTGTTCGTCTGTTCCAAGCTCCGCCGCCGAAGCAAAGCTTCCAACAGTCGTAGCGGCCACGAATACGAGCACCATCCAGAATCTCACGCTTAGTGCTCCTCCGCTGCTCGAGGTCTTCTGCCGATGTATTCGTAGAGAAAGAGGATGACCTCCCAGATCTCATCTTCGGTTAGAAACGGTTCCCACGCTGGCATCGAGGACTCCCATGGCCCAGATTCGTCTGGAAGCCCTGGACCACCTTTTGCAATTCGCCAGAAGAGATATGGCTCGTGGATCATCGCAATGGTCGTGTCGGAGTTAAACGTTGCGGGTACGGGATTTAAACCATGGGCGAATATTCCATCCCCCATCAAGTGATCACCGTGGCAGAATACGCAATTCTGATAGTATACGCGCTTACCGTTCTCGACATGTTCGCGAAACTTCGGTGGATCAGCTGTCTCAAGTTTTCGAAATGGGTTGTCCCCACGCCCAGTCTCAATCTGCTTCCCACGAAACGAAATAGCGTTCGGCGGATTCGGATGGATGGTTCTCCCGAAAGTCGAAGCCCGAAGCGGTTTCGTCATGTTGAGGTAAACATTTGCCGCAACAGCCGCTGGGATAAGAATCATCACGAGATAGAGGAGCGGACGATATTTATCGGTGACAATGAAACGGTGGAGTGGCCCAGTGACCGCGCGAAAACGATCGGCATCAGCAAGTATGTACGCAGTTACACCAACCATCGTGAGCGCGAGGTAAAGTCGGAGCACTGAAGCGGGAACATGAGGGGAGATCCCCAGCCGAATAAAGCAATAGACCGCTACTGGCCAGATAATGAACCACCAGAGAGTATGGAAGCGCAACGTCCGGAGCACCAACAGCGCAACAAGGATTCCGATGAGCACGTACCAGTTCATTCTTAACCTTTCAATGAAGAGAGATAGGCGACGATCTCTTTTAGCTGTTTCGTTGTCACCTGATCGAAAAAGCCATTCTGATTCAGTGTCGCCGTCATAACGCCTGGCGGAAAGCCTTCGGCGACCTTCGCATCAGGTTCGACTACAGCCTGATAGATCTCTGCTCCCGAGAGTCGTTTTCCCACATCGAACAAACTTGGGCCGAGGAGTCTCGTCCCATCTTTGAGACTATGACAAGCGGTGCAACCAAACTTAGCCACGAGCTGCTCGCCGGTGACCGGACCCGAAGCAGCTCCTCCACCTTGGGCTGCTGCCGCTTGCGGTGGTGTTCCGCTTGCGGCCGCTCCACCGTCAAACTTTAGCGCGGTCTGCATCGTGACTGATGGCTTTCCACCAAGGCTCTGGAGGTAGGCGATGATCGCAAGAACTTCCTGTCGATTGAGCCCAAGCATAGTTGCAGAAAGCATCCCTGGCGCAAATGGCTGGAGGACAAACGCGTTTGGTTCGTAGAGGCTTTCCGCGAGGTAATCAACATCGCTGTATCCTGGACGTCTGCTCCCCGCATGTGCGCCGACATCATCTAGCCGCGGGAATCGAGCGCTCGTATTATGGCAAGTGAGGCAGGTTCCCTTGCCTGCCACTAGCTCACGTCCAATCTCAACCATCTCCTCAGTGGTCATTGAATCGCTGAGCACCACGTCTTTCGGTGGATATACAATTTTCTGTGGTACCAACTGGCCGACGTGGTTGTAGAGTAAGGTGACTTCTAGCGTAAATATGCAAATGATAAGCGGTGTGCGCATGCTCAATGGAACATAATGCCAAATTGGCACGGCACAGAACCCGTAAATGAGCACGACGAGAAACCATTTTAGAGTTTCGGGGAGGTACGGAATAGCGATCCAAGCCGCTAAAGTCGCGATGAGAAGAGCGCCGAGCATCTGGAGCAACGCTTTCAATGCTCGTCCTCCAGTGCCCCTGACGCATCGACACTTTTCTTTCCGCTTAAGCCCGCAAGCCAGAAGATAAAGGCGACGAGCGCAAAGAAAATCATGACCGTCACAGAAACTACGGAGCTTGCATACCCAAGAGTCGGCGTGAAGGCATCGCTCGAGGTATCTTTCATCACGAGGTAGACGTGCCAGTGCTGACGGAGTCCGGAACGAACATAACCCATCAGGCCCATCAGCCAGGTAAACGTTATTGCGGTGAAGAAGAGGCAATATTGGGACGCCGCCCGCATCTTCCCCCATTCAATCTCCCCCCGGACGCGCGCATGTCGAAACATCGCCACATCAGCGACCGTAACGAGAATCATTGTGAGCAGCACCGAGAGCACCTGCGGAACCGACATTGAGATTCGCACCTTGGTCGGTACCTTGTAGCCATAAATGCCGATGAAGATGACAAAGAAAATTGCGGCGGCGAAGATGAGGAACTGGGCAGTATTGCCAAACGAAAACCAACTCACCTGTCGTTCAGGATGTCGTGTGCGCGAACGAACAAACTGGACGACTAACGCCACGGCGATGCCGCCTAAAATTGCTGTCCCCGCATATGAAAGCCAGATGTTCCCAGGAGTGGGTGTGAGCTCCTCGAGCCGAAGCAGATGGAGTAAGCGGAAACAGTAACGTGCCATCCAACCGATGAAGACGACTCCGCTCGCGAGTAACAAAAATTGTGGAATGCTGCTTTTCTGACTCCGATCCTCAATGAGCTCCTTATTCCCACGCCGATAGAGGAGGAAGCTAATGTAGGTCGAGAGGATCAGCATGTTTACTGCCGTATTCTTCGCTGACATGACACCGAGAAATTTTAGGATCGGATGATGTGAGCCACCCATGGCCTGAATTTCCGCAGCGGTCGCCTGCATCGAGCTCGGAGTCGCCCACACTCCGAAGCAGATCATCACCACAATGAGAATGTACTTGATGAACCCGCGAAATCGCTCCGCCCCGGGAATGCGACCCATACCAAACCAGAGGTAGAGGTTCGCAGAGAGGAAGAGCATACCGATAAGGATAGCCTGGATGATGAACAGCCAAGAGAAGGCGCCGCCCATCAGCACCATCCCGAGGCCTTGCGAGAATGCGTAGATCTCACGACCAAGCCAATATCCAGCGAATGGAAGCGGAAGAAATGCGCTGATCGCGACAAAATTACCAATGTAGCCCATCCAGTCATAATGTGCGCGTTCCTCGGCCGTTCGAGCACCGAGGTATTTATAGGCGCCGTATGCGCCTGCAATGGAGCCACCGAAAGCGACGTTAGCAATTATTCGATGAATGTTAATCGGCATCCAAGTGAAGTTCATCGTCGCATAGACAACGCCAATCGGTAAGCGCGTCACATCGGCGATAAGTTGGCTAATATCAACACCAAACCAGATAATGCTCTGTGCCGGGTCTGCGGCGGTCACCAGCATTCCGGCTTTATCGATACCTGCGGGTGAAGTCATAAAGGTCACCCAGCCGTTAGCGATAAACATGATAAGCGTGCCAACGACGTTTAGCCCAACGCCAAGGAGTAGATGCTTTCGTGGCGAGAATTTTCCCCAGCCGTAATAGTACGAGTAGAGGAACCCGGCCTCAGCAAAAAAGAGGAGAACATAGTAGAAGAACGTCGGTCCAAAGATTGAGGTGAAGTAGGTTGTATTGTAAATTTTGGATAGAGGACAATGAGCATGAAGGTGAGGACCGCACCAAGCGTCGCGGTCAGCGAAAACGAGACTGAGAGAAGTTTGGTGAATTCATAGGCAAGCCGGTCGTATTTCTTGTCGCCAGTTTTATAGCCAATGTACTCAATAATCAGGGCAAATATTGGAACGGCGAGAACGAACGCTGCGAGATAAAGGTGAAGCTGGGCTACGACCCAAATTGCGACCCGACTTGGAATTTGGTGCCCGAAGAGCGGGAATACCTTCGAGAAATCGCGGTAAGGAACATCGGTGTTGGCTACCTCAGCAAAGGCTCGTGAGCTGGGGTTAAGCCATAAAATCCCGACGATAACGAGGGAAACATAGGCCGCAGCTCGCAACAGCCCACCCTCCAGGGCTAGTTTCCGCATTAACTCCCCCGTTTTCCCGCGAGACGTAAAAACTTCTACGATAAGGACTTCGTATATCAGGGCGGAGAGTTGGTATCAATAAGTCTGATTGGTTAAGAGTTTGGGGAGGAAGCATCGGACAGTAAACCAACTGCTTCGATCGATGGGATAGCCGGACACGTGAATGTCCAAACCACACCAAGGATGCCAGCGAGGAATACTCGGCTTCTCTCCCGCTTTTTACGGAGGGGGCTAAGTTGCTACTTTTTGGATCAAACCCTGCGCTCGCCGTTGTGTGTTTCACATTCAACTGGTCGAAGAAAAACTACAGTCACACACCAACGCCGCTTGAGCTTTCTCTACTGAGGCAGCAACGGTTAGCTTGTCCGCTCCTTACAGCCCGTTTCGGGCTTCGTTTCCGGTAAAACGCCACTGCCCTGAGGATCGGGAGGGCGTATGCACACAGCCAATGCGATAACTGTGAACACAGTGACGTTTATCCCGGTCGCGCAGTGCAACCATTCGCACCGCCTATTCTGAATACTCGAATCAGAATAAGCGATGCGGTGGCGACTACGTAGGGGAGAAGCTGAGTAAAGTAACCTCAACTGAAACCGTGCCTGATGCTTCTCTCAAGAGAAACAAAATCGCAGAGAAAAATCTGCGTCGCTTATACGCGATTAATTATCGGTGGATACTCGAATCAAAGAGCAAGTCGCTGGGTATCTCGCTCCGGAAAGTTCGATAAGCAGTGTAATGACTTACTTACACTAAGATGAAGTAACCCGCAAGCAGAGGCAGAGGCAGAGGCAGAGGCAGAGGCAGAGGCAGAGAGAACGGCTACGACGAAGACGACGGCAGGGGCAAGGGCGGAGGTTGAGATTTTTTTAAGCAGTAGTCCTTGCCTCAGCCGCTGCCTCTGCCTCTGCCTTTGTCATCGTCGTCGTCAAGGTCTCTGCCTTTGCCTCTGCCCCTGCCTTCACCTTTGCCCATACCACAACTTCACACAGCGTTAGCTCTCTTAACGACCGAAAACCTTCTGCGTAGGTATCTTCGAACGAATCATCTCTAATTCACTTGCAGTGATCACAGGCACGCCTCGCTTCCGGCAATCTGATTCAACTGCTCGGATGACCATACCCCGCACGAAGGCCGGTATCCGATTGAGCCGCTCTTTTGCGGCTGGTTCCCAGGTGATCTCTGATACAGCCTCGCTTCCGTATTCAACCGCCGGACGAAGTTTCACCAGCTCGTGAGTGTGTTTCCCCGGTTGATAGCCACAGAGTGGATCTTCAGCAAGGTAGTCTCCGGTCTCGCCGTACGCTCGAGCACGGCAACCACCACAGTACGGATTGAATTCGCAACTACCACATCGCCCGCCGAGTGCGTTCCTCGCGCGAATTCGCTTAAAAACATCGGACTCTTTCCAAATGTTAGCAAGCGTCTCCGTTCGCAGATTCCCACCAAAGACAGGGAGGTACGGACAAGGGGTGACATCACCGTTCGGTCGAATCCCGAAATANNCCTGCAGGACACCCTCCTGCTCCTTCGGCAAAGGTTTTAAGGAACGGCGAGTCGGAATCTTGTTCAAACAACCAGCGAAAATAGTGCGGTGCGCATTTGGCGTTTACGAGCATCCGCCCGCGAAATTCAGTTTGAATACGTGAGAGTTTCTGGAGGACTGTTTCGTACTCGTCCTGGCTCATGTCCGAGACAAACATCCCGCGCCCAGTAGAGACGAGAAAGTAAAGATTCCAAACTTTCGCGCCTAGCTCGAGGTGCGAGAATCGAGCGATCTCCTCTAGCTCGCTCTCGTTGTGTCGTCCGACCGTTGTTTGAATGATAAACGGGAGACCGACAGCACTGAGCGTTTTTGCACCAGCAACTGTATTCTCCCAGGCCCCTTTCACCGCGCGAAATTTGTCGTGGCGCGCTGGGTCAAGGGCATCGAGTGATAGCGCCATCCCACGCACACCAGCCTCACTAAGGAGTCTCGCCACATTCTCTGAAACTTTAACGCCATTTGTTCCGACGACCACCCAGAGGTTTCGCTCATTTGCATAGCGGACTATCTCAAGGATATCCCGTCGGAGGAGCGGTTCTCCTCCAGTGAGGATCGTAATACTCTCAGGAGCAGTGGCAGCAATCTCGTCGATTACGCGGAAGCACGCTTCAGTGCTAAGTTCTGAGCGGTCAGAGAAAGCGTCGTCATTTACGACTTTTCGTGGACCAGCATCGAGATAGCAGTGCTCACAGGCGAGGTTGCAACGGTAGGTTAAATTCCAGGAGATCACATACGGGCGATTCATATTGCCTAGATCGCCGATACATCCCGAGCTTTCGTCATCACCTCATCATTCACCTCACCGTAACCACTCGCTGAGGCAAATTTTTCAATTCCCATCTTCACCATTGGCCGAATGAAATCAGGGATATTATTTAATCGAGTGAGCGCTGATTCGGTCCAACGGATGCCATTCGCACCAGTTCCTGTCGTCTCCGATGAACTACCACCGAGCATCGCTGCAAATGGGCATTTGGAAGCCGCTTGTGCACCCGATGTTGTGTTTGGCGAATTAATCTCGACGCCGAGCGAGCTTACGAGTTGTGTCTCGGCAGGGTTCGTGAGCATTGCCATTTCGTGGAGGCAACTCCCACACTCGTAGATGACAGAGAGTGAATTTTGCTCCCGCTTCACCTCGCGAAGTTTCATTGCTTGGTCACATTGGACACAGAGAAATTTCATATTCCTCCTACCTTGCGTTTTGAGCGGATAGTCAGGTCGATCAGTGGTGCAATTTTCTCCGCCGCGACGAGTACCGATTTACTCCCTCCGGTTTCAAGAAAGCGTTCGATGTTGAGACCCGAGTCACAGAGTTGTGCCAGTTGTGGATCAAACGGAATAGTCCCAAGTGACGGCACAGGCACCGTAACTTCACCCGATACACGGAAGAGTGGCGCCAATCGGTTACACTCCGGGCAGAGGTAATCACTCATATTCTCAAGGTAACCAATAATGTTTGTTCCGGAGTCATGTAACGCACTCACCGCACGGCTTACTACCCCGCGGGAAACATCAGTCGGGATTGTAACGAGAAGCGTGGAGGTGCGCTTGCCAAAAAACTCGGCAAACTGTGCTGTTCGTTCTGGTCCAGGAGGTAAATCGACGATGAGCAGATCGCGCTTTCCCCACTCTGCCGCGCCAAGAATCTCAGTAAGCGCGGTGAACTCGCGAGTTGAGCGCCAAACGAAGGAGTCACCTTTCACGAGAGTCTCAAACTCAAGTGCCGTTTCTTCTGGCAATAGACTGCCAAGTGAGAGAACGCCGATTCCATCACTCGTCACTGGTACGTTGAGGCCATCCTCTCCAGGGATAACAAGTGCTTCCCGCATGCCGAGCATTCGGGCAAGACTTGGGCCGTTGAGATCCGCGTCGAGAACTGAAACACGATAGCCGAGGTGCGCAAAGGCAAAGCTTAAGCTTGCAGTAAGTGTGCTCTTCCCCACTCCACCTTTTCCCGAACCAACGAGTAAGATCCGTTCTACCTGCTCAAGACGAGCGTGCATGCGCTTTCGCTTCTCGACAACCTGTTCGAGTACGCGAGCTCCGCCGTTCTCTGCCACATCAAAATAGTTACGCATGAGCCGTGTATACCTCCACGAACGTGTATCTTAGATTACAGTTGCATCCAACACGATGAACACAAAGAACAAGGCGAGATAGATAAGCGAGAATCCGAATACATCCCAAGCCTTCCGCTCGCGGCGATCCTCTGTCTCATCAATGAGCGATTTTAATTCCACTATCTTCCAACTAAATACGCTTCCGAGGAGCACAAATGCGGCAAGCGATAACCATCCGAGCGACGAATTGCTGAGCACCAAGAATATCGAGGTTGGAAGCAAGAGTAAGGCATAGAGCAACATCTGGTTGTGGGTGGTACGTTCGCCCGCCACCACCGGGAGCATTGGGACATTCGCTCGCCGATAGTCCTCATTACGATTGAGCGCGAGCGCCCAAAAATGCGGTGGTGTCCAGAGGAAGATAATGAGGAACAAGAGCACTGCGGTGAGCTCCAGTCGACCTGTCGCCGCTACCCAACCGACGAGTGGAGGTACCGCGCCAGCCGCACCTCCGATAACAATGTTCTGCGGCGTCCACCGCTTGAGCCAGATGGTGTAGACGAAGACATAGAACAAGTGCCCGCCGAGGGCTACGATGGCACTGAGAGGGTTAATCCAGAACCAGAGGACAGCAAACCCAAGCACACCGATCACAAGGGAGAAGATGGTCGCAACGAGAGGAGTCAATCGGCCAGCCGGTACGGGTCGGTGTTTCGTTCGCTCCATCAGGGCGTCAATATCACGTTCCCAGACGCAGTTCAGACCCATCGCTGAACCGGATACGAGCCCTCCGCCGACAAGGGCGAGTGCCAAGTCCTGCCAAGAAACGTGTCCACCAGCTGCAAGGATCATCGGACAACAGGTTGCTATCAGGAGAAACCCAATGATCCGTGGTTTGGTGAGACTTATTAAATCGCTAATCAACACAAAGAGGGGCTGACGCACAGTGCGAACTGTAGAGAGTGACGCGGTGTTCACGCAGCTCTCCTTTCGCCTTCATTACGGTTTCGCCCAGTGGAGATATTGTTGCCTGTTACCCCTGCGATCTCGATCGTAAACACCTGGACTCTCAGGAAGACGTCCCGATAGAATGATGCAAATCCGAGGAGAATCACCTGAGCTACGACAAGGTGGAGCAGGGTGACAAACACTGGGATTCTCAGCACAACATTAAGCACCCCAAGGCCAATCTGAAGCAGAATGGTGAACGTCATGCCAATGAGATGACCTCGTTGCGCGCGGGAAATGCCGTCCGTTCTCCGAGCGACAATGATTGCCGAAATACTAAGCAGCAGAAGCGCTATCCCGAGCAGTCGATGTCCAGTCTGTACCAGTTCGGCTCCCGTTGCGTCCGCTGGGAGAATCTCGCCCCTACAAAATGGAATATCAGCGCAGCTAAGTGATGCACCGCTACTTCCTACAAAACCACCGAGCACTATTTGTGCGAACACGCCGAAGATGAGGAGCGCAATAATTGAGCGAAGGAGTGTTCTCGGAGCTCGAGCGACCACTTCGAGCGTACGTCGCTCGATTGCGACGAGCGCCACCAATTGAAAGAATATCGTTCCGAGCGCAAGGTGAGAGGTCACGATAAACGGGTTTAGTTGATAAATTACCGTCAGTCCGCCGAGGATCGCTTGAACGAGAACTAATCCAAAAACAATTAATGCGAATTTGAAGAAACGTGGAATCGTAGTTCGAAGTTGATAACCACGGACGACGAGAACACCGACAAGCAATGCAACTACGGAGGCAAGTACTCGGTGGAGATATTCCTGTACCACACCAGGGTGAACGAACTCAGGAACGAGCTTGCCGAAACAGAGCGGCCAGTCGGGACAAGCGAGGCCCGCACCGGTTGCTCGCACAAAGGCGCCGAGTGCGACAAGGATGAGCGATAGCCCAGCGGTAAGGAGACAGATTTTACGCAGGCCCGAAATCGAGTTCATACCACTCCACTCAATCATTTTTTAGAGTGAGCTACGATAAAATCACAAGTAGATGTGAAATATCAAGGTCGGGAATTATACAGCTGTCAGGCGTTGAACGTACCCCAGGTCCTCACCGAGGTCTTCGTCCTCACGTGGAGCGTGAGCGCGGAGTGCAATTATATTCTCCAGCTCGCGGGCAACGTGTAAATATTGATCGGCAAGCTTCCATGTCGTTCTGCCGTCAAAAGCGGTTCGCCCAACGAAACTCAATTTGTTCTGATCTTCAGTGCGATAGACAATAGAGTTGAGGAGGTAAATAGGTTGAGGGTCCGCTGGGGTTTGTGGCCGGTAGGTGCCGTTTTGCTTACTGAGTTCCTGCTCTCGTTTCCGTAAGAACCATAAAAATTGACTCGCATCTTCGAAGTCAAGACCATCCGAGTTCCCGTTGAATTCGGAGTTTTCGCCCGCAGTTGGCCGATTTTCAAACTTTTCTAGGCTCAAAGTACGACGAATTCGTGTGTCCACAAATTCTTGCACGCGAGATGCTTGCTTGTTCACCATCGTTCGAACGATGGACCAGGTTGCTCCTTTGATATGTGACGTCTGCGCGATGACCTCTTCCAAGCAATGGATACTCATTTCACTCGAATCAACAGGGACAGCGACAATATCCGCGAGTGCGATTGAATTTCTTGTGATCACATTCAGGTCAGGTGAGGTATCAATGACAATATGATCGTAGTGATCTTTGAGCTCTTCGATTAATCGCGGGAAGAATTCGCGGAAAGATTGTGCTCCTTTGCCCCAGAAAAAGTGTCTCAGTGCAGGACATGTTGGGAGCACGTCGAAACGACGTCGCACGGGAACAACGAGTGAGAGATTTGTCTGCTCAGCCGCGTGGAGCAAACTTCCACGGCCATTGACTGAGAGTGTTCGATCAAGGAAGAGGCGGGCAAGCGGTGACTCAGCACGCGGCTCGTCTGCACCATCACGGCCGAAGGGAACATTCGGCGTAAAAAATCGTGTGGCGTGCCCGACCGGATCAAGATCAATGAGCAGTGTCTGACACCCACGTTCTGCAAACGCGTGGCTCACATTGATCGAGAGTGAAGTCTTTCCGACTCCACCTTTAAGTGACGAAAAGCAAATGATACTCATCGGCCGCGCAATTACTGAAACTAGAATGCGACATATGAATCATTTCACCTGTAGATGTCAAAGAGGAAAAAGACCGGGATAGGCGCTTGTCACATTTGGTTAAATGTGACTGCTCACTCATCCGCACTTGCTCAACGGAAGAGCGAGCGAAGAAAATACACTCCGTGCATGGCGTTAAATTTTGACTCCCCCTGTGCTCGTACCGCAAACCGATACTGAACCTCAGCTATTCGAATATTTGAAGGAGCCACCTTCAACAGGTCGAGAAGAATCTTGTATCCCCTCAGTTCAAAGCGTTTCGGGTAGTTAGCCAATAACGTTCGAACAGCTTCGGTTTTCCCCCCAAAGAATCCCGACAGTGGGTCAGTTGTCTTAATTCCACGGCTACGAAGGTATGCGCGGGAAACCCCGGTTGCGACCAGCGAGATAAATCGTCGAATGAGCGGCCAATCAGCCGGAAATTCCTCCCGCACGCCAACTACAAGCTCAGAGTCCCCCGCAAGTTTCGCTACAACGCTCGCCACAGCCTGCGGTGGGTGCTGGAGGTCGCCATCCATAATTACAAAATGCTCAGTGCCGCATCGTTCTAGCGCATGAATAATACTTGCCGTTAAGCCCGGGGTGACAATCGGTCCCCGTTCCACGAGAGTGATTGTGCCACGATTGAGCGCCCGCTTATTGAATTTGGCGCTCGCAATAAAGGTTAATACTGCTTCCTGGGTTCCATCTTCGCTCGAATCGTCGACTACCATGATGGAAATTTCTGGATAGATTTCGGTGAGGAGACTGAGGAGACACGCAATAGTCTGCACCTCATTCCGGGTGGGGATAATTACCGTAACCGACGAATAATTCGACGTATTCTCAGTGGCGAGAACATCATTGAAAGCGGAAGTGATCACCGAGATAGCTATAGCCGATTTTAGAACTGAGATCAGGTCAATCGGGGATTATAGTTTCGGAATAAGCACTAATTTTGGCGCTCGGCTGGTAGTCCTGTAGGCGTGGCGTTCGATTCGTGCTCAAGAAACTGATCAATCTTGTCTTTATCCTCGTGAATTTTAACCACGGTATTGTGAAGTTTCTCCAGCGTGCTCTGGAAGTTGTTGATCATGTTCGCCACCCCAGCGGTGTTCTGCTGCACATCAACAGAGAACTGGTCGACCTGTTTGCTTCCAAAACTCACGACCGCGATTCCGGCAAGCGCGAGTAGCGAAATAATCAAAACGAGTGGAGCAACACGATAGAAAAGCGCAAAGTAGTTTACCGATGAGCTGTAAAGTTGTCGCTCGGCGATCGGAAAGATCGTGTCTCGAACCCGTTGATGGGAGGTCTGACGATTACGAGTGGGGAGGCAGAGGTCGGTGTGTTCAAAATCCGTCTCCATGCAATCTGCAATCGCCTGAAGCATTTCGTCGGCAGAGCGGAACCGATTTTCTTTCTCCTTCGCTGTCGCCTTTTTAACAAACTCTGTGTACCATTCTGGAATCTTTCTCACCTTCTCCGCGAGATCCGGAAGCGGCTCCTTGATGATCTTATTTGCTAAATTGAACCAGCTCTTCTCGGCGAATGGTACTTCGCCGGTCACGAGTTCATAGGCGATAATTCCGATCGCGTAGAGGTCGACTCGCTCATCCGTCTCCTGTTCCTGAATCTGTTCCGGAGCCATATAGTACGGAGTGCCGACACATTCACCGGCTTGGGTGAAACGTTGTGTGATCTCAAATGTCCTCGCGAGACCAAAATCAGTGATTTTCACCTCGCCACTTTCACTGATGAGCACATTTGCTGGTTTAAGATCTCGATGGATAACGCCCATCTTATGAGCGGCAGCGACGCCTTTTAGGATTTCGCTCAGAATCTTCAATGCCTCGTTAAATGAGAGGCCACCTTGGAGCTGCGACTCAATGAGTTTCTCTAGCGTTACGCCGCGGATATACTCCATCGTCATGAAGTAGTACCGCTTCTCTGCTTCGCCGAAATCGTAAGTTCGAACAATGTTCGGATGGGTCAACTTTCGAGTGATCAGTACTTCGTTCCGAAACCGATCGAGCAAAGTTTTGTCGTCGGTGAGCCGCGGTTCGAAGAGTTTGAGTGCGATAACATCATTGCTGAGCGCTCGATCAACGACCTGGAAGACCGCACTCATCCCGCCGGCGCCAAGTTTGCGCGTGACATCATAACGCCCATTGATCAGCGTCCCTGCACCGAGACCGAGTGGTTCAAATCGATTTTCCGCCATCGAGGAGTGCCTCCGTTACGGAGTAACCTGCGGGAGCTATTGGTTTTTAATCGTCAATTTTGTGTGGTAACTTAACTGGGAAAAGGGGGTGGTATTTTCCCCTAGTTGCCTTAGCTCAAAAGCCGAGCTTGTGCGGATTTTATGAGCGAAACAATTCGCTTCGGCATTCTCGGGTTCGGAAATCATGCGAGCCGCGTGATGGCGAAGGCTTTCCAGGAGGCCCATTCCGCCTCAGTTGGCGCGATCGCGACCCGCTCACGAGAGCGCGCCGAAGAGGTCCAAAAAGCATTCCCCCAGGCCACCATTTATACCGATTTTAACGAGCTGCTTGCCGATCGAAATCTTGATGCAATCTACATTGCGCTCCCAAATCACCTCCACTTCGAATGGGTCATCGCGGCACTGAAGTGCCGAAAGCACGTTCTCTGTGAGAAACCATTAGCAACTCATTTCGAGCAAGCAGTAGTAATGAAAGAGGCGGTCGAAGAATCCGGTTGCAAATTGGCGGAAGGGTTCATGTATCGCTTTCATCCGCAGCATGCCGAAGTGAAGCGTTTGCTCAGCCGACAGATGATCGGAGAACTTCGACTGCTTGAAGTGCATCTCCACTACACCCTTGAGAATCGAACTGACATCCGCGCAATGGCTCAAGGAGGTGGCGGCTTACTCGATGTCGGTTGCTATGGAATTGACTGTGCACACTTTCTCTTCGAGGACTCGCCTGTTCAGGCAAGTGGCAGTTGGACAATTGACCGAGAACTCGGTATCGACGAGTGTGCCGTCTTTCAATTACTGTTCCCCGGAGGACGCGTCGCCCATATTACCTGTGGATGCCGTCTCCCACGCGAGAATCGATACTCACTCTACGGAAGTTTGGGTTCGCTCACGCTCCCGAGCGCATTTCTCATCCCACGAAATAAATCCGCGACAATTCTCTTGAGCACTACGGAAGAGAACGGACTGCCAATCGCTATCCCGCCAGCGAATCAGTTCGTTTTGGAAATCGATCATTTCGTTCGGTTGGTGCGAGGTGAGCCAATCCCAGAAGGACTATTTTCTGATTGGTTCGCAAACGCTCGGGTGCTAGAGATGGTGCGGTCGGCATTATTGACCGGAGGAGAATAGCTTCAGTGTCAACCATCATTCTCGTGAGTGTCACGGGAGAAGACAGGCCAGGGCTCACTGCCGCGCTCACCGAAGTATTAGCGAAGTATAACGTCGACATTCTCGATATTGGCCAAGCCGTGATTCACGATCTCCTCACGCTCGGTATGTTGATCCATATTCCGACGGAACAGGAGTCCTCACCAGTTCTCGAAAAATATCTCTTTCGTGCACACGAACTCGGCTTGACTGTTCGTTTTACCCCAGTGAGCGTCGCCGATTATGAAAGCTGGGTGCAACTCCAAGGGAAAAACCGTTACATTATTACGATCCTCGCGCGCAAACTCACGGCGACGCAAATTTCACGTATTGCTTCAGTCATCCGGGAGAACGGGCTCAACATCGATGTGATTACCCGGCTCTCCGGACGAGTGTCGCTCGGTGCGAAGCAACAGGACCCCCGGGCGTGTGTTGAATTTTCCGTTCGCGGCTTCCCGAGCGCACTCCATGAGATGCGCGCGCAATTTCTCGCGATCTCACGCGAAGCTGGGGTTGATATTGCCTTTCAGTCTGACGATCTCTACCGCCGCAATCGACGTCTGATTGTGTTTGATATGGACTCAACCTTAATCCAGTGCGAAGTGATCGATGAGCTTGCACGCGTTGCTGGAAAATATGAGCAAGTGCGAGCGATCACCAATGCCGCGATGCGCGGCGAGATTGATTTCAAGGCGAGTCTCATTGAGCGAGTTTCGTTACTGAAGGGACTGGAACGTGAGGCATTGGCAAAAGTCGCTGATACGCTGCCGCTCACCGAGGGAACCGAACGACTCACTGCGGTGTTAAAAACCCTTGGCTTTAAGCTTGCGATCATCTCCGGCGGATTTAACTACTTTGGGAAGCAGCTCCAAGAGAAACTTGGTTTCGACTATATGTTTGCAAATGAACTGGAGCTTCGTGACGAGCGTCTCACTGGTGAAGTGAAGCAACCGATTATCGACGGGAAGCGAAAGGCCGAGCTGCTCATTGAACTTGCGACAAAGGAGCAGATAAAACTCGAGCAAACTATCGCCGTGGGAGACGGGGCAAATGATCTCCCAATGCTTGAGGTTGCAGGTCTTGGGATCGCGTTTCACGCAAAACCACTCGTTCGCGAGAACGCACGTCACTCCATCTCCACGCTCGGGCTTGACGCTGTCTTGTATTTGATAGGGATTAAGGATAGGGAGACAAATTGAGATGGCTGAATTCAATGCGAAAGGAACACTGAAGGGAAATTCGTTTGGAGAGGTTACAATTTATCGACTCCAAGCGCTCGAGCATGCTGGTTTCCAGAACATCTCGCGCTTACCATTCTCGATTAAGGTTCTACTTGAATCGGTGCTCAGAAATTGCGGAAGCGGTGGCATCACTCCCGATCATGTTGCCTCAGTGGCGAAGTGGGACGGCACCAATCGAAATGAAAGTGAAATTCCATTTAAGCCAGCGCGGGTCGTGCTTCAAGATTTCACCGGAGTACCGGCAATCGTCGACCTCGCGGCGATGCGCGATGCGTTCAAGAGACTTCAAGGCGATCCAAAGAAGATTAATCCGCTTGTCCCTTGCGACTTGGTGATCGACCATTCTATTCAAGTTGATCACTTTGGCATGGTCGACGCACTTGCGCTCAACGAGCGAATCGAGTTCGAGCGCAATCGGGAGCGATATGAGTTCTTGAAATGGGGTCAGGCCGCGTTTCAAAATCTTCGCGTCGTTCCCCCATCTACTGGGATTGTTCACCAGGTGAACCTCGAGTATCTCTCGCCGGTAGTGTTTGTAAATCAAACGCTAAAGACTGCTTACCCCGATAGTTGTGTTGGAACAGACTCGCACACGCCGATGGTAAATGGCCTTGGAATACTTGCTTGGGGTGTCGGCGGGATTGAGGCTGAGGCGGTCATGCTCGACCAACCAATCTACATGCTCCTGCCGCCGGTTCTTGGGATTAAACTCACCGGTGAGCTTCCAGAGGGAACCACTGCGACTGATTTGGTTTTACGGATTACCGAGCTCTGTCGCCAGATTGGAGTTGTTGGAAAGTTCGTCGAATTCTTCGGACCGGGGCTGAAGAGTATGTCAGTTGCTGATCGCGCAACGATTGGGAACATGGCGCCGGAACAGGGTGCAACGGTGAGTTTCTTTCCGGTAGACGATGAGACGCTCCGCTACATGCGCTTTACCGGCCGCCCTGCAGAGCTTGTCGAACTCACCGAACGGTACATGAAAGAGCAGGGAATGTTTCGAACAGAAAGTACACCCGACCCCGTCTTCTCCCAGGTGGTGGAACTCGACCTACGCTCAATTGAGCCAGCACTTGCCGGTCCGAAGCGTCCACATGATCGCGTGCCGCTCCGCTCCGTTGCAGCAAAGTTCAGCGAGGCCTTAACTGCACCGATTGGGCCGAAGGGGTATGGATTAAAAGGTGAGGATCTCGCCCGGCGAGGGAAGGTAAAACTTGAATCGGGGAGCGCCGAAATTACCCACGGTGCGGTTGTGATCGCAGCGATTACCTCGTGCACAAATACAAGCAATCCGTCAGTTATGCTTGCGGCAGGGTTACTCGCACGCAAGGCAGTGGAACGGGGCCTCCGGGTAAAGCCATATGTGAAGACGTCGCTTGCTCCTGGGTCGAGAGTGGTAACAGAGTATCTCACCAAGTCGGGAGTGATGCCCTATTTGGAGAAGCTCGGATTTAACCTTGTCGGTTACGGTTGCACGACCTGTATTGGAAACTCGGGCCCACTGCCTGAAGCAGTTTCGAAGGCGATTAAGGAAGGGGACCTCGTCGTCTCGGCTGTGCTTTCCGGAAATCGAAATTTTGAAGGGCGGGTGCATCCTGAGACACGAGCGAATTATCTCGCCTCTCCACCGCTGGTCGTTGCTTATGCGCTCGCCGGTTCCACGGCAACAGATATCGTTACGGAACCGATTGGGACGGGCACCGATGGGAAGCCGGTGTATCTGAAAGATATCTGGCCAAGTTCAAGTGAGATTATTGAGGCTGTGCAGAAATTTGTGACACCAGAGATGTTTCGCGCACGGTATGCGGACGTGTTTAAAGGATCACTGGCTTGGCAAAAGATTGCCACAACACCATCAGAGCTCTACTCTTGGAGCGAACGCTCGACGTATATTCAGAACCCCCCGTTCTTCGATGGCCTCTCGCGAGAACGCTCCGTGATTAAAGGAGTTCGTGGCGCACGAGTGCTTGGGCTCTTCGGAGATTCCGTCACCACCGATCATATCTCACCTGCTGGACGAATCAGTGAAAATTCTCCCGCCGGTAATTTTCTTGTTGCGCAAGGTGTCACGCGCGCTGATTGGAATAGCTACGGCTCCCGGCGAGGGAACCATAATGTCATGATGCGCGGAACATTTGCTAACATCCGCATCCGAAATCTCCTCGTCCCGGGACGTGAGGGGAATTTCACTCTTCACCATCCAAGCGGCAAAGTTTTAAGCTTCTTTGACGCCGCAGAGCTCTATCGCGAAGCAGGTATTCCACTTGTTGTGCTCGCTGGGAAAGAGTACGGCTCCGGTTCGTCGCGAGATTGGGCAGCGAAAGGCCCGTACCTCTTAGGAATACGAGCGGTGATAGCGGAGAGCTTTGAACGAATTCACCGAAGTAACCTAGTTGGGATGGGGATCCTCCCCTTGGAGTTTGTGCCAACTGAATCGGCAAGCACCCTCGGCTTAGATGGAACCGAGACATTCGATATCGACGTCGATGATAAACTCACACCGCTGCATCGCGTTCCGGTGAAAGCCACTCACCCGAGTGGGGCAGTCAAGCAATTCAACGCAACCTGCCGGATTGATACGCCAGTCGAAATTCAATACTTTCGCGACGGCGGAATTCTTCGAACGGTGCTTAAGAACCTTTCTGGGTAAGCTCGTTAAGCGTTGGCCTTCGTCTTAGACTTGGACTTAGCCTTCGACTTTTACTTGAGCTTCGACATGAGCTTGAGCTTGGACTCCCCCTTCGACCTTGACTTCGCACCTCGCGCACATGTTCCACGTCTACGTCAAAGGTTTGAGACGAAGCTCAAGCTCAAGTCAACGCTCAAGGCTAAGTCTAAGACGAAGTTTCGCCGCGCCGCTTGCCTAAATCCGCGCGAATGCCGGCTTGAGCCGGTACGTCCTTTTCTCCTCAGCATGAAGTCTCTTCGTTGGATAGAGAACGTAGAGCATGTAAGCAGTAACGAGAGTAAGTAGGGTAATCAATCGAGTCATCGTACATCTCCTTCGGTTAGTTTGCTCTGTTTAGGTCCACCTATTGAAGCAAAAACCATCGAAGTCCAAACCATAGATAGCTTACTCCCGTTTCGAACGGCAATTCAACTAGTGCTCAGTTGTGCTGACTTTTAAGGCTAGCACAACTGAGCACTAGTTATTATTTTTTGGCTGTTCTGCGGTGACTTTTGC
>FKKE01005090.1_pt1 | contig 27097 bp, 26 predicted proteins | sample 1106331 | NCBI WGS metagenome assembly FKKE01 (sample SAMEA3931202, study PRJEB13176) | freshwater metagenome | biome: Drinking water system; feature: drinking water; material: freshwater | place: China | collected 2013-02-06
ATCCTGTCGCCTCAATCTGCGTCACCGCGTCTTCCGCCCCCTCCAAGAGCCGCTGCACTTCCTCCACATAGATCTCCGTCGTCGCATAATGCTGGTGCCGCATCATCTTCTGCACCCGGGTCGGATTCGCATCATTGAGCAAGGCAAAGGTCGGGGTCGAATGCCGCAAACTATGCACCACAATCCCCGGCTTCTTCACCCCCGCCAAGAGCAAGCCTTCGGTGCAGAGTGACCGCTGACCGGTCTAGGGACGCCGTCGGCCCTCGCGCCGGGGTCGTTCGGCCTCATTCCCACGTCCAGACAGGATGAATGGTGCTTTGGATGTGCGCGCGATGCACGGGCCCAAAGTAGCGCCCATCGAAGGACCGGCTATTCATGTCCGACATCAACAAGAGTTCCGATGAGGCCAGTACATGATCGGTCACACGGAACCGTGGCAGCGGTCGCCCCAGTGAGTCTGCCTCAAATGGCTGGCTCGCTGGAATGAGCATTCCGTTGATCGTCACACCCTCATCCGTCACGCTCACGATATCGTGGTGGATGGCCACGACCTTTTTCATCATATGCCCGTATCCGCCCCGACAGAATCCCGCCCCGATGTAGCCCCGCTCCTTCGCCAGGTCAAACTCCGGGCGCTTCGGAGGACACCACAACACAGAGGCCCCCTTCACAATCGGATCGTGCGACATCAGATAGAGCCCAAGGGGAATACTGCGCGTGGTGTTGAGGCGAAGACCGATTTGGTGCGCCAGACCGAGGCCAAGTGCGAGACAGCACCCCGCGATCACGATGGGATGGCGCAATCGACTCCACCCTGTCGTCATAACTCGATCTTCACGGCTGGTGGAACGTGCGGCGCACAAAGCGTGTCGCTCACCGCTGGCGGTGGAATCGCCGCCCGGGCCGCAAAGATGGGATCCTGGAAGAAGAGCGGCTGCCGGCCGTAGATGGCCGGATACCCGGCGACATAGATCACCATGTCCCCGGCTTCCATGATCTGGCCCTGCACATCTTTCTTCGGCCCCGGCATGCGAAGACATTCATCAGGGGTGAGCAACGGCCGTTGCACCTCGTGATGTGTGCGGGATTCCTGCGCCTGCCACATGCTCATGCGGCGTCGGCTGACCGTCAGTTTGTCCTGAATGACAGTCGTCTGTCCCGTCAGACGCGACAGATGTTCCGCCGTTTCGAGGCGATTCGGCGGAAACGCATTTTGGATGTGACAGTTGGAACTAATGGCTTCATCCGCCCCATACCCGGTCTCACGGCTCCTGAGCTGGTTGATGTCCTGACAGATGAGATAGAACTTCAGCCCGTAGCCCGCCATGAACGCGAGGGATTCTTGAAAGATCTCGAGTTTCCCGAGACTGGGAAACTCATCGAGCATGCCCAGCAAGCGATGGGTGTAAGCGGCTTTAGTGTTGAGCTGTGGCGGTGCGGCTCGAACACCAAGTCGCTCAAGCAATCCCATGAACCCGGATGGTGGAACCGTCTCTCGATGAACGGCAATCGTGTCGGTGAGCAAGCGCAATGCCATGGCCACAAAGACGCGAATCAACGGACGCAACCGGGCTTTCTCATTCGGCTTGGTGACGAGGTACAGACTCACCGGACTCGCATGGTGCATGAGATCTCGAATCTTGAACTCTGAGGCACTCACGTTGTGGGCCACGAGTGGATCACGATAGAGCGCCAGGTAGGATTTCGCAGACGAGAGCACCGATCCCGCTTCCTCCTCCGGTCGATCCAGCATGTCTCGGGCCGCGGCGCCCACCACCGGATGGACCTGCCCGTTCACATGGCCGTAGGTCGTCATGTCTTTCCACAGTTCGGCGATAGGCCGTTGGGGATCGGCCAACATCCTATCCACGGCGGGCAAGGAAGTGGTGGTACCGTCGTTGCGGGCTTGGTAGAGCGCGTGCACCATGACACCGACCAGCAACGCTTGGCTCGTCTTCTGCCAATGGGATTCCAGTCCCCGTCCGTCGGGATCCACCAGAATCGTGGCCAGATTCTGCACGTCGGCCACTTCATGTTCGGTGCCGAGCCGGACTTCATCCAGCGGATTCCACCGGACCGTGCCCTGGGCCGCTGCCGGTTCAAAACGCAAGACCTTATTATGTGCGTGTTGCTGCCTCCATCCAGCGGTGAGTTCCCACAACTCCCCTTTCAGATCCGCAATCAGGGCGCTGTGCGGCCAGGACAGCAACGTCGGAATAACCAAGCCCACCCCTTTACCCGATCGCGTGGGCGCATAGGTCAACACATGCTCCGGCCCGCTGTGGCGCAAGTAGTGCAGGTTGCCTTTTCTATCCAGCCACCCGCCCACGTACACGCCATCGGATGATGGGCGCAGCGTGCCCTTCAGCCACTCCAGAACCGTGGGTGTGCGAGGCAGCAACGTGGCGGCTTCGAGATCCGCTCGGTTGGCCCATCGAGCCGAGCCGTGGAGAAAGGGATTCGGGCGAGGCTGTGAGGCCTGGACCGTGCGCGCGATGGCGAGACAGAGGAGCCCACTCGCCGCCACGATCATACCGACTCCTCCCGCCTGTCGAAGCTGCAACGGATAGTCGTGCGCCCACCGCCAGGCCCATTCAAGAATGGCCCAGGGCTGATACAGAGACCCGAGAGGCTCGCCCAGCACCGCTTGATACTGGAAGGTAGAGGCAAAGTATTGGGTGGCCGACTGCAAGCCCACCACGAGGGAGGCGCAGGCCAGGAAGGGAATCACTAGGCCTGGTTTGGGTTGTGGAGCTCGTACCTGAGGACCCACCGCATTGTTGTAGGTGCTGCTCATCGTCGCCGTCCTCTCCCAAGCGTGATCGATCCGGTGGAAGACAACCGGAGTGAATGACCCCGTTTCAAAGAGGCCAACTGTTTGAGTGTCGCCTCATCAATGGAGAGCACCAAGGTCTCGTCTTGCCGATGGACCAACGCGAAAGACCTACCCTCGATCTTCTGCACCGCACCGAACTGCACCATCCCCTGGTCTCGTGCTTCGAAGCGCCTGAGGGTCGGCGTCCGAATGATCTGTACCCGTTTTCGTTCCTGTTCCGCAAGATGGCGAAGCACGGCATCACTCGGCGGGGTGAGCGGTACCGGCGCGGTCTGCGTCGGACCGGTGGCCGAGGGGGTCTCCGGCGTGGGTGGGCGTCGGGATTCTCGAGCGAGACGTTGGCGCTGGTGCTCCAGTGTCGGGTCATCGAAGCGAATGGTGAGACGGGAACGAGCAGCCACCTGTGCCACACGAGTTTTAAACGCATCGGAGCCCGACACCGCAATCGTGGTGCCATACTTGTGTACCGCTAAACGGAGCGCCGCCTCAATCCCGTCATTCGTCACTTCCCGCGACACCTGGAGGCGGGTGCCGTCATCGCGGACAGCCGAGAGCCCGACCCGATAAATGATGGTGCCCTGTTTGGTGATGTGGTCCTGATTCGCGCCCACAACGGCATCCACGAGTCTCGTTCCAACCGCCGTGATCGTGTCGCCAGTCAGACCGTGCGCGGCGTCCCGGGCGCGCAACGCACGCAGCGCCTCCTGGTCGCCCGCGAGCGCCTGTTGTCGCAACCAATCAGCCCAGGTCAGTCTGGTGCAGCGTGCCGTGATGGCGGCACAGTCTCGTCGATGGCGATCAACAATCTGACGGAGATCAGATCGAAGCGACTGAGACACACGCATGTACAGAAGCTTTTTTGTGATCCGTCCGCTCATGGTCAATTTGATCGTGTCCCGTTTGATCTGTGCCGCTCGCTTCGCGGCGTCCATGGCGTGTGCCTTGCGGGTCCGCGCCTCCTGCATCGCGACCGCTCGTGCTTGAGTGCGGGTGAGCCGGTCTTGTTGATACCGCGCATAGAGCGCCCGGGTATCCATGCGGCTGCGAACCGGCTTCGGTTCGTAGCGGCGTGTGGGCTTCGTGGTCTGGACGAGACCGGAAGGCTCAAACAGACCAAGACGACGTTCAAGCGACACCTTCGAGAGGTCCCGCGCCACTGAACTGGCCCGCACAAAGGTCCCCTGCCCGTCTGTAATCACAAACCCTTGACCTCGCGGGTGGATGGCCAAGCCATGCTGATGCAGCACCTGATGCAATGCAGACCATGAGTGCGCGGCACGCAGGTCCTCAAGGCACTCTCGCTGCATCCACCCAATCAGGCTTTCCGTCCCCGCCTGTTGCTCCATATCTGAGGCCCGATTCTCCCCGCCGGTTTTCCGGACCTGGTGATGGTCTCGTTCGAGGTGAAAGACCTCTTCCAACCTGTCACACAGTTCGCCAAAAGCCCGGTAGGCGTTGTACGGCTCATGGAGGGTGTAGCGGGTCGGGTGGATTTTATTGATGGCGAGGTGAAGATGCATATTGTTGGTGTCATGGTGGAGCACACTCACCCGCTGGTGCTCGCCGAATCCCAGTCGGTGGCAGACGCGAGCTTCGATCGCACGCAGGGTCTGTGCCGAGGGGAGCTCCCCAGGCCGGAAACTGATGATCAGATGGTACGTCTTATCCGACTTGGCCCTGGTGTTGAGCGATTGGGTATTCAGCATTTCAAGTGACGCGGCGTCGGGCCGGTGACTCTGACAGTTCGTCAACGTGATCTCCCCGACCCGTTCCTGTCGACCGTGGGTGTTCGTCAGATAGTCCACGAGGGATACGACGTTACTCTTCCGCAAAGATCGCATCGGCACATGTTTGATGATCATGTGCCGTCGTCCTTCCGTGCACTCGTGTCTGAGCTCGTGCGTGAACTCGTCATGGGCTCGGCTTGTGGGCGAAGAACCTTCTGCATCAGCGCCACCATCTCATCTTGCGTCCGGTCGATCTTCTTCAACGTCTCGCGGACGGTGCGGGCTTCGATCCCTCCGACGGACTGCTCCTTCGAGAGCCAGAGCTTCAAGAGTCCGCCGAGTCGTCCCAGATCGCCATTGATTTTGACCAACCCCTCTACTTGATGGTTGTCCACGATGCTGCGAATGGGATAGCCCATGCCGACACGCAACAGGTAGGACGACTTACTCAATCCGGTCGAGCGGGCTTGCTGCTCGATGGTCTCCCGCTCGTCGGGGAAACAATAGACCTTGATCGGCTGGTAATCTTTGCGATTCTTTGGTGCTCGAGTCTTCATCCGCCTGTTCCGCAGGATAGATCCCCGTTGAGCGCGAAGGCGCGAAGAAGGAGCCTGTGAATGGTGGCCGACCAGTCACATTAGTAGGCCCCCTTCACCTATCCTGCCCTGGATATGATCATTCTTCTTTTGGATCTAATCATACTTCATACTCTGTTGCAATCGTTGTTTGATCTTTGTTCTTGCATTGTTCTCTCGTGTATTCTACGCTCTCTGTGATCGAGAGCCCAGGGGTATGATGGAGACAAGTCTGTCGGGACGGATTGCGGAGCGCGCGAAGAAACAGCGTGCCTCGAAGCGTGAGCGGAACCGGGCGGTGGTCCTCGCGTTGCGCCAGGAGATTCACCAGGCGATGGCGGATGGCTGGCCGGTGGCCACGATTTGGCGGACGTTACAAGAAGAAAAGAAAGTGGACTTCAGTTATCAGGCCTTTCGGTTGTACGTGAATAAGTTGGTGCGGAAGCAGGCGGGAGCGAGCATCGTCCCACCCCCCGTCCTGCGAGCGCCGGTCTCATCGACGAAGACATCCACGCCGTCTCGCACAGGAAGAGGAGGCGGCTTCACGTTTGATCCCACTCCAAAGAAAGAGGACTTAATCTAATGGCACAGATTCACCTGGTCTTACAGGGGAAAGGTGGCGTCGGCAAATCGATGATTGCGTCGTTCATGGCCCAGTACAAACGATCAAAGGGGCACACGCCTCTGTGTATCGATACCGATCCGGTGAACGCCTCGTTTCAGGCGTATAAAAGTTTGAAGGTGCACCATCTGCAGATTCTGAAGGGGGATGAGATCGACCCGCGTAGCTTTGATCAGTTGGTCGAACTTGTGGCGAAGGCCAAAGAGGACGTGGTGATCGACAATGGCGCGAGTTCCTTTGTGCCGCTCTCCGCCTATGTCATCACGAATCAGGTGCCGGCCTTGCTGCATGACATGGGGCATCAGCTGGTCGTGCATACCGTGGTCACGGGCGGGCAAGCGTTGTTGGACACGGTGCACGGCTTTACCCAGCTGGTGAAGCAGTTTCCGGCTGGCGTCCTGTTTGTGGTGTGGCTGAATCCCTACTGGGGTCCAATCGAGCTGGAGGGCAAATCGTTCGAGCAGATGAAAGCCTATGTGACGAACAAAGATCGCGTCTCGGCAATCATCCGGCTCCCGGACTTGAAGGCAGAGACGTTCGGGCGCGATTTGAGTGACATGCTGCAGCAGCATTTGACGTTCGATGAAGCGATTGCATCGTCAGGGCTCACGATCATGGCACGGCAACGGTTGTCGATCATCAAGAAGCAACTCTTTGAACAATTTACCGCCGTACCGGTGTTGTGATGGGCGACGATCCTACCGACGACTTACTCAAAGAGATCGCGTCGAAGCATGGCGTGGCGCTGGGCCGAGAGGACCCGCTTTTGATCGTGCAGACCATGCATGCTCGGCTATTGGCCGAGAGCAGGTCCGCGCAACAGGCGATGCTTGACGACTATCGCACCACGCTCGAAGGCCTGTTGGAACGATGGAGCGCGGAGACGAAAGCCAAAGCAGAACGGATTGTCATGGCGTCGCTCACGGCCAGCACGGAGACCATGAAGGCGCAGATGGCGACTCACGCCACGGACCTGGCCCGCACTCTCCGGAAGGAAGTCACTGAGATGCTGGAACAGACTGACACGCGGATGCGCCGGGCCACCACACTGGGGTACTTGAATCTCCTCGCAGCACTCGTGACTTTTCTCGCAGCCGTCGTGGTCTATTGGACGCTTCACTCTTAACACGTCCGCTACGTTCTGACACAATCAGACCCTTGGGAAGAATCCTCCTCATCTGTCTGCCTTCCCATTCAAGGACACCGGTCACGGGTGCATCGCCGCATGAAAGCGCCGCACACCTTTAATATCCTTCTCGCGGCGGCGTGTCTCGGCAATGTCATAATTGGACTGCATCTTCATCAGCGTATCCATTTTGACGCCAAAGGCCTTTTCGATCCGCAAGGCCATCTCGCCGGTGAGGTCAGCCTTACCGTTTAACAAATTTGAGAGGGCAGGGCGGGAGACATCCAGCACGGCAGCGGCAGCGGTGACGGACAAACCAGCCGGTTGAATGATCTCGGTACGGATAAAATCGCCGGGATGCGGCGGGTTCTTCATAGGCATGGCCGGGTGCTCCTGTGTTAGTGATAATCTTCTAAATTCACGTCATAGATTTCTTGTTCGGGGGCATCCACGCGGAACGTCAAGCGACGGTTGCGCGTCACGCTCAAGCTGACCGTGCCTTTTCGGTCGCCGGTCAACGTGTGCGGTTTCCATGCGGTGAGGGCGCGCACTTCGTCGACACCGCTCATCACGTCCAGGAAGGCGAACATCTTCCGCAACTTCTCCACCGTATCAGGCGGCACGCCCTTGGCGTTGTCATCCAGATAGAGTCGTTGTAAGCCTTTATGGAGAAAGTTCCGTATCTTCACAGTCAGAGTGTAGCCTGTAACGTAACACTTGTCCACATACAAGTGTGGCCGAGATGGAACGCGACGCCCCTACGTGGGGCGGCTCATGGGGCGAGCAACCGCGCCAGCGCGGACACTGGCACGCCTGCAGCGCCCCATCCGCCGAACTCAGAATCAGGCGTCCCCGCCCCGTGGTGGGTGAGGGGCGGGAAACGCGATAGAAAGAAGGAAAGAGAGTCCTGATACTCTCCCCTCCTACCTGCGGTCTCATCGCACCAGCGCCATTCCTCCTCAGTCTTTCGGCGCGGCCAAGGCGTGAGGATAGTGCTGGGCGAGGATTCGGTTCAGCCGATGGATCAGATCCGGTCGCTTAAAGGTCACATGCCCGTTCTGATTTTTAAACAGGCGAATGGAGACATAATCATTCTCGGCATGCTTCGGCCATGCTGAGGTCCTCTGCATCGCATCGGCAATGAGCCGATAGGCTCCTCTCCGATGATTGGCCTCCGGCTTGCCATCACAGAGGTGAAAGACGCGGAGGAGATCGTCCAGCTGATCGGTCTGCCGTAGATTGGCGCCGCCGTACGACGTCAAACAGGTCATCACCAAGCGCTTGCCAAATTTCTGTGGCAGATTCGTTGTGTAATCCCATGAGAGACGGCGGAAACACTCAATCACCCCCTGCTCGAACATGTCCACCCGTGAGTCATGGAGCGTGGCAAAGGTGGCGCGAATGGCGTCGCACGTCAATTCCGGCACTTTCTCCGCTCCGATTTGCTCATCCACCTCCTTGCGCTTCGACGCCGACATGACCGAGCGCATACCCGAATCATGCAGGAGCGTGGTCCATCCGCCGGCATCCACACAGGCTTGGAATGTCTCCAGCAGCGTCGTCCTATTCGAGAATTCCCCCGTCATACGGATACCGTGACCTCGCCACCCACGGGCCATCGAAAGATCAGGAAATCCGAGCCGTGCCGCCGTTGCCAGGGCGTGGGCCTGCTCGAGTTTGTCGAGCGCCTCGCGAAAGAGCGTCAGGACCGCCTCCCGTTGCTGCAACAGAGTGGCGATGCTGAGACTCGGAATCAGGTCGTGTTGTGGTCCTGCGTCACCGTCCGGGCTCACAAAGATGGTCTCCGCTTGGGTCGTCATGCTGGCGTCCTTTCTGTTCCCACGGTTGGTCCTTCATATGGAATCTGAAACGGGCCGACCCAGGCGCCGGGGCGCGCCTTTGCGGTGAGGTCGGCGACGATCTGGTCTTGCACGGCTCTATCGACGCCTTGTTGTGTCCAGTAGGCCCGTGCGTGTCGTTCGGCTTCGTCCATGATCGCTCCTGCATGGCGAAAAGACGCCACAGGGGCCTGTCGTTGACAGTCTGGACACATCGCAAAGGCGGAGTCGTCGTAGTCCGCGCCTCCCTCGTCGTCAAGAAAGGGCGTCCGTTCATCGCGGAGCCTCAGGCGTGTGGTCATGGTCACGGTAAACGGTCCCCAGCTCTGGCAGTCCGGGCAGTGCCATTTCTCGCCCTCATTCGTATTCGCTGATTCGTCGATCCTGTCTAGAGTCATGGTGTTATCCTTTCTTCTTCCTCCAAGTCTGTTGACCTGTTCCGTTCGTGTCACCCGTCATCCGTACTTCGACCTGCCGTCTTACCCCTCCCCGTATAACCAGCCTTCATCAGCGAAAGACACGTGCCGCCCCTCGCCCATCACAATATGGTCGAGCACGCGAATGCCCAGTAACTCGCCCGCGCTGACGAGTCGTTTCGTTAAGGTGCGGTCCTCCAGGCTCGGTGTGGGATCACCGGAGGGGTGATTGTGGGAAAAAATCACGGCTGCCGCGCTCATGCACACGGCGGCTTTAAACGCCTCACGTGGATGGACGATCGAGAGCGTGAGGCTTCCGACCGACACGACCTGATAGCCGATGGGGGCGTGTTTCGCGTCGAGAAACAGCACGAGAAATTCCTCATGCGGTCGCCCCTCGAAGTGGGCGCGGAGAAATCTCGACACATCGTGTGAATCAGAAATCCTGGGTGCGCCATAGAGGAGTGAATGACTTTCCTTCACCACCTGCAGCCGATAGAGGGGGATACAGACTGACGTGGTGCCATGCTGATTCTGGTTTGCTGAAACGATCTTCTTCGCCATCTTCTCGCCTTTCCCTTGGGTGTGGTGCCTGGTGAGGGAGCTGGAACGGCTGCTACCGTTCCGATTCCCGTTTTTGTGTTTAGCGTCGATTCGTGTCATTCACATAATTCAGGTGTGCCACACGTTCGAGCGCCGCCAGATCCTGGCGCATGCGCTCGCAGTAATGGCGGAGATCCGTGAGGAAGTCGGACAGGACCGTTTCGATTGAGGCGCCCGGCTCCCGTAAGCCTGCGACACGATAGTAGGCCAGCGCCTGCGCGGCTCGATCCGCTCGGATCGCATTCGGATGCCGCTTACCTTTTCGGACATTCGCCCGATACATCGTTGTTGTGTTCATCCTCGTTTCCTTTCTGTTGGACTGTCTCCCCATGAGAACAGCCACCCACGAGACCAACGGCCACATCGCGTCGACCGGCCCACCGGTCTCTTTCACGAACATGTGTTGCGCCTCTCACGCACAGCAGGAGGCGCAACAGAACGTCCGAGTCTGGGGTCCCCGGCCGGCTGCACGCGTGACAGCCCTCCGGCCCGTTGGCTGGCGCGATTGCACCCGGACGGGCCCCACACCGTTGGGGGCGAGAGAATGGGATGGAGTGGGAGAACAGTCAGCACGGTCGAGCCGCCGAAGGCGACACGACGGTGCTCAATGAAAGGCACGGCGCTGGCGCGGTGCCACCATGCTGTGGGAACGTGCCAACACATTGGTGAGTCCATGCTCGGGTGCGTACGAGTGGGGAGAAGGGAATGGGAGGGGTCAGGCAAGGCCGACGAGCGAGCGAGGCCCGCCGGCCCTGAGCGAGTTAGTCGATCGCTCGAAAAATCAGGCCGGCCTCGGGATGATCGCCAGCGAAATCACGCAACAGATGGAAGTACTGGGCGATCCGAGGACCAAGTGGATCGTCCTCCAACGCGAACGATACGTGACTGAACGTGAACAGGGACACGATGATTCCGGCGGCATGGCCAGAGACCGTAGCCTCAAAGAAGTTGTCCGCATGCACGAGTGGATAGCGTTCATGACTTGGTGCGAGATAACACCCGCCGTTGCTCAAGTCATAGAAGTGCCAATAACCTCCGATGTACGTTGGACACAGCTTGGCGAACTGCGCGTAGAGACAATTCTCCACCGTGAGCATGTGCGTGCCAAAGTGGCGGGGCAGAAACTCGAGCCGGTCCTCTTCCGGCACCACGGTTGCCACGATCGCTTGTTGTTCGTTGTTGAATGGTTTCATGTCATTCCCTCCGAGTTGTCCCAGGCGGAATTGCCTGGGTGGAGGGTCTCCAGCACACCGAACGCGCAGGAGTCAGGGCCGTGTGACACACGCTCGCGAGCACGAGGCGCAGCCGCGCGCGGAGGCCTTGACGTCGAGACCGGTGTGATAGCCTCACGACACACTGGCAAGCACGCCCCCTCCCCTCCTGTCTGTCAGCGGTCTTTCTTCCCCACCGATGCGAGTGACGAGACCGGATTGAGTAGGCGTCTTCGCACGGTCCATCCGCGCGGTGCCGATGGACGGTGCCAATCAAATACAGGTGCGGAACGGCGCGTGCGCGGTGCCGTCCATCGGTCTGTGTGATTGGGGTCATGTGCAGGGCGTGAGTCCCGCCGTCTGGCGGGCTGCGCGGAAGCGAACCAGGAGCCGCGTGGTCGCCGCAGGCGAGACGCCAAACCAATCTGAGTGGTACCAACGTGAGGGGACCGCGCCGCGCACGATCACGACGATCATGGACCAATGATGAAAAAACTGCGGCAGAAGGGTTCCTCGACGTTGATGCCGTGCGCCTTGGTGTTGGGCATGAACGACCACCAAGAATCATGTTGGGTGTTGATTGTCCTCACACGCACCCACCGTCAGCTAGCGGCCAATTTGCGACAGTCGTTAAGGCAATCTCCACGCCGGAAAGCTGCCGTTCTTTCGAGCGGTACTACAATCGCGGCCGGTTGCATTCGGCGTTGGGCTACCACTCACCGGAAGAGTTCGAGCACGCAGCGAGTTCGGTGATCCCTGCGACTGGAGCCACCATGCGGTTTTTCAAGCCTCGAGCGCTCGCTCGAGCGGCATCATCAGCCAGAGATCAGGCTGAAGCACGAGAGGCGGTATGAGCAGCAATATTCATTGAACGACTGAGTATGCTAATTCCAAACTGTCTCAGCAGAGGGGTTTACCCCCACATCCTTGTGAACTCACTGTAGAGATTGTATGCTTACGGTCTGGGTATCAGTCATCTAGCGTTATCCTGTCTTTAAACCCCTAGTGTGAATGGGTCGGCAAATCGTCATGATCATGGTTGACCATCCGGTGATGCTTTTCACCTGAGGCCGTGGCAGGATCGACATGAATCGTGGCATTGCCGAGGTACGGTAAATGATGCAGGAGTTCATGCCGCACGGCTCGGGCAATCTCGTGACCTTGTTCAACCGAGAAATCGGACTTCACGGCGATATTAACATCGGCCAGCAACCGATGCCCTACCCATCGAACCCGCACCTCAGTAACTTCTAACACCTCAGCCACATGTTGTGCCGAATGGGTGACCTCGTCAATGACTTCAGGATCGACCCCGTCCAGCAGACGAGAGAACAGAGATTTTCCCGACGCCCACACAATCTTGAAGATCACGAATGTAATAGCCAGACCAACGAGGGGATCAGCCTGCGGATATCCCAGCCACACGGCACCAGCTCCTAGAAACACCCCCAGACTCGACAACGCATCCGTTCGAGCGTGATAGCCATCAGCGACGAGGGCTGCACTGCTGATTTCTTTGCCCACCCGAATCCGTAACCTCGCCACGAACTCATTACCAGCAAAGCCCACCAGGGATGCCACAGCGACGGCACTGAGATAATGGATCTCCTGCGGCTCGAACAGCCGGCTCACGGATTCGTAGGCGACCATGACTCCACTGAGGAGCATGATGAACACAATCACGATTCCAGCCAGGTCTTCCACACGGCCATAGCCATAACTAAATCGCTTACTCGGCTTCTTCCGGACCATCAAAAACGCAATCCACAGAGGGATAGCCGTCGCGGCGTCGCCAAGGTTATGGATTGTATCCGCGAGGAGCGCGACACTCGACGTTACTGCAACCACGGCCGCTTGCAGGAGCGCAGTCAGGAGTAATCCCACCATCGACCATTTGACCGCCCAAATTCCCTTTTCGCTCGTCAGGAGAGCTGGATCAAGAGTCCCGTGGAAATGATCGTGGTCGTGGGTTTCCTCAACGATAGGAATCTTCATAGGCATGATCAGGCCCTCCTACCATGTCAAAGTCCGAAGAAGACAACAGTGTTCTCCCCTGCATATTCTGAGCAGAATTATCCATGACAGACTTTTCGGTACAGTGCGGGGAGAACGAGAAGGGTCAAGATTGTGGAGGTGACCAAGCCTCCGATGACGACGGTCGCGAGGGGCCGCTGGACCTCGGCGCCCATCGTCGTGGCTAATGCCATGGGAAGAAAACCGAGGCTGGCGACGAGTGCCGTCATCAGCACGGGCCTGAGTCGGTCCATGGCCCCCTGCGTGACGGCCTGCTCAGTGGGGAGCCCTTCTGCTTCAAGGAGCCGGATATGGCTGACCAGCACGACGCCATTGAGCACCGCAATGCCAAACAGCGCAATGAATCCAATGACTGCTGAAATGCTGAGTGGCAAACCCCGTACCCAGAGGGCCAGGATGCCCCCAGATAACGCCAGGGGGACATTGAGAAAAATGAGTAACGCGGGACGCATGGCCCCGAAGATGACCGACAGGACACCCAGAATCAAAAGAAGGGTGATCGGCACAACCACGGCTAACCGGCTGGTGGCTTCCTGGAGATGCTGAAACTGTCCGCCCCATGTCAATTCGTACCCCATTGGAAGCGATACCTCGCGTGCCACGGTGCGTTGCGCCTCTGCCACGAAGCTGCCGAGATCTCGTCCTCGAATATTTGTTTCGACCACGATACGTCGCTGCACGTGCTCCCGACTGATCTGCGCCGGTCCCGTGTCCACCCGGACCGCTGCGACGCGGGAAAGAGGAACGAGTTCACCTTGACTGGTTGGGATGAGCAGATTGCCCAGAGCGAGAGGATCAGCAATGGCTCTGTCGGCTAAGCGGACAACGAGGTCAAAACGCCGTGCCCCTTGCACCACCGTGCCGACGACACGTCCCACACGTGTTGTTTGCACAAGGGTGAGCACGTCGTCTGCCGTGAGCCCATACCGGGCGATCTGTTCCCGATCCACAATCACTCGCAACAGTGGCAGGCCCGCGACCGGTTCAACTTTGACGTCAGCTGCGCCCCTCACGGTTTCTAACTGACGCGCCACGGACTCGGCCTGCTGTTTGAGCACGTCCAGATCAGGCCCAAATATTTTGACGGCAAGATCGGAGCGCGTGCCCGCGATCAACTCATTGAAGCGCATCTCGATCGGTTGCGTAAAGCCGAGGCCGACACCTGGCACCGCTTCGAGAATAGCGGGCTTCATCTTAGCGATCAGATCCTCACGAGTACTCGCTGTCGTCCATTCGTCCTGCGGCTTCAGAATGACGAACACATCGGACAACTCCACTCCCATCACGTCGGTCGCCACCTCGGGGCTCCCGGTTCTGGTCACCACCTGCACGACTTCTGGAAATTGGCGAAAGACTCGTTCAACGTCTAACGCAGTCCGGACTGACTCACTCAGCGACACGCTGGGCAATCGCCACACTTGGATCGCCATGTCTCCTTCGTCGAGTCGAGGCACAAACTCGATGCCGAGCCACCCGGTGATTCCAAGACTCACCACGAACAGCCCCACAGCCGGTGTCACCACCCACGCCGGGCGTGCCATCGCCCATCTGAGACAGGGCTGGTAGGTACGGCGTAGCATGCCGATCACCGGCGTGTGCTCGTCTCCAGGCTTAGCCCGCACAAACCACAGGGCGAGCAGGGGGGTCACCGTCACTGCGAGGAGGAGTGATCCTGCCAGAGCCAGAATGACAGTCAGTGCCATCGGACGGAACATCTTGCCCTCGATCCCGGTCAGCGCCAGGATCGGCGCGTACACGAGAATGATGATGCCGACGGCGAGGGTCATGGGGCGAAGAACCTCTCGACCAGCTGCCTGGATCTCACTGAGTCTTTCCTCCTGGCTCATGACGCCTTTCTTCGCCAATCGTCGAAGGATGTTGTCGACCATCACCACGGAGCCATCCACGAGCAACCCAAAATCGATGGCGCCGAGGCTCATGAGGTTGCCGGAGAGTCCGGCCTGCATCATCCCGGTAAACGCGATCAACATCGACAGCGGAATGGCGGACGCCACAATCACGCCGGCGCGGAGATCGCCGAGAAAGAGGAACAGCACGGCCATGACGAGGAGTCCCCCTTCAAGCAGATTGTTACGGACCGTGTGCATCACCTTCGAGACAAAGATGGTTCGGTCGTAGTAGGGTTCGATGGTCACACCAGGAGGGAGTGTCGCTTCAATCTCTCTCACGCGGGTCTTGACACGTTCAACAACCTGTTGCGCGTTCTCGCCCGCCAACATCTGGACCATGCCGATGACGGTTTCGCCCTCTCCCATCGCCGTCGCCGCGCCGATGCGGAGTGCCGACGCCTCCTTGACCACCGCCAGGTCTGAAACCAATATCGGCACGCCCCCAGCGCCACGCGCCACCACAATCCTCGCGATGTCGGCCACCTGGGTCGCCAAGGCCTCACCACGAATGAGCAATTGCTCACGCTGATGCTCAATGTAGCCGCCGCCGGCGATGGCATTGTTCCGTTCGAGCGCCTCAAACACGTGCCGAAGCGACAGTTTGTAGGACAGGAGCTTCGCGGGATCTACCACCACTTGGAACTGCTGAGGTTCTCCTCCCCAAATGTTGACTTCGACCACGCCCGGCACCGCTCGCAGGCGCATCCCGATTTCCCATTCGAGGAGTGTCCGGAGTGTCATGGCACTGTAGCCGTGTCCCTTCACGGTGAATTGATAGACTTCACCCAATCCGGTCGTCAGCGGTCCCATGATCGGACGGCCATACTCGACTGGGATACGTTCCATCGCACGGGCAAGTCGTTCGGCAACCAACTGTCTCGCGCGGTAGATGTCCGTCCGATCTTCGAAAATTGCGGTGACCACCGAGAGTCCATAGCGCGACACAGAGCGGAGCTCGCGTAGGGCGGGCAATCCATTCAGCGACGCCTCGATTGGAAACGTAATGAACTGTTCCACTTCAACCGGACCGAGGGCGGGGGAGCGAGTCAGGATTTGGACCTGAACCGGGGTCAAATCCGGCATGGCGTCAATGGTGAGGTGGAAGAAGGACCACAGGCCGATGACGATGATGAAACCCGTCGCCACCAGCGTGAAAAATCGGTAGCGCAGCGAGAGGGTAAACAGCCGTTCCATCTTACCCTCCCTCGCCGGACTCGATGTGTTCTTTGAGTAGTACGTTCTTCAGGTCGAAGACACCGTCAACCACCACTTGCTCGCCCGCTGTCAGTCCTTTGCGCACTTCAACCCACCCCCCGCCTTCGCGACCGACTTCGATCGGGACGAACGCATATCCAGTCTCCCGCTGAACGAAGACGCCACGCACGTTGTCCGCGGTCGTCAACGCTGAGACAGGAATCGCCAAGGTCGGTGGACTCGGGATGAGCAACTGAACCTCCACATACTCTCGTGGCTTCAGGCGCTGCTGCTGATTCTCGACCTCGAACCGAACTCGAATCGTCCGGGTGGACTCATCCGCGACCGGCGCAAGATACGTGAGCGGAGCCGTCACCGGCTCTCCGCCCTTCGGCAGGATCGTCCCCACATCGCCCTCTTTGAACTGTCGGGCCTGTTCGATCGACAGATTTGCAAAGACCCAGACCCGGCTCGTGTCGACGATCTCAAACAGTTCCTTTCCAGGAGCGACTCCCTGCCCCCGCACGATATGTTGCGCGACGACTGTTCCGGCGATCGGCGAGGTGAGGATATAACGATGCCCCTCCATGTGACTGCCATGCTCTAGTTGATGCAATGCATCAGCCGTCAGGCCCATGTTTAGCAGTTTCTCGCGAACGTGTTGGAATCTCGCCTTCGTCTCCAGATATCGGCCCTTCTCTTCAATGAGCTTCCGCTCGGACACGACATCCTCGGCTCGCAATCTCTCCGTTCTCCGGAAGCTGTTCTCGGCCACATCGGCTTGCGCCTTGCTCACGAGGTACTCTTCAACCAACTGATCGAACTGCAAGCTACCGATCGCCACGAGCGGCTGACCGGGCTTGACCCGATCACCGAGCTGCACCTGGATCTTCTCGACTTGCCCTTCAATCCGAGACGTAATCTGAGCGACCTGCTTTAAATCGAGCGCAACTTCGCCTGGGGCTGTCACCACTTCTGGAACAATGTGCATGGCGACCGTGTCGATCCGTACTCGATCCCGCACCGACGGCGGGGGCTGAATGGTGCCGATGCGAAGAGCACCTGACTGTGGATTGGTTTTCGCCGGAGATGATACCGATTCGCTGCTGCGATCTCCGCACGCTGTCACGAACAGGCACAGGGCAAGCAGGCACGCACCGCTCTGAGTGCTCCTTCTGGTTCTCATTGATCAGGCTCCTATCTGAATCTCTTCGCAGACGATACGCTCAACCCACCCATGGTAAGCCGGACGACTCAAGGTGGACGCCATCCCGATCTCAGGAGGTCAGAGAATATGAAGGGCAGCGCCCTTCCCCCAACATCTGACAGCGATAGGTTGCGTTACTCGACTATGAAGACATGAAACAATTGATTAGATGGATTGAACAGGAGGAGCACGCAGAGGGAGAGCAGTGGAGAGAAACACAATGCTGGGTGGAGTGTCGGGTTGCAATGCAGCCACGACAATGGCTTGGTCAGTCGTGGCACTGCCGTCGGGTGGAAATTCAGCAATGATAATCCCTGGCTTCGGCTGTGGACGATCAATCGGAACGGTCAGCAGTGAAAAGTTGAGTTCAGCGTGATTGAGCGCATGACCGAAGTGCGCACTAGTTTGAAGATGCTCATGCGCGGCTTCAGGACAGGTCGAATCGTGGCTAGTTTCTGTGAACTCGCAGTCGATGTCTGAGGAGAAAACCGTATGGATCGTGCCACCATGAGCATGACTTGCATCCCCATGATGATGCTCAACCTCGGGATGGACATGAAAGAACGGGACCACGAGCATCCATGTCGTTAGCCAGAACACTGTCAGTATACGGACTCGCGCCACGCGTGATTCCTTTCCGCACTGAGTCTGTCTTACCTTCGGCGAATTTCAGGCTACACCACTTCGATCACTGGGGCAAGTGTGCAGGATCTTTCATATTGTCGATTGGAGAAAAGCTTGTGTGCTAATTTGTGCGAACAATCCTCAAAAAAGACCGAACGAGGTAGAAGCACATAGAGTCAGTAGAAAGTCAGCAATCAGATGATTTTCAACGATAAACGGGGAAATTCCCCCGTATACAATCCCGCCTTCGGCACTAACTTTAGGCGCAAGTGCTGCTGTGAACGTTCTTTCTTCTACACCCCGTGAGAACCTGCTCGCGCCGTCATTCGATTGAACCACCTGCTAGCGGTCGGTCGTGAACGTCGGCTTGGGGTCGAGGACTGCCATCGGCCAAGTGCGGAAGTTCGTCGCTGAGATCGCACCGCCATAAAGCGGTCCTAATCCCTGTCGCATTAGCGCCCAGCATCATTTGCCGGCGGAGGCGGGCGAAGCCCGCTGTAGCCGGTCAGGTGCATGCGGATGCTAGCTGGCGGAGGCTCTACTCGGGGCTTCGACCACGGGCATTCTCGCCGCCAAGAGTTCTCGTTTGAGTTCTTGTTGCCATCGCTGCGCATCGTCCATGCGGATGTAGACAATGCCATCGAAGTCTGATGGCGTTTCGAGACCGGGTGTAATCAGCGCGCATACCTTCGCCTGACCGAGATGCGACAGGAAGTAGCCCAATTCCAAAATCACGTTCTGGCGAGCTCGCGGCGCGAGCTTCCCTCCCTTCAGGCTTCCTACATCGTCGTCGGTCATTATGACTACAGCGAAAGTCACCAGGTCCGCTTCCTGAATGAACTTAGTGAGCAGATGGCGCCCCATGTTGGGTTGATCATGAAGGACGATTCCCACTAATCCTATGCTATCCAGGAAAGACACAACAGCGGTGCGGGCGATATCGTTCTGGCCATGCACCACAAAGACGCGATTCGGTGAGCGGTCGGCAGAGGCGGCCACGGGGGCTACGTCGGTCGTGGGCGCAACCCCTTGAGTCAGAGGCGGTGAGCTCTCCTCTTCGGCCTCTCGTTTCGTAGCGGAGGCTCGTCTGACGAGATGCGCGGACAACAACGAATTCTCTGCAGTTACTGCTGACGGGTTCTTGATCGCGAACTGAACGATCGCATTGGCTCGATCGCGACGACTCCCTGCATCCCGTCCGGCAGAGAGATCTGCCACACCCGCTTCCAGCAACAGGTCATCGATACTTGTGTGGCTCCATTCGGAGATAGAGTTTCGTGCATTGAGGAGAGATGCCCGAGTGGGTGCAAAGAGTGGTTTCTCTTCGAAACGACGGATAGCAGAGGTGTCAAACTCGATGCCAGCGGCGCGAAGAACTGTGAATAGATCCCGCTCCTTTACTGCCCAGTGATTTCGGCTGAACTCGAATTGTTCGATGTCCAGCTCTGCGCGGATCCGCCATAGGTGGTCATTCAGGATCGGGGCTTTGCTCGGGCATAGATCGACCGTTAGCCGAATTTCTCTACCCAGATCACGAAGTTCCGAGATCCGGGCGATACGCACGAGTTCTTCCGCTCGGCCCTCATCCATTAACACGCAGGGCCACGACTTAAAACACTCGATGGCTTCTATTGACAGTGGCCGCAGTTGTTCTTGGATAGGTTCGCTAGTGTACTCCAAGAAGCGGCTCTTATCGAATTGGAAGGCTCCTTCGTCCCAATCACGGAACTGATGCGACACCAGCAAGCTATACACGCTGAACGATCTCCATCGTAGAAACGGTAGTCTCTCCGTCTGCTAACACCCGGCTCCACCTGTAAGGCGCACCTCAACGACCGGCCGCGAAGCGGGCCGCTAGGATGTTCGTGTGGAATGACGTGTTAGGCGCGCTCACTGAGGGGGCCTTCCTTGGATTCTTTTTTCACTTTTTCCCATTCTTCTTTGAGGAGGTCTTGGCTAACCCGAACAAGACGTTCGAGTGCCTCGTTCAGTTCCTTTTGTCGCGATGGGTCAGTGTATTTGGGTATTTCCTTGATCAGAGCTTCAATATCTCGATCGTGCGCTCCCTTCGGGTTCAGTCGAAGGCGAATTACGTGACGAAGCCTATCCACTTCCTTCAGAAGATCCGCTTCGCTAGCCTTGCCCTCCAAGTCCGTACACGACCAATGGTAAGTGAGTCCGCATAACGCCGCGATGTCTTGACGAAGCTGCTCAATCCACTTTATGCGCTGACTTGTGACTGTGTTGATAAAGGTGGTCCGCTTATTGGTGCGCAGGTTGGCCCACAGATTCCACAGACCCAGAACGAAAGTCACGACGACGCCAGCGGCAAGGACCCAATCTTTTGCCTCCATGTGCTCCCCTAGCGCCTAACAATGTTTGGCGGATCCATAATAAGAACCGGATCTGCCAATTTCTGTCCACATAGCACGCCACAACAGTTCGTGAAGAATACGCTATGTTCATTGTCGTTTCAATGAGTTACGGGTGCTGGACCATCTATCACGGGTTCTTATGCGGATCCGCGTAAGACCCCCTCTGATAGCGGTCGGTCATGTTCTTCCGCTTTGGGTCGAGACTGTGTGAAAACTCGTATGCAGTTCGATTTTGCATGATTTCAGGGGTCCTCAGACCATTACCCGGCCAGAAATAATCGACTACAGCTCATTCTGAGAGGTCGATTTTCTTAGACTTCAATTCCTTTCCCGTTCTCACACAGCCTCGGTCGATAACCGCCGGTTGCTTCCGACAGCGTTTGCCCGGTCACGTCTCAGTTTCTACTCAATTTATATCGCTTGACTCCTGTACCCATTGCGCCCAGGGTGATGGTGTCAGGTGTGAAGCCTCGCTGGCTGTCCCATCTCTTGCGCTTCCTGACCCTTCCCAGCGTGACCGATTCCCCAGTCTCCGCCGTTGTTACACCAGAGTTACCGTCGCTGCCCTCTCACCTGAAAACGCGAGGTTCGTTGTGTCGTCGAGAGGGGCGCGAGGTTCTCATCTTCGCACCAAGGGGTCCACGATGAATCAGGTGCAATTCAGGCGATCATGCCGCGAATCAAACCTAAGGGAGGGACGGATATGAGAAAAATGATTATCAACAAGAGCTATGATGAATTTAGCGTGAGCCCATAAGGCGTTTATCCGATTGCGTGAGTTGGGGCAGCAGGAGGCTCTGCAGGAGACCGATCGGGGTGCGTATTGGCCTGCGTCAGCCACACCGCGGGAACCGAGTCTGAATCAGTGCGGGAAGCTCATTCCACGAGACGATGACAAGCTGGTTCGTGTGCCTGAAGAGCTTCGGGAAACAGCCAATGGGCGTGCCGCCGAACTCAAGATCGCCTCAATCCCTGACGACGTGCAGTGGGTGATTACCAAGACAGACGGCCACGAGCAGGTACGCGAAGTGCACCGCACGTGGGAAGGAAGAGGCGATGACGGTCAACGCGAAACAGGATCGGGAGGACGGGCTCGTTTGAGATTAGGTGAGACGACTGATGCGCATTGGTATCTTCCCCTAAGCGTTCTTGGCTCGATCGAAAGGCATAGACATGATTAGCATCCTCATAACGTTCGCGTTCATGGCACTCATGCTCCTGGTCGTTGGTTTCATCTCTTACGCGAATAGCGAGTGACCAGCTGCCGCACAGTGGATCGGGAAATTCCCGTTTCGTGCCTCAGCCCGGGCTCTCGTGAAGTATCGACACCTGCAGACGCGATGTGCGTCCTGACTCCCTGGTAGCGGTCGGTTATGTACTTCTCCTTTGGGTCGAATTGAGACAGTCTGCCGAACCTTCCACGATTGTCCGCCTTCAAGGTATCTGACACTGTTTGTCCGATCGGATGCCGACTATTCCATTTTATTTGGGAACCGGCCCTTTGATGATGGTGCGCGTCTCGAATAGTCCGGCAGTACCTTCCTCGCTTGTCCTCCCCAGCCCTCAAGTTTCTGCTTTTTCCCTTCTCGTTGAAATGCCGCAACCAACGCTCGTGCTCTCGTCGTTCGAATACATCGACTCAAGGCCAGCTCTCGAACTTCCGCCATTACACGGTGCCGAATCGACCGACTAAAACTGTCGATTACTTTTCTCCAGAATGGCTCATAGGCCTGATCGTGATATCCGACGAAATCATAGATTTCCTTTAACGCGTACGCCCTATCTTCTGTTTCTTCACGAATATCGAGACTGAGCTTCGTAGTATCCTCCTGTTGGACGATGACCTCCCGCACAGGGCCACGTTCAATCTCCTGCAACTTTTCCCGCTCATGTCGATATACTTCATGCCATGTTGGGCCCGCTTCCCAGACAATAATATATTCCTTTGTCTGGGAGGGCATCAGTTCCAATGACCATTTTCCAATGAATCCAAGTTTGAGCAACTCATCATGCGCAGGCTTCAATTGGCGTCGAATTTGAGAAATGGCTCGCAAGCGCTTCAAACTCAGGTTCATGGATAACTCTGCATAAGACTCACTCGCAGCTCCCCGCCCCACCCGAAACAGGGCATGCAGATGTTGATAGAGTAGTTTAGTCAGATCTCGCTGTAACGCCCAGAAGATCCGTTGATCCTGGATATGGCAATGGAAATTGTTCAAATTGGCCCAATACCAATCCGCCAGGCGAATCTGATGCGTCCATTGTCCTTCACTCCGATCACCAACTGACATCTCCTCCCGATCAATCCGCTCGAATATATGGACCCCTGTTTCCGCGCGTCGGCCTTTCGCATTCTTCCGATGTTCTTGCAAGACCAAGCCACTTAGTCGATCTAAAAATTCACGCACTTCCTGTTGGCGATCCCCATTCGGCGTTCGACCAGTCAATCGTATCAATTCGCGCCCGCTAATTCTTAAGACATCGGGCATTACACCTTCCCGTTCCCACATCATAGTGAGGGCACGTTCGAATGCCCGAAAATATTCCAAGTCCAAAACTGTCGGGTATCCCCACTTAGCGCTGGGCATAATTTCAATCTCAACCTTACGTGGGACTCCGTCTCTTTCCATTACTCTGGTCACAACCTTCGAAAGAGTGTCTGGACTGACTTTTCCCTTACCTGGAAGCTGCCACATAGGAATTTCTGAGATCGAGACCTCAGAATGGATCAGGCCATCTAAGACAGGAGCCGTTTTTTCTTTCTTTTGAAGAGTGGTATCCATCAGCGTGGCCGTAACGTATTCTTCTCTTTAACGTAAGGGTTTACGTGGGAAAGGAAGATGGAGAAATAATACAAAGATAAGATGATGAAAGTGATAAGGAATTGCATATCAGACATGTGTTTCAACCCTCTCACTTTGTTTCAACCCTCCCTAGTGTTTGTGCGAACCCTCTCACCTCTGCCTTGTGCGAACCCTCTCGCAGTTGTGTCAACCCTCCCGATTCAACGCCACTTTCTTGTGCGAACCCTCTCACCTGTGGATAATTCCCTAGTAACGGCTATTAGAAACATGGCTGCAGATCTCCTCTCTTTGCGCGAAAGAGCTGGAGATGAAAGGTTTTTGGATAAGACAAGATATTTGTCGAGTGAAGACGACGGCGAACGATGGGAGGAAAATCTTCAACCATGAGAGGGTTGGAACAAGAAGTTCGCAATGACACATTGGTCTCAGAAAGGGTGAACGAACGCTGGAGGCGGAAAGGGATACCATTTAGGAAGAGGTAGTGCGCTGAAAGTTATCTAAGTGTTCTTGTGCCTTCCGTAATCCTTCTTCAATAAGTCTAATGTCATGAGCACGGTTGGGGTGAAAACGGATAACAAGGCGAAACGGACCGTCATTTCCCCGAGCATCGAATCGAACTGACTGAGCTCCCTGGTTGGTCCGTGGGACCCGTGTCACCTCCTCCCGAATACGGCGAGCAGACCACCCACCCTCGATTGCTTGTCGCGCTACTTTCTGTAATCTGACGAGATTGGACCGTAATGGAAGAAGCTCCTGAACATGTGTCAAGGTCAGCGGAGATCCTGCTCCAAGGGTGAGGTCGATGATATGTTCGGGCAAGTCGAGGACCTGGAGCGCACGAGTGATCCGCGTTTTATCACATCCCAGCCGCTGGGCCAGTTCCGATTTCAAATAGCGGTGTTGTTCAATCAGCCGCTTATAGCCTTTCGCTTCCTCATAGCCGGTCAAGTCTTTTCGCAGGAGATTGTCTATGAGGGCCTCGGCTGCTGCAACATCTAGGTTGTCACGTCGTATTAACGATGGAATCGTTGTCTTTCCGAGAATCTGACACGCGCGCCATCGGCGTTCACCTGCCACAATGTGATAGCGGCCGTTGGCCACAGGACGAACATGAATGGGTGTCCGCACGCCAAATAAGCGGATGTTCTCCAATAGTTCAGGATCTGGTTCAGCCTGGAGTCTTGGTTGGTCCGGGCTCGGATCTAGAAGATCAAGGCGGAGATTGTGGACACGCTCCCCTTCCAATTCGAGAGAGTGAGGAGTATCGAGAGAATTCGAGGGGTCAGTTCTTGCTGGACCAGCGACTGGAACACGCGGAGAGCTTGGTGTGATCTCAGATGCGGCAGGTCGAGTCTCTGGCGGTGCAGCAAGTTGATCAGGAGATGGGGCGGAGGTGAGCGAGGATTTTGACTGTGGCGGATGGACTGTAACCCCAAGTGTTTCAGCAAGGACGTCGTGAATTGCGGTCTCACTGGTGATACCCAGTCCCATCAACGCTTTGCGGCTTTGTTCCTCGAGTTCCTGCCGTTCTTTGGATACTCGTTGCTTCCCACTCATCAGCTTACCGCAAGCTCAGCGGAGGTTGATTCTGAATCCGTCGCTACTTGAGCCTCCAAGAGGTCCCTTTTCTTACTGGCCTTCGCCACGCCCAATAAGACCTCTACGGCGAGCCCTGCATAATCTTCAGCGCCTGAGGCGCGCAACTCCTGTTGAAAGATCGTCTTATTCACCATGATGGCTTTACCAAACTCTGTGTTCTCGCGGATGACGGTCGAAAAGACCTGGTCCCCAAACGTATCCCGCATTGTTTTGACGATGGTTTTCGCCACATTTGTACGCATGTCACATCGGGTCAGAAGGTACCCCAACAATTCGGTCTTGCGCTCCGTTTTCACGACGTTGACCTGTTGAACTTTGTTTTGTAAGGAGCGCAGTCCATCCAGGGCGTATTTGTCACCGGCTGCAACTGGGACAATGACATAATTCGCAGCGTACAAGGCGTTGGACATAAAGGTGCCGAGATTCGGAGGGCAATCAATAACAACCATTTCATAGTTATTAAGCAAGGCAGATTGCCGAAATGCGGCGTCTAAACCAAGCAATGCACGTGGCGTTCCTTGGATATAACTCTCTTGCTCAAAGAGATCGATATGGGATGGAATGAGATCAAGATTTTTGGTGGAAGTTTCAACGATGGCTTCATCAAGCACCGCAGTACCGCCAAGGACGTGGGCCAGCGTCGTCTGCCCTTTATAGTCCCGACGTTCATGAGGGAACAACGTGGCCGTGAGGTTTGCTTGCGGATCAGCATCGACCACAAGGTATTTCTTTCCTTTACTGCTGCGAGCGAGGCCAGCGGCGAGATTCGCCGCTGTTGTGGTCTTTCCAACACCTCCTTTATGGGTGGCTATTGCGACTATCACCCCCATTGCCGACCTCCCAGTTATGATAAAAGAGACTAAGTGTTCATTGAAGTATAGAACTCGAATTATAATGTCAAGGAAAAATCCGTGGCCAAATTGTAGCGGACATGTATTTTACCCCTAGTTATAGGGCCAATTAGACTTGTGGGTAGATATATTCAGACAGATTGTGGGCCCTACTTATGATGATTATGGAGCATGAGTTAACCAAATTCTGATCGGACCATATGGCATATTCGAGCGTCCTAGGATCTGATATACGTCTTGAAACCCATAGTAGTTGCGTCAACGCAACTCATAAATGTTCATTAAACTATAAACATATTATTATAATAAATAGATTCCAACGACTATAAAGGCGTGGTTCTCAATTGATTACCGAGCTGGGCTCGCCCTGCTCCACAGGAGCTTGCTCTCACCCCCGCCCTCCCATTCGAGGAGCTCCAGCTTAATTAGAGAAAGTTATTAGAGTATTTTTAAATATACAATATATTTTATTACAGCAAATACAAACTAACATTTGTGAGTTGCGTCAACGCAACTCACAAATGCACCGGTCACAACTGCTGACCGATCAATGCGGATCAACGAAAAACTCGAATAACAATATGCAGAATTTATTAGAATGAAGCTGTGGTAGATACTTTGAAGGCCAATACGATTTGGATCATCGATAGTCTTAATATTTTAGCTGATAAAATTGACCAAGTTTGTAAGACACCATAACATTTGTTCACTTATTGAGATAAAAGAGAAAGCAATTGGCTAAATAACATCCCAATCCTTAAAACGAGACGTAATTCTCCACCGTCCGGTCAGACGTACAAAAGCTAAGTACTTATAGATCTTCGTTTCAGTTTCAGGCGGAAGCTCGAACCCCCCTCTTTTCATATCGGCCAAGAGCTGACGGGTGTCGTCGAGCAGGGACTCACGGATCTCAGGATCGGCTGTTCGAATTTGCGAATCGAGGATCTCAAGATCTTTCCCTGTGAATTGATGAAAGCGATGGATCATGGTGTCGGGCGAGATGTGCGGGCGAGCCCGTGGCGAAAAGAGCCGCACTTCAAATTGACCTTTGACAAATTGACGTGGGCGAACGGTGATTTTGAGTAGACCGGCCGTCACCAGCTGCTGTCTGGCTCGGAGTGCATTCTTTCCGCGTGTTCCGACCCATTGCGCCATATCGGCGATCGACGCCTGAACATGACTGGCGCCACATCCGTGGCTGTGTCGAAGAAACTGTAGATAGAGGATCTGTTGATGGGAGGGGAGGGCGCGAAAATCAGGATGGTCGAGTGTTCGGCAGACGAGTTCCGAAAACCGAGCCGGATTGAAGTCGGGTGGTGCTGGTCGAGTCTCTAAGGCAAGTTGGGGAGCAGATTCCTGATCTTCAAAGTCTCGGGCAAGTGCTTCTTCATCAAAGACTTCAGAAGATTTCACGGTGTCCATTAAGGCCTCAAAAGTCGCCGCATACATGGATCGCGTACCATACCTATACGTATCATGTCAATTACTTATATAGAAATCGATCCAACATGCATAATTTATTCTGGCATCCGGGATGGCCCCCTT
>FKKE01001246.1_pt1 | contig 27092 bp, 17 predicted proteins | sample 1106331 | NCBI WGS metagenome assembly FKKE01 (sample SAMEA3931202, study PRJEB13176) | freshwater metagenome | biome: Drinking water system; feature: drinking water; material: freshwater | place: China | collected 2013-02-06
CCCCAAATTCCCCGTGGCACAGAGTCCTAGCACTTAGTATGCGTGAACTAATTACCCTTGACGCGTAGCAATTAACGTCTCAACAACGCTCGGATCAGCAAGCGTTGAGGTATCCCCAATGTCGCTCAAATCCCCTGCTGCGATCTTTCGCAGTATCCGACGCATGATCTTCCCTGAACGTGTCTTTGGGAGCGCCGATGTAAAATGAATCTTCTCCGGAGTAGCAATCGGACTTATCTGCTGACGAACATGACCGACAAGCGTTTTCTCTAAATCAACGCTCGGTTCGTAGCCCTGCTTCAACGTGACAAAACAGTAAATCCCCTGCCCTTTTGTTTCGTGTGGGAAGCCAACCACTGCCGCTTCAGCTACGCTCTGATGGGAAACCAATGCACTCTCGATCTCTGCGGTTGCAAATCGATGTGCCGAGACGTTAATCACGTCGTCAATTCGGCCGAGGAGCCAGTAGTAGCCATCCTCATCAATGCGGCAACCATCTCCGGTGAAATACTTCTCCGCGTACTTGGAGAAGTAAACCCTTTTTACGAGTTCACTACGAGGATCCCCAAAGACCCCGCGAATCATTCCTGGCCACGCTCGTGCGATTGCTAGACTCCCGCCCTCACCGACTGAAACAGGCGAGCCATCTTCGCGGAGCACTTCCGGGAGAACGCCAAAGAACGGTTTCCCCGCAGACCCAGGCTTCATTGAATGTGCGCCGGGAAAGGTCGTAATCATAATTCCGCCAGTTTCGGTCTGCCACCAGGTATCCACAATTGGACAACGCTCCCCACCGATGACCCGATAGTACCAGAGCCAAGCTTCCGGATTTATCGGCTCACCAACTGTTCCAAGCAAACGAAGTGACGAGAGATTTCGCCGCTTCGGCCAGTCGTCGCCAAGCCGCATGAGAGCGCGAATCGCTGTCGGCGCAGTATAGAAAACATTCACTGAATAATCTTCAATTACCTTCCAGAAACGATCGGGTTGCGGATAGGTGGGCACCCCCTCAAACATTACGCACGTTGCACCGTTTGAGAGCGGTCCATAGACGACATAGGAGTGTCCCGTCACCCAACCGATATCCGCGGTGCACCAGTAGACCTCATTATCCTTGAGATCGAAAATTGATTTAAAAGTGAGGTGCGCATAGAGGAGATACCCCCCGGTCGTGTGAAGCACCCCCTTCGGCTTGCCGGTGCTGCCGCTAGTGTAGAGGATATAGAGCGGGTGCTCCGAGGCAAGGCTCGCGCATGGGCAGTCGTTCGTAATACCCGCATCGTTTACTTCCTCATGCCACCAGCGATCCCGCTCAGCATTCATATCGACCGTCGTTCCACCGCGATTATAGACAATCACCGTTTTTACCGAGGGGCATTCAAGTAACGCCGTATCGGCAGTGGCTTTGAGCGGTATGACGCGCCCACCGTGAAACCCGACGTCAGCAGTAATAAGCAAAGACGACGAACAATCTCGAATTCGACTTCGAAGCGATTCAGCGCTAAACGCCGAGAAGACTACCGAGTGAATTGCGCCAATCCGGGCGCAGGCAAGCATCGCGATTGCGAGTTCTGGAACAAGTGGAAGATAAATGGTAACAGTCGAGCGTTCGCGAACGCCATGTTTCTTAAGCACGTTCGCAAACCGGCAAACTTCGCGATGGAGCTCGCCATAGGTCAGCGTTCGCTTCTCTTCCTCTCGCTCACCCTGCCAGAGGAATGCAGCTTTATTCCGTCGAGAAGTCGTAAGGTGTCGATCGAGGCAGTTGTAGGAAACATTGAGCCGTCCGCCAGAGAAGAACGAAAGGTATGGCGCCTCATCACGCCCGATTTTTTCCGGATGGTAGTTCATGGTGCGTTCGAAAGGTTGAAACCATTCGAGGTGTTCTCGTGCTTGGTCAGCCCAGAACTTCTCTGGATGCTCGATCGATTCGCGATAGAGCCGTTCGTATTGCTCAAGGGACGGAGAAGTTGAGTTCCGGACAAACTCGGGCGACGGGCTAAAGACTCGTTCTTCGCGGAATAGGCTCGAAATCTCCTGAGTCATAATTGCGCCTTGTCATTCGCGCATCGCGGCATCCACCAGCACTGGCGTTTTCACCCCTTCGCCAGACTCGTTATATGCGGAGACCTCTAAACGGAAGTTCGTTTGGCGAAAAGGAGAGACATCAAAATAGTAAACACAGAGTCCCGCGGTGTATCCTTCCAGGCGGCGGTGCTCGCATTCAATAGGAATTGCGGTCTCGCGCTTTAGCACAGCGCCACCATCCTCCACTGCCTCGATTAAATAACCGGACGCATCGTCTACAGGAAACCACCGAATCTTGAGCATCCCTTCGCCGACTACTTCGCCGCTCTCCGTGAAACCTCCACCTCCTCCACTACAACCAACAGCTAGTATTACTCCGAGCAAACACAACATCGTTCTCATATACTGCGATTCCTTTGCTGCAGTTCTATTGGCAGTCCGAGCTTCCGTTCCGTAAGATGTAAGAAATTTTCCTCTTCTTCGGACGAGCGAAACTCTCCCTGGAGTTTGAGCACAAAGATCTCGCTCGAGGGGAAAAGGCGGCTCAGTTTAACACCATCCTTAGTGGTTGTAAAAATGGGTCGGCCCGATGCTCGACGTCGGAGCGTGTTCATATCAGCGTCGCGGTAACGATAATGGTCACGGAACCGCTCGTGATGAACTACATGAATTCCAAGCGCGGTAAGCATCGCTTCAAAGCCCCAGGGATTGGCAATCGCTGAGAGCGCAACACCAGAAATTCCCCGAAATGAATCAAGAGGATATTCACGGTTCGTACTTCCAAGCTCGATAAAACATCGCGGCTGAAGCGCAAAGTGAAACGTAGGGTGCCCCTGAAGGCTTTCTGGAAGCGTCTCTTCACCCACCGGTTTCCCGTCGGCCTTCAGTCGGTTTATCACGATAATAGCATCCGCTCTCCGTAAAGCTCCATCGAGTGCCTCCCGAAAATTTCCCGAAGCGGCCGCAACTGGGTCGTAGAGCAACAGGTCGAAATCCCGAGCGAGTCTTCGGTGCTGGAAACCATCATCGAGAATGATGACCTCCCCAAGCCGTGCTTCGTCAATCAGTCTCGCCCCTTCAACTCGTTTCCTTGCAACAACGACCGGCACACGGCCACGGAACTCCTCGTAGTGGAGCACGGCTTCGTCTCCGACGTCATCCGGCGAGTCTACTTCCCGAACTACTGCTGGGCCAACGATCCTCCCCCGATACCCCCGCAGCAGGATTACCGGCGCCGCTCCACGCGCAAGTAACATCGAGGCGAGGTACTGTGCGAAGGGAGTCTTTCCACTCCCACCAAAAGACACATTCCCAACACTCACCACTGGCGAGCGTGACATGACGCTCTGAAAAATTCCATGGTCAAAACACCAGTTTCGTGCTGCCGTGACGGCACGGTAAGGGAGAGTGATAGTGCTCATCGGTTTACCAAGCGCTTCCCCCGCTGAAGTTCACGTTGGAGTTCTCGCTCGGCTGCCTCGACATCGAGCAGGAAGAACCGAATCCATTTTCGAACGTCGCGCGTGGCGCCGATATTGCGATTCCACACCCGATGCGCCGCACTCCCGGTGCGCTCACGAAGCGACGGGTCATTGCAGAGTTGGATGATACAATCGGCGAGTTCCGCGCTTCCCGAGACTTTTAACACCCCCTGTTCACTTTCAAGTTGCGACACCGCGTCTCGAATATTTCCAATGTGGGGGCCAACAATAATGGGCACAGCAAATGCTGCTGCTTCGAGTGGATTATGCCCACCAAAGTTCGCAAGGGTTCCCCCAATGAACGCACAAGTTGCAATCGAATAGATGGAGTCGAGCTCACCTATCGTATCGAGGAGCACAACAGAATGTGCTTGTTGAGCCGGCCCCTCGCTTCGGCGAGCGAAGGGAACCTGATAACGTTCAAGCAGCTCGGCAACGAGTTCAAAGCGCTCGGGATGGCGCGGTGCGATAACCATTTGGAGGTTTGGGATCACTTCACGCGCAAGAAGATAGGCGGCAATCACCGAAGCATCTTCTGTCGGTCGAACACTTCCTGCAACGAAACAAGGGCGGCTCCGCTCCAAACCGAGAGACGAAACAAGCTGCTCACGATCGGTTTCAGATGAGTCCGCTGGCGTTCGGTCATACTTCGTCGAACCGACTACTTCAATCGCCTCACGCTTTGCGCCCAAGAGGAGGAAGCGAGTTGCATCTTGGTTCGTTTGAACGAGAAGTTTCGTCAGACAGCGAAGTGTCGCTTGGGTAAACATCGAGAACCGGCGATACATCGGGAATGAAAAATGGGAGATTCGAGCATTCACGAGCATCAGTGGAACGCGACGCGCTGCGAGCGCGAAGAACAAACTCGGCCACAGTTCGGTTTCCGTAATAATGACAAGCTTTGGCTTAAGCTTACGGATAATTCGTCTCATCGTGAGCGGATGGTCAAGCGGCAGGAGACACGGTGTTTCGCAAAATCTCCGTTCGAGCACCTCACGCCTCCCAGTGACCGAAGTCGTTGTCACCATAATCCAGAGTTCAGGAAAGTCGCGTCGAATTGCTGATATAACCGGTTCGATTCCTCTCACCTCACCCACCGATGCAGCATGAATCCACACGCACTCCTCGCGCGGTGCCACGCGACTCCAGCCACCAAAGCCGAGACGTTCCGGTAGCATTGCCCGCCATACTGAATCGAAGAACGCGCGAAGGACGAGCAGACCAAGCGCGATGGTTTCGACTAGGAAAACTATTGGCTTAACGATCACGTGCAGCGACATAGTCCTCATTCAAGACCAACCGCCCGTTCGGTTACTTCAATTGCGAGGTCATGCTGCCCCGCAAACTGCAAGCGATAGAGCTTTGCATACTCACCATTACTCCGAAGGAGCGACTCGTGTGTGCCCCGTTCAACTACTCGGCCACTTACAACCACCGCGATTTCATCGGCGCGACGAATCGTCGCTAAACGGTGAGCAATGACGAGCACGGTGCGGTGCGACATCAATCGTTCGATCGCCTCTTGAACGAGCAGCTCCGATTCACTATCGAGAGATGCCGTCGCTTCATCGAGAATGAGAATTGGTGCATCCTTGAGCAATGCGCGGGCAATGGCAATTCGTGCACGCTCGCCACCCGAGAGACTGAAGCCCTGCTCCCCAATCACCGTATCATAGCCTCGCGCGAGTTTCCGGATGAAAAGATCTGCGTTCGCCGCTTCGGCCGCAGCCATTACCTGTTCCGGCGAGGCATCGGCTCGACCGTAAGCGATGTTGTTATACACGGTGTCATTGAATAGGAACGTATGTTGACTTACGAGTGAAATAGCACGCCTGAGAGATGCGACGCTGACCTCGGCGATATTTTCCCCTGAAATGCGGATTTCGCCGTGGGTCGGATCAAAAAATCGCGGGAGCAAGCTCACCAGCGTCGACTTCCCACCGCCCGACATCCCAACAAGCGCAAGCGTCTTCCCTGCCGGGATTCGAAGCGACACATGGTCGAGTGCAAGCGGTGCTTTCCCCTCTCGCTGTTCATAGGAGAAACAAACGTCATCATATTCGATATCTGGTTTGTTAATCACTAACTCTTTTGCCCCCGGCCTGTCTCTCACCATTGGCTGAGTGTCGAGGATCCGAAAAATGCGCTCGCCCGAAGCAAGACTCATCTGAATCACAGCGTTCACGCGTCCGAGTTTTTTAAACGGTTCATAGAGGAGAAACAACGCAGCAATAAACGCGAGAAACCCTCCCTGAGTCCGCACACCACTAATGACGGAGAGCCCGCCATAGAGCGTAATGAGTGCGATAGCGACACTGGCGATTAACTCGTTCGTTGGATGTGAGAGAGCGCCGTACTTCTCCGCTCGCTGTAACGAGGTGGTGAGTTGTTCATTCTCGCGTTTGAACCGTTCTCGTTCATAATCCTCCCGAGAGAATGCTTGGATAATTCTATTGCCGAGGATCATCTCCTGGAGAATGCTTGTGAGCCCACCCGAGCGTTCCTGCCCGCTCTTACTGTAACGGCGAACTTTTCTTCCGTAACGAAACATTGGAAGAATACCGAGCGGGAACGCGGCTATCCCAACGAGTGCGAGCACCGGGTCGAGATAACAGGCAGCAATGAGGAGCGCAAGAATTCGCACGCTGTCGCGGAGGAGCGATGCGACCCCTTCGGTGAGTGCACCTCGTAACAACAGTGTGTCGTTGTTGACGATCGAGAGAAGCTCGCCACTTCGCTGGCCTGAAAAATAAGCAGGCGAGAGTGAGAGGAGGTGCGATCCAAGATCATTTCGAATATCACGAACTACCCAGAGACCAATTGAGGCGGTAAGGAATCGTTCAGTGAACCCGAACACCCCACGAACGATTGCAAACAATACGATAATCACCGGAAGCGCATACAGCATTTGCTCATTCCTGGCGCCGAATACGTCATCGAGAATGCTCTTAATCAAAAATGGCACAACGCCATCGGTGGCGCCAAAGATGAGCATCGAAATTAAGGCAAAGATAAACGTCTTTCGATAGGGGCGAATGTAGGCGAGGAGTCGCTTGAAAGTGTCGATTGGCTTCGGTTCGGTAGCTGCTATCTCCATCGCAACCGTCCCGCCGACTTAGCTCCTGGGCGAAGAATTGAAATAATAATGCTTGCCGTTCGCGAGATTGCAGTTTCGCCCGGGGACCCCGCTTTACTGAGCTTCTCCGATACCACAGCAAGCCTCCGCCTCATTCGTGAAGCTTCTATTGGAGAGCCGAGGAGCGTTTCAACCTCATTTGCGATTCGCTCGGGCGTCACCTCATCTTGGAGCAATTCTGGAACAATCGACTCACCAGCGACAAGATTCGGCATGGCAAAATACTTTACGCCAGTCACAAGCGTGCGCGCGATCAGGTAGCTAATTGCCGAGAGCCGGTAGACAACCACAAACGGGATGCCGCTCAGTGCTGCCTCCACTGTTGCAGTTCCAGAGGCGACAACCGCTACATCAGCGCTTGCGAGCGCCTCCCGTGCATAACCAGCAACAATCGTGACGCCGGGAGCGTTATTGTTCCTCACCTGTTCGCTCACCCACTCGGTATCGAGCGACGGTGCAACTGGAATCACGGCCTGAATACCTGGGCGTCCCTCGCGGATGCGGGAGAACGCGGAAACAAGGGGCGGGAGTAACCGTTCAACTTCGCCCCGTCTACTCCCCGGGAGGAGTGCAATAATCGGGAGTGTTGGGTCGAGTCCATGCTCGAGACAAAACTCGCTTCGACTGAGCGTTACGGGTGGGCGGTCGACGAAGGGGTGTCCCACGTATTCTGCAGCAACACCATGCCGCTCGTAGAAATGTTCTTCGAACGGAAAGATGGTGATTACCCGTTCGATGTAACGTCGGATGAAGTTCACGCGCCGCTTTCGCCACGCCCACAGTTGAGGACTGACGAAGTAAACCGTGCGAATACCCAAACGATGGAGGCGCCGTGCGAGTCGGAGGTTAAAATCTGGGAAATCAAGGAGGATTGCTAAGTCTGGTCTCCGGCGCTCCGCCTCAGAAACGAGCGTCTGGAATGCTCGGTAGACCTTGGACATACTCCCGCGTAGCTCGGTAAAACCCATCACTGAAGCGTGCGTCTCTGAATCAACAATAGTCTCTACCCCGATTCTCCGGAGATTGGTTCCACCCATCCCGAAGATAGAGACCCCGGCAATTCTTGCGAACAACTCAGCTGCTAACGATGAGGCGAGCTGATCACTTGAAACCTCGCCCGCGACAATCATTAATGTCGGTCGAGAGTCGAGGGGGTCGAGCTCAGGAGTTTTTGCTATTGCCTCTGCGATACCGCGTTTCATCATTGTCTAACGGTAGCGTACTACCTGTTCACCACAGTAAGGCGCGGTTCCTGCGCTGAGATCCGCGATAGGCTTTCACTGAGTGCCGCCTGAATCGCCTCCGCCAGTTTAATCGCGCGCAATCCATCCTCACCGGTCACCTCGGGTGCGCGACGGGTGCGAACCGCATCAAGGAAACTCTCCACTTCATCAGCGAGTGCATCGGTTTCTCGAACTTTATGTTCCCGCGAGACGATCTTCGGAAACCCGGAAAGTGTGTCGCCATGTCCCCGCTCGTAAATCTTCATTCGTTTCTTTTCAAAATCTACCGAGATGTAAAGATCCGGCTGAAATATTCGAATCGTTCGCTCCGACTTGAGTGCCGCTCGACTTGCCGTAACATTAGCAATCGCGCCGTTTTCGAAGGTGAGACGAGCATTGGCGATATCAACTGAATCGGTGAGCACCGGTATGCCGATCGCCTCAATGCGTGCGACAGAGCTTTTCACCAAGTACGAAACGATATCAATATCGTGAATCATCAAGTCCATGACGACATCAACGTCAATGCCCCGGCCAGCAAATGGGGCGATGCGCCGCACTTCAAAAAACCATGGCCGGTTGAGCACGCCCGCAAGCGAGCGAAAAGCAGGATTGAATCGCTCGAGGTGACCAACCTGCAGGATGCGCCCATGCGTACGGGCGAGATCGATCAGCTGCTCAGCCTCCTCGACCGTGCGCGTCATCGGTTTTTCTACAAGCACATCGACGCCGCGCTCGAGAAGGAACGAGACAATTTCAAAATGAGTGGAGGTTGGAGTAACAACACTAGCAGCGGTTACGCCGAGGGCGGGAAGCTCCCGGTAATCAGTGAGTGGTTTGGTCCGGTACTTCTTCCCGAATTGCCGAACCCGTTCTCCGTCAACGTCGCAAACCGCAGTAAGCTCGGTATGGTTCGAGCGGTAGTACTTTTCGGCGTGGTATTGACCAAGATAACCAACTCCAACTACAGCGCTTTTTATGCTCACAGGAAATCCTTAGCTGGAGAGGGGGTTAATAAACAACGAGAATATATAGGGAATTTACCTGAACCACCAGAAATGTAAACCTCGGCGTCCATATGGTACTTAAGAACTACGCTGGGAACGGTTATGCGAAAATTCCTAAAAATACTCTCGGTCATCGTCCTCCTCGTCGGGATAGTTCTTGCGATCGCGACCTGGAAAGCCGATAGCATCGCCGCAAAATTCAAACCACAGATCGAAGGGTTGCTCTCACGACTGGTCAAGGAACCAGTAACGTTCAGCAACTTAAGTCTCGAGTTCTTCCCTGTGCTCGCCATCGAAGTGGTTGATGTTACGATCCAGCCGAAAGGAAAAACTGTTGAGAGCGCTGCTCGTGTCGGGCGGCTGCTTCTCGAAACTGGGATCGGATCACTACTTTCCGGGAATCTCACTGTTTCAAGTATCGTGCTCGATGATGTCCGGCTAGACATTCACCGAAATGCCGACAAGAGCATCGACGTGTCGGGGATCCAATTAGAACGAAAAACTCCCGATAACTCTCAACCAGCAACGGGTGCAGCTGAATCGCCAGGGCGACTCACCCTTCGAATTGATAGTTTACAGATTCATAACAGCACGATTACTTACATCGACCGGACACAGAATCCACCGCTCAATGTCGCCCTCACGAATGTCGACGGCGAAATCAGTGAGATTGACTTCCGTGGAAGCGCAGTCATCGACATAAGCTTTTCGGCATTTGAGGGGGAGAAAACAAAGTTCTCAGCGCAGGGGAAGGTCGGGAACCCAGTGTCGGGCCTTGAAACCGACCTCAAGGTAAGAATTAACGAGCTCGATTTGGGGGCGGCGAGGCAGACCGCGCAAGCGTTCGTTGCCTTACCTTCGGAACTGAAGCTCGGGAGCACAACCGCGCTCGATCTGAATGTGAAGACCATGGCAAATGCGTTCGACATTCGCGGAACAATAGACGGAACGAAAGCCGAGATCGTTTATGGAGATAAGTTCCAAAAACCGTCTGGCACAGAGCTTACCCTACAGGTTGAAGGAACAGCTTCGCTCGCGGGAGCACTTGAGGTAAAGCGCTTTGAGCTCCAGCTCGGCGAGAACAAGCTACGCGCACCGCTCTCATTGAACAACGGACAGTTTCAATGCGAACTTGAAGCTGAGGGGCTCTCACTTACGACCCTTGCGCCATATTTCCCCTTAGCGCAGCGTTATGCGCCCGGCGGGATGCTCACCACTAAGCTTCGACTATCGAAGAGCATCTCGGGAAAGAGCGCTCCCCTCGCCATTAGCGGACCACTCACGTTCGGGAATGTAAACCTGAAGAAGGAACATCTTAGCCTCACCGGCATTTCGGGAACAATTCATTTTGAAGACGGTGGAGTCGCTACGAAAGACCTCACCCTCGCCATTCAAGGTCAACCGCTCTCGCTTAGTGGAAAGGTATCCTCGTTCGACCAGCCAGTAATGGCACTTGTTGCCTCAGCGGAGCAGTTGGACCTTGAGAAACTTGCAAGTGCATCCTCTGGGAGTCCACCCTCGGCGCTCGCCGGTGGAAGATTAAGCGGCGTAAATGTCAAAGGCTCTTACACCGCTGCTTCGGAGCGGGGTTCTGTCACACTTGATGCGACCGGTGGGAGTCTCGGTGGAACCGACCTCTCCGGCATTTCACTTGTTACTGAGATTGACCCGCGTCTGGTACAACTTGAGCCGAGCACGCTCTCGCTCTTTGGCGGGAAAGTTACCGTGTCCGGAAGGTTGGAACGAGGAGAATCGGGGGCGCTTTCGACCGTGCTTCAGGGCGAAGGACTTGATGCAGCACAGGTGTCGCGAACATTCCTCAAGGGTGGAAAGATCTCACTTACCGGCACGATCTCAAGCCTCAAAGCAAACCTCCAGACCGTTCTTGCAAAGCCGGCTGACGCACTCTCCGGAACTGGTGTCATCGTCGTTGAGAGAGGAGAAATTGTCGGCGTGAATATCGTTCAAGAGACCCTCGGGAAGATTACCAGCATTCCGGGAATTGGCCTGGGACTTGCTTCGTATATCCCCGAGCGTGCGAGACCACTCATGAGTGGAGAAGGAACGCAATTTGACCGATTGTCGGGGTCGATAACGCTGGGCGGGCGGGCGGTACAACTTCGTGAGATTGCGCTCCAACACACACTCTACTTGATCACTGGACAGGGAACGATTGGCTTCGATGGCACGTTAGACCTGAAAGCTCAGCTTCGCCTTACACCGCAGATGGCCGGTGATATGACACTGAAAGAGCCGAAGTTGAAACTCCTTTTCGATCCACTCGGGAACCTCACCATTCCCGTTTCCATCTTCACCAAGGGTGATGCAACCATTGTGCTCCCCGACACCGAGCACTTGGTGCAGAACGCCGCACGAAACACCGCAAAAGAAGCAGCGGGCCGTGCGTTGGATAAGATTGCTCCTGGACTTGGCGAAGCAACAAAGGCGTTGGATTCGTTGTTTAAGTAGAGACCGGAGCCTGTCATCCTCATCCTCATCCTCATCTTGCACCTGCACTTGCTCCAAAACCTGTTCCGTGTGGACAAAAGAATGGGATTTGGTGCAAGAGCAGGTGCAAGATGAGGATGAGGAAAAGGATTAGGGTTTCTTAGCCGCGCCTTTACTCAATCGTAATAAGAAACGGTTTATATTGCCCCTGGTAGAACGCCCCACCAGCAATCTGGTTATTCTCGTTAAACGAGGCGAGATGTGAGTAGGTCATAAAGTTCGGTGAGCCGAAGTCCCATGCGGCTTGAGCGGTTGCGGGAAGGAGTGACTCGAGGGTTCGGATGGTCCAGTAATCATCCCGCTTCTGCCAAATCACCGGGGTGTAATCATCATATCCGATAATCATATTCGCCCCGTTGATTTCGACCGCATAAGTATGCCGAGTATCGCACGCTTCCCCAGTATTAAGACAAGGAAGTTCACTTCCAATGAGCTCTCCGGAAACATCGTCGTAATCCCAAACCACCGCACGTGATATCATTGGATTGCCGTTCCCATCACCAAGAGTTACGCTTCCATACATATACCAGCCAACAACGAGGATATCCTCTTTATTGTAAGCGCCGTTGACACCTCTCACTGAACCTTCCTCATCGAAATCGGGAATGCGAACATTTACGAACTCCGGCGATGGACCGTAGCGGTAGAGATATCCACCGTTTTCGAAGTTATCGAAGTCTGGAAGAGTCCAGGTCTGGTAACCACCAAAAACCCAGCCGGTGTTCGTAACATCGAGTGCATAGTTATTGAGCGGATTGCCGATGAGCGGCGTCAGATCGATGATCGCTCCAGTCTGCCCATTAAACAGGTAGCTGTGATTCCATCCGCCGCTTGATTCAGGGACACCATTACTCATTTGCACCGAGCCCACCACCATCCTCGCGTCGTTGATGGCACTTGCGCCAACACCTGGAAATTGAGGCGTGCCACCTGCTGCAGTTTCAAGATGAGGAATGTTTACTCCGGTCCATGACTGAGTTGAGCTTAACCAAGTAAGATAGCGTGCACGCGAGCTGTGTAAGACAGTCGAGTTGTAGCATCCGGCAATCGCGTTCCCCACGTTGTTCACTGCATTAAGCGAGGGACGTGGACAGTTAGACTGGAAGCCAAGCGATGCGGCAGTGTAATTCCGAAGCGGAGCGCTCACTGTCGGCGTATTTCCTCGCCAGTAGAGTCCGCGATTCGAGGTGTTCGCCCAGCTGTAGCCGACAACGTCACCGAGGTCATTAAGGCCGTTCACATAGTGGGTGCCTAAACTGGTTGAAATATCGAGTGGAATAATCGTCGCATGAAGTGGCGGAACGTTAAAGGCCATCCCAACGCCGCCGCCTTGACTGAATGCTCCGCGGAAGGCGACGCTTAGGTCAACTCGACCATCGTTATCGAGATCACCGGCGATAATCGGCTGTGGGTCCTGTGCTCCGAGACAGAATGTCTGCTGCTCATGCGGATCGGTCTCAAACGCTCCGGTGCCGTCATTCTCAAGAATCGTCATCCGCGGTTCTGGTGCGGTTCCACTGGAAATCGCGAGATCAATGTCACCATCGCCATCATAATCCCTTGCGGCAAGTGACCAGGGTTCAATCGGAACTGCGAAAGTCCCACCCGCTCCACCGCCGCCGGCCAATCCAGCAACGAGGTAACTCCCCTCACCATTCGCGCTACCACCGCAGCGGGTGTTTCCAATCACACTCATCACCAAATTTAATCGATTACCAACTACGATTTCGGCGCCAGGCTCACCGTCGAGCTCCGCAATCGCTAGCGACACCGGCTCGATGTATACCCCGTCGGCGGCTGAGTAGAGCGCCTCGCCCACATAGTTCATTGCACCATTCGGAGGAGTTTCATTGAGTAGCACAGCAACATAACCATTCCCGCCGCTTCGTTGATAAGAAACAACGATGTCTTCCCGTCCATCACAGTTAAGGTCGCCAATAGCACTCGAGAGCAACTTGTCTGAAGCACCGATGAACCCAGGGATACCAGTGCTCATTACCATGTTCGTGACCGTGAACCGTCCTGGTGAGTTCGTCGCACCATTAAACCGAACCGTAAGTCTATCGGAGACCTCATCGGTCGTGATGATATCTTTCCAGCCATCAGAGTTTACGTCAGTAACAACAACTGACCGGGGGTATCTTCCCGTGGCATAGAGACAGTACTGTTGATTGCTACAGGCTGGTTCTGTCTGGAAACTGATAACACCATTCTGTTCCGCTAAGTTTCGAAACACGGCATATTGTCCGAACTGGTTCGGCGAAGTTCCAAAGTTTTTATCGCCGAAGGTGACGATCACATCATTCTCCCCACCAACATTGTCCAGATTCGCCACTTTCACAATAATCTCGGCTTCGTTAAATGTCGACGGAAGCGCGTAGTGATAATAGGAGAAAGAACGAGGGTTCGTAGTATCGTTTCGATTGAGAAATATCTTCAATCCACGAGTTGTTGCGGCGAAATCAAATCCGACCACGTCGAGCCCACCGCGTCCGTCAACATCAGCAACCGCAATTGATACGAGACTCGCGACATCTGAAATACTATCCCCTGATACATCACCGAGAAAATCTTGCTCCTCAAAGGCAAAGCGGCCATCTCCAGCCTGTTCTCCACAACCAGGCCCAGAAAGGGAGCCGTCCAGAAGGTCCTCAGGGTCACAAGCAAATCCAGCGTTATTTCCGTTTAGGTCGAGCTGATCGGGATTGTAGCTGAGCGGGCAGTTGTCAGCGATATCATTAATGCCATCAGCATCATCATCGTTATCGCACGCATCTCCTTGACCATCTTGATCTGAATCTAGCTGAGAGGGATTCGCTACATAGGGACAATTATCCGACGAATTACACCGTCCATCTCCATCGGAGTCGGAACAACTTCCACTAGAGGAGCCGGAACTACCACCTTCCGTGGGATAGATCCGAAGCAGCGCTCGGCTGACCGTCGTCGAGGATTCTGAGATTGCATGCACATCGGATACGATTGCAGGCCCGATGATGAGTAGCAATGTAGTAATTCGCAGAAAAGTGGAAGACATCACTATTAACCCTTTGACCGCTCAAGGAGATCGACGCAACTTCCATACCAGCCCGCCGTGACTCACAATTCGTGTCGGGAACCGATCGCCGATCGGCATTTATTCGGAGATCGGTCCGAGAACTAGGAGATTTTCGGGGAGAGAAAATGCGTCGAAATAAGTTGAAACAGACCGAGTTCATCTATTGCTGGCTGATTTGGGTCCAGTTAGTCAAATCTCAGCCTACGCTCGGTTTTGAGACGATATCTTTCTTTCTCTGTTGCTCTGGTGCTCCGTTGCTCTGTTCATAAATGAAGCGTTTGAAGCAACTCTATAAGCTTTTTATATTGCACAGAGCAACAGAGAAAATGAAAGTTTAGCTACAAGAAGATGGAACGCCCGACCCTGAGTAACAATTCATAAACCCTTGTTGGTCGGCGAGGTCAACATCGCCATCTCCATCGAGGTCGACGCATTGGCAACTGCTCGGGAGTGGCGGCATTCCTGGGATGAGCGGTCCAGTGTAGCACCCAGAGAAGATTTGATAATCTAAGCTATCCACATCACGATCGGCATCGCAATCACCGTAACGAAAACAGAGCGAAAGCACGCCGGGACCAGAGTAGCAATTCATAAACGCCTGCTGATCGACGAGATCGACGTCGTTGTCTGCATCCAGGTCAACGCACTTACATGTGGCGGAAAGCGGTGGTGAGCCTGCTGGTCGTGGCCCGGTGTAACATTGCTGAAATCTCGAATAGTCCTGTAAGTCAATATCGCCGTCAATATCGCAATCCCCAGTGCCTGGTACTTCGACCACCGAGACTTCACTTACAACCACACCGAGCCCGCCACCTGATCCGAATGCTCCACGAAACGCAACGCCGAAATCATAGCGGCCGTTTGCGTCCAGATCCTCCGAAACGAGTGGTTGGGGATCAAGTGCCCCAAGACAGAATGTTTGTTGTACGCGCGGGTCAGTCTCAAAACCTCCTGAACCGTTATTTTCGAGCAACGTAAGCTGAGGTATCGGCGACGTTCCGCTTGAGATTCCGATATCGATATCGTTATCATCGTCGAAATCGTTGGCTGTAATTGACCAAGGTTCGATTGGCGTCACATAGCTCCCACTCGGGTCCGCCATCGCTCCCGCACCAGCAAGTCCAGAGACGAGATATTGTCCCTGAGCACTTTCGCCACCACAGCGAGTATTCCCGAGTATAGAGACAACAAGATTCAGCCGATTTGCAACGATGATCTCGGGACCACCGCTTCCATTCAATTCAGCCACCGCAAGTGAAATCGGCTCGTTAAAAACTCCATCTGCAGCGCTATAGAGCCTTTCGCCCACGAACGTCACTGGGCCCGATGGAGACGCCGTGCCATTGACGAGCACTGCAACGTACCCCCCGCCCCCACTTCGTTGATATGAAGCTACAATGTCGTCCTTGCCATCACAGTTCAGATCTCCCGTCGCACCATAGAGCAGCTTATCCGATGCGGGGACGAAACCAGGAATGGTTGCACCACCGTTCACAAGAAGTGGTCCAAATTTCCCAGGAGTGTTCGGACCAAGGTTCAAGCGAATCGAGACTTTTCCCGGTTGTGCCGCGGTAGAGACAGAATCGGTTGTTGCAATGTCCGTCCACCCGTCGTCGTTGGCATCAAGCAAGATGACCGAGCGCGGAAACTTTCCTGTAGCGTAATTACAGTACTGCTGATTTGAACAGGTCGATTCAGTTTGAAATGCTACAACACCATTCTGTTCGCTAAAATTTCTAAACACTGCGACCTGCCCGTATTGGCTTCCCGACGGGCCAAAGTTACGGTCACCATAGGTTACAACAACGTCATTCGCACCGCCCACGCCATCTAAATTTCCCACACGAACGACAATTTCGGCCTCACTGAATGTCGTCGGTAATGCATAGTGGAGGTAGCGAAGGGCGTCGGGACTTCCGCCGTTGTTTCGATTGAGTAGTATTTTCAGGCCTCGGGTGGTGGTGCCGTGATCATATCCCACGAGATCGGGGCCATTTGCTCCATCAAGGTCTCCAATCGCAACTGAGACCACTGAGTTTACATCGGTTACCGAATCACCGGTGAGCTCTCCTAGGTAATCGAATTCTTGGAACTCAAATCGACCGTCTCCCACTTGAGTTGTGCACTGGTTTCCAGCGACAACTCCTTGCGCCGCAACATCGGTAACATCGCAGGCGAACCCAATCCCATTCTTATCGTAATCCACCTGGCTCGGGTTATAAGCAAGTGGACAATTATCTAATTTGCAAACGTTACGAGAATAGCCTTTGTCGCCAAAGCCATCGTGATCGGTATCAATACAGTTATCTTTGATGTCACAGATTCCGTCGCGATCCTTGTCGGTACACCTTGTCCCAGTTCGCGTCTGCGCTGAGAGCGGCGAAGCGAATACGGTGAATAAGAGAGCAATGAGTATGAGAGAAGCAAAACCTTTCATCGAATGGCAGTTCCTAAGACAATTACGCGTATTGACCCCAAGTACTTAGAGCAAGGACTATACCAACGAGGAAAATGCCCGACGGGGAATGGTGTACCGGAGAATCTCGTAACTTCGTTGGTAGGTTGTGCGGAATAATGCGGAGCAAGGCCGTACTTTCCTCATCCTCATCCTCATCCTCATCCTCATCCTGCACCTGCTCTTGCTCTTGCACCAAATCTTCCTCCCCACGCAAGAAACTTTCCGGTCAAAACAAACGATTACCTTGAGGTAAGGAGAATTTAATATGTTTACTCACGAGAAATTTGAAGCATATAAGTTGTCTATTGAGTTTGCAGATATTGCTCTACGATTGGTTGATGAAATCCCAACTCCCTATTCAGCTTTGAGAGAACAACTAAGGCGAGCCGCTTTCTCCATAGCTCTAAATATTGCGGAAGGAACTGGGAAAAACAGGGAAAGTGACCGCAAACGCTTTTATGCAATTGCTCGAGGCTCCGCAATGGAGTGCGCAGCGATCGGTGACATTGTTGCGTTGATTGACAAACGGTTTGTTGTAGAGGTTGAGAGCGGAAAACGAAAGCTTAAATCTATAGTCAATATTCTCTCGACTATATGTTCCAATAGATAGGGATGAGGTTTTGGTGCAAGAGCAGGTGCAGGATGAGGATGAGGATGAGGATGAGGATGAGGATGAGGAAAAAGATAAGGGCTTTTTGTCTGTTACGGGAGATTAAATCTATACGCCCGAACTTGGGGATTAGAAACGCCAGTCTGATACATCATCCCAGTAACTTGGCCCGCGTTGTTAATTGCCTCGGCAGTAGCAAGATGCCAGCCCGGCTGCGGACCAAGAACTTGAATCAAGAGATCGGCCAACTTCTCCACCTGCCAGGTTCCATTTACTTTTCTCCAACGGACAGGAGTATCGGCCATCCCCGCGCCACCTACTGGAACGGTAACGCAATAGAAGTTTCCAACGATCACGCCGGCGTCATTTACCGCAGTGGCGTTCGCACCGATTGAGCACTGCGGCGTTGGACTAAATGTCGGATATGGGAGGAGTTTCATTTCAAAATCTGAAATGGACGCGTTCCACTCCCAGACAACGGGCTTGCCGTGGATATCAACACCACCATTCGGGGAGTCCTGGTCATAAGCGGTGCCAACAATACGAAGATTGCCGATCGTTGTCGCGTCATTCAACGCCCGAGCAAGCGCGTGCTCCTTGGTTGGATGGAGTGGCAGAATTCGCCCATCACCCACGGCGAGCCATCCACTGGTGATCGATGTCGCACTGTGGCTATAGAGGAACGCTCGTTTGAAGAAGCCCATATATCCTGCCTCGCCGACAACAAGGTCTGCCTCATTCACATCATAGGCGAGACTGCCCGTTGCGGGCCCATAACTTGGATCATCGAGGCCGAGTTGAACGTCAATGAGATTGTTTGGCGATGCACGACGAGAATCGTTTAGAAACGCGCGCATCCCATGATCCTCGCTTACGAGTGTCCCAGCGATGACGTCATGATCATTGATCGCACTCCCCCAGGAATTTGGTGTGCTGTAGGGCGCAGCAACTGGCTCAGCGATAAAGTCGCCGAGAGCTGCATTCCACTGCGCGACAAAAGTATATCCGAGTGGTGGAATCCCTCCCGTGGGGTCATAATTATTAATAATAAACTTTCCTGCAGCGTTGATATCTGTAATCGCCACTTCCAGCCCATTAGCAAGCGAAACGGGGAGCGTTGGATAAAACGGCTGGGTGTCGCCGAGAAACTGCGCCGGATCCCAAAAAATCCCATAACGCGTGTAGTCCGACGTGCTCGGAGTAAAGAGCGTCATTTCGCCGACAACGACACCGTTGTCATTTATCGCAAGCCCCGTGCCCGAATAGTAGGTCGTACCGTACAGGAGCGGTGGCACAGGAATCTCAACGAATGGGCCCAGGTCAATCGTGTCACCTCCATTTAAGAGCATGCCGATACCTCCACCAGCGGATACCGCACCGCGAAAGGCAATCCCAAAATCCTTTATCCCATTCCCATCCAAGTCACCTGATACAATTGGTTGTGGTTCCTGGGCACCAACGCAAAACGTTTGCTGCTCCCTCGGATCCGTTTCAAAATTTCCGACTCCATCGTTCTCCAGCACTGTAATCCGTGGTTCTCCGGCTATCGCGCTTGAAGCTCCGAGATCAATATCACCATCACCATCGAAATCGGCGGCCGTAACCGACCAGGGTTCAATTGGAGTCGTATAGGCGGTACCACCAGGAACCCCAGCACCCGCAAGACCAGCAACAAGATATGTTTGCTCACCGATATCCATCCCTCCACAGCGTGTGTTCCCTAGAACGGTAATGGAATTGAATTTCCAATCGGCGACAGCAATTTCCGGGCCGGGCTGACCATTGAGCTCAGCGATCGCTATCGAGACCGCATCATTGCGGATGTTATCTATTATGCCGTACGCCGCTTCAGGAACAAACGTCACCGGCCCGCCAGGATCCCCTTGATTGAGCAGCACGACGACGGCGCCCCCTGATCCACCGCTTCGCTGATAGGAGAGAACTAAGTCTTGCTTCGAATCACAATTGAGGTCGCCCGCTGTGCTAAAGAGAATGCTATCCGAAGCAGGAGCAAAACCCGGAAACGTGTTTAGGAGGACTGCAGTTGAATTGAACTTCCCGGGTTGGCCAATTGGCGTAAGGTTCGTTCGCATCGTAAGTCGATCGGCTATCAGATCGGCGGTAATGAGATCCTTCGCCCCATCGTTATTGATATCAGCAAGGACCAGTGACCGCGGTGAACGTCCAGTAATGTAATTACAGTACTGCTGATTCGAACAGGTGGGCTNNGGGCTCAGTTTGAAAACTCACCACGCCGTTTTGTTCCGAAAAGTTTCGGAATACGGCAATCTGTCCATAGTAATTCGACGACGGGCCAAAATTCTTATAACCATAAGTTATCACGACATCATTCTCACCGCCGATGCCATCGAGGTTTGCAATTTGAAGCACCACCTCACTCCGGTTGATGTCTGCAGGGAGAGGGTAGTGATGATAGGAGAACGCTTCAGGGTGTTCTTCGTCGTTTCGGTTGAGCAGAACTTTCAAACCTCGCGTTCCCGAGCCATAATCAAAACCGATGATATCGAGACCACCTCGACCATCGATATCTGCAACAGCAACCGAAAGAACTGAATTCACGTCGACGCTACCGTCGTCGTTGACGTCCCCCAAGTAATCCACCTCATGAAAATTGAAGTTTCCATCACCGAACTGAGCGGAGCATCCCGGCCCAGAAACACTTCCATCTTCAATGAGATCTTCGGGGTCGCAGGCAAACCCTATCCCGTTGCCATTTAAATCTGTCTGATCTGAATTGAAGGCTAGTGGACAATTGTCGGTAAGGTCTGGAACGCCGTCACTATCATCATCAGCATCGCAGGCATTCCCCTGTCCATCCTGATCGGTATCAATTTGTGATGGATTCGGAACATCCCTGCAGTTGTCCGATGAATTGCATCTCCCGTCGCCATCATAATCAGCGCAGCTTCCGCTTGAACTTCCAGAGCTCGAACCTCCACCCTCTGGAAGAGGAAATCCTACGCGATCGTAACGAACCCGAGTCGAAGAGGAATCCACGGTTGCTGCATCGACAGACGTGCTGATAAGGAAAACTAAGGCCCAAGCGCACAGCAGAAAGCATGCGAGACGTACACCACGGCCGTTCGAATAAACTCGTTGATTAAACTTCATAACCCCTTCGCGGTTTTATTACGTAACGGACTACCGCGTAGTACTCTTCCCTAAACTCGATCGAAGCAAACTTCATACCAACGAGCGCACCGAACATTTCGATAGGTAGTACATAGTAGTTTTGGGTACGCCGGGGAGTTTATCCGGGATAGCGAATTCAGTTTTCGCTTGATTCGGCGAAGCACCTCTTGTGCCCCTTACGCGCATCTCGTACGCAAAATTGGTGGAAGCTCTGAGAGGGAACCAAAAGTTGTGGTCGAGAGAACGGGTTACACTATGTCGTTGAACTGCGCTCAAACAAGAACGCAATTCAACGAGGTACAACAAACCGAGTTATGCCGCACAACACCCAGGAAAGTTTGATTAGGCCGCCGTACTCGCATTGTGCGTTCTTTAGTCTATATGTTAAGCTAGAAACTAGGTTATTGTGGTAGGATCGGATTCGGTCCGCCGTGGTCATGCCTTACGATGTTCTCTTGTGTCCGAATGGAGCATTGTCGCTCCGGGTTGTCATAATTGATCGTAGACTGGCATGAATGATTTTTTGGACGACGTGGTGTTTGTCCGCAGATTGGGTTGTCGTAAGTAGGGTTGTTCCTGTGAGTAGTTTCAAAGGTGAGTCAAAGTTGTTCCGTTCTCGGCTGCATCAGCGCACATCGAATTCAGATGGCACAGCGTATATTGAACTAACCTTCGTGTTGCCGCTCATTTTTATTATGATCGTCGGACTTGTCGACGTTGGACGAGCGCTGATCAATTATTTGAATCTCACGCAAATTGCATACGAGGGCGCACGCTTTGCTGGCGCACTTTCGGGACTCGAGTCGACCGGTAGTCTCACCGTGGTTGATCTTCACCAGGGAGCACGCGATGCAACTGCGCCCGTTCACTGGGATGTTCAAACGAGAATTGACCAGATGCTCACGCAGATCTATCAGCTCAATTTCCGCCCGGGCTCAGTACATATTCGCACTGGGTTCGACCCGAAAGACCCGACAAATCCATCACCACAACTTGATAAAAACGTTGTAAGAATTACGATTGACGGTGAATATGAAAGCCTCTTCAATTTTGTGAACTGGTGGCAGCAATTGTTCCCGGTATCAGTCTCGATCTCTGGTCCTTATCTCCCAACCCTGTCCTCTGGGCCACCGTCCAATGCCTGCGGCATTTGCGGGGACTGTAGCGTGATACCCGATTTTTGCACCTAAGGAGCTCGAGTTTAAACTGGATGTAGCCCCTGGGCCGGGGCGGCTACGCAGTTGAGGATTTTCAGTAGAAGATGAAGCTGATAGTTCTTAGAAAATCAAATAGCCCGCAATCGCTTCTGCTCAAATTGGAATCTAAAGTGGAGCTATTCAGGACCATCCAAGCATGCGCTACTTGCACTCATTGAGAATGTTTCTCCGTGGAGGGAATCGCCCCTCGGCGCGAGCTTCGCGTCCTGACTCTGATTCTCAAACCGGCGCTAATATCATCGAACTCGTCATTGCACTCCCGATTTTTTTTCTTTGTCTCCTTACCTTCGTCGAATTCGTCCGTTACGTCGCAATCCGGAGTGTGCTGACAAAGGCGGCGCAAGATGCCGTGCAACTTGCGGTTAAGATCCCCGGATTCGACGCCAATATTACGAATTCGCTTGTTTTCGGCATTCCCGATTGTGGTGCTCCGGTACCATCGGACCCAGATTACTGCAACTTTGACCAGGCGCGAGATGCAATCATCAATGTTGCTACAACGCTTCCAACAACCGGGAGACTTGTCAGTCTCCATACCGTACCGGGCATGGCACAACTGAAACCTTACCGGTTGGAGAACGGAGAATTAGTTGATGCGATCATTCTTCGCCCTGGGGAGCGTGGATATACCGCGATTGATGGGTCAACAGAAACTACAATTGATCACCCAACACGACCGTATCGCCCAGGGGAAGATGATTCAGCGAACTACCAGGCGCTGATGCGAAACGCACCGATTGTCGCTGAAATGCGGGTCGACATGAATTTGATTCTCCCAATTCCATTGATGCGTTATCTTCCGACTATCCCAATAACCGTTCGCGCTGCGGGCTACCGTGAAATTCCGCCAAGCGGAGCGTTTCCCGAGGCTATTGAGCCGATCCCACCGCAGCCAACGACCACGACTATTGCTTCGTTACCAACGACTACAACTACCGCTGAACCGCCGACGACTACGACGGAAGCGCCTACAACAACCACTGAAGCTCCGACTACAACGACTGAAGCACCAACAACCACAACTGAAGCCCCAACAACGACTACGGCTGCGCCGACTACGACGACTGCAGCGCCAACAACGACCACGGCAGCGCCCACTACCACCACCGCTGCTCCAACTACGACCACCGCTGCTCCGACTACGACCACCGCTGCTCCGACTACAACGACTGCAGCTCCAACCACGACGACTGCAGCCCCAACCACAACCACAGGAGCTGCAACTACAACAACCGCTGCTCCAACAACGACTACGGCAGCGCCAACGACTACGACTGGAACGCCAACGAGCACAACGGCTGCGGTTACGACAACGACTACGACAGCGCCATCCACAACCACAACGAGCGCACCGACTACAACCACTTCAACTTCGAGCGGCACGACCACGACTTCGACAGCAAGCCCAACCACAACTACGTCTGGTCCAACGACAACCACTACAGCCACGCCAACGACAACGACATCCGGACCAACAACCACGACAGGAATGCCGACCACGACCACCGCTGCGCCAACGACAACTACAGCTGGCCCAACAACCACCACGGCAGCTCCGACTACTACAACAGCGGCTCCGACTACGACTACCGCAGCTCCGACAACGACAACGGCAGCACCGACAACCACTACAGCTGCACCAACGACAACGACAGCGGCTCCGACTACGACAACGGCAGCGCCAACAACAACGACTGCTGCGCCCACGACAACGACAGCGGCTCCAACAACCACAACTGCCGCACCGACCACAACCACGGCAGCGCCAACGACAACCACAGTGGCTCCGACTACCACAACGACCGCACCACCACCGACGACAACGACAGCAGCGGCCTGTCCACCAGGGTCTACATCCAGTCCGAGTTCGGCAGATTGCAGTCTCTCTTGTCTCCCGTTAGGCGGCTCTTGGTTTGCGCCTGGCTGTTGTGATTGCATCGGCGACTGAGTATGCGGCACATGCGAGAACAGTTTGAGATACAGTTGAGTAGCGGGGATTAACAACGGTATAGTAGAGAAGAGTCCCCCGAGGACTGAAGTAGTAGGTTACAATGAAACGGTTTAGCAACGATGTAAAAGGTTCGATCCTGGTTCTCGCAGCGATCATGATTTTCGTTTTGTTCTGGATGCTCGCGCTTGCGATTGATTTAGTCTACTTCGCCACTGCACGCGAACAGCACGAACACCTTGCTGAGGTCGCATCAGTCGCCGCACTTAATGCATTCTTGGAAAAATATGACGGCGCAAATCCAGGCGGAACTGCGGCAGTTGCAATTCAAAACGCCGTTGACCGGGTAAAAGAGATCACCAAGAAAAATGATCTTATCTCACACGACGGACACCATCTTCAGAGTATCGGAAGCCCACTCACCGGTCCCGGCGCAAATGGAGAGATCACTCTCGGTCGGTGGTGGTTTAATTGCGATCCTGCTGAGGGTTGCCACGCTTGCTCTGCAGGGGAAGCCTGCTTTGATGATAATGGCGGAACAGGCGCATTTACGGCGAGCGGTGACTATGGTTCGGCACTCACGCTCACGATGCGCATCGACCCCGCATCACCGATTCCAATTCATTTTTCGAAGCTCCTTGGTCTAACCGGATTTTTAAGTACTGTACAAGCGACATCGGTGAACGTTCCGCAACGTGGCTTGTTCCTCGTCGATCTCTCAGACTCGATGCAGGAAGATACCCACCTCGCCCCGGTAAGCCTGTGGAAGGTTCCTCCGTATGGCTCAACCTCGCATTTCGCGTATAAGCTGCTCGATCCCGCTTCTGGTTCACTCGCTGACCCCAACGATATCGATAACGACGGGAATTTTACTGCTTGCCCGGCAGGACATCGGTGCGATTGCGACGACGCAGGGACCAGGTGGAATGTCCAGTTGTATCAGGAGTTCTACGGTGGAAGTCTCTTTATGGGCCACGGTCGACCAGGGCACCCTGTCCCCGCAGGTTGCGCCGCAACCGCAAATGATGGGACCGACGTGCTCAACGATCGGGACTGCTACCAGAATCCGGATAACCTTCCGATGGACACTGAGACTCGTCCTGCCGGCTATAACTCTGCATCAGGTTCATGCGAAGATGACCTCCCCGATGCGGACAATGACGGGCGACCTGACCAGCTAGGTGCTGGGAACAATCAATGCCACTACGGTGGCCTCCGAGATACGCGACCAGGTCCCCCGGTTGCTCCACCGCTTTTTCCGACTGCTGACGTTCACTTTAAGGATGATTATCTCTGCTACACCATTACCTGGGACCGAGACGGTGGCCCTGCGGTAGGATTTGGCGTTCCTGACGGTTCATCGGATGCAACATATACTGAGCACTACCTCATTGATCGCTATCAATCCCTCCCGGCGGATATTACGCTCGCAAGCTACTACCCTGGGGCACAGCCACTTTCAACCGTGCTCACAGCGCTGTTCTTTGCCAGTGAGGAATTTAAAGCCCGACATGTAAGCGGCGATATGATGGGGGTAACGTTTTTCGATCAGTTCAACCTGCTTGGAACGAGCTTTGTAGATCGGGATTTTCCACTCGTACGTCCAGGAGAGGACCCCGGCAATCCCTCTGATTCAACGATTACCTTCGGCGACTTGCAGAACGCAGTTGACATATTGGGTGTGCGCGCATCGGCGCTACCGTATCCACAAAATCTTGTTGAACACGTTACCTTTCCCCGTCGCTCGACTGACCCGATACCGCAGCCAGTTCTTACGAACGTGCCCAACGCACTCGAACATGCGCTCCAAAAACTCGAGCAAGCGCCAGGTTCTGATGGAGCGAATAACTGGATCTTCCTCATCAGTGATGGCATGACCAACTGCCGGCGAGACGAGAGTGGAAACGATTCCATCCCGACCGAATGTAACGGTCCGGATTATACGATGTGGTATAACTCGGCGTACGTCGATACCTACGGGGACATCGGAACTCGCCTGGCTGAGCAGCGCATTCCAGTTCATTACCTCGCGGTTGGTGCTCAAGCTGGGCCAAACACTTTACGGATCGTTGATTCCGGAGGGAATCTCATTGACGACGGCACAGCGCGCCAGCATGACGTGCCATTTGTCTATGTCGGAACCTCAAGCCTCGACCACAGCTTGCTTCAAACCGCTTATGACAATATGGCCATCACCAACCCATTCTATTTTGCGACCTATATCTTCTATCAGCTTACACGGAAGACCCGTGGATTCTACTTCTCACTTCGACCGATCGACCCGCTCTCTGGCGTCGGAAATACTGCTACTAATGCTGGTCCAGGCACTGCCGGCCTGCTGAGTAAGCCCCTGGATGATGTGCTGGGGATGAGCCATGATGAACAGGCATTCCAGACTTGGATTGGAGCGCCTTGGGCTGCAGGCTTTGAGCCTCGCTACATTCAACGCTACGACCCCACCGGTCGCACGCCGCAGCAGCAGGTGAATGAGTTCATCGATGAACTCTTCGACTTAAACTCAGTTATATTGGTGAATAATCCTGGGGGCTGAGGAATCAGCCATCCAGCTACTTCGCGCTCAGAATCTCTGCCATCTGCGAAAGAAATGCGCGTAGGTCGTAGGGCTTGGCGATAAAGCCATCAATCTTCGAAGCGGTAACGTTTGGCGAGATATCTTCTTCGGAGTAGCCGCTCGAAAGTATTATTTTCACATCTGGGTTAATCTGCCGAAAACAAGTGAGCGCTCGGATGGCATGCATCCCCGGAGTTTCATAATCAAGGATGATACATGCGACGCTTGAGCCTTCGGCTTTTAGTGTCTCGACGGCTGATTCACCATCGGGCGCGACAAGGACCCGAAAGCCTGCAGCTTGGAGCATCTCTTCAAGGAAACCAGTGACGCCCGGATCATCTTCTACGATGAGAATGGACTGGCTCTTTTGTCCCCCAGCTTCAGTGGGATAACTGCCTGCCATAAGCACCGGACTCTAGAATGAATCCTCATTCGCTTTGCCAGTATCCATTTTACCAGCGAGTTGAAGCTAATCTACTAAGCTGAGGAGATCTTAACGTAAAATTTCTCTACTCGGTCCGTAGACAAAAGTGCGGCATAATCGCGCAGGGCCGTCGCTTTCCAACCTCGCTCAGCGACCTGACTTTTTCGCCAAACTAGCGCACTAGTGCGCTACCGATTCCCCACCCCGAAGCTACGGGATATCTAAAATTTTTTTATTCTGTCTATTTATCCGTTCCCTTCAGTTCCTCT
>FKKE01002770.1_pt3 | contig 27046 bp, 21 predicted proteins | sample 1106331 | NCBI WGS metagenome assembly FKKE01 (sample SAMEA3931202, study PRJEB13176) | freshwater metagenome | biome: Drinking water system; feature: drinking water; material: freshwater | place: China | collected 2013-02-06
CATATCACTGAGAGACTTAAACTTTCATATTCGACGAGCAGCCTTCTTGTCCATTCCTCGGTAAAACTGATGCCTCGCAGTGAAGTTAAGATATCGATTCGATTTGGCTCATTCCCAAGTTGAATTATAAAATTTTCCTTCAAAAAATCGTCCTCACTGATCTCAAGTGAACCGAACCCAAAGTCACGAATGACATCCATCATGCGCAATGCATTGTTCCGATCACGATTGATAAAAATATCGATATCTTTCGTGTAACGTGGTTTTGCAAGCAAAGAAAAAGCCCAACCGCCAACGATCAGGTACTCAACCTTCCTCTCGTTGAGAAGCCGAATAAATTCTAACAGATCGTTTGATATGTTCATGTGGCCTTCCAGGCGGGAAAATTAAGTTAAGCAACAGTCGAAGTTTATCTTGATAAGACATCGAGCGGTATAGCTCATCATCTGCTTTGTTCTCAGAGTCAAAAGAAGAATATTTTGTGACGATCTTCTCCATTGCCGTATGAGTTTAGTATAGCAAAGTGTTTTGAAATCTCCCAGACTCAGTTTTGCGCACCCTATATCCTCGAATCACCTAGGCCGTGGAAGCAAAACTGCCTCTCGATTACTTTAATTCCTTTCGCACATCTCGCCCAATCCAGGGACCAAGCACGAGTCCCAGTACGGCAGCACCAACAAACATTGGGAATCCTTGTGCTTGGTTGGTGGTTAACCAGGTGGGCTCAAAGACGAACGCACAACAGAGGAAGAGAACCTCAAGTACGACCACCCCACTCATCGCATCAGCAAGCCACCGTGGTCCCGAGAAGAGATGCTGGATCGCCCAGAGAGAAATTCCGCAGGCAAAGCCCGCAGTGAAAAGGAATGCGCCGAACTCTACTACTTTGAGTGCAGTTACCTCTTCAACTGACTCGATGCCAGATTTAGCGAGGTACCGTACCAGTTTCACTACGGTCGCTAAGCTAAGCGTAAGTCCGCCGATAACCCCCCATTTCCACCAAGGCATATTTGCCGCGGCCATCGAGATAAATCCTCATGGTCATTATAGGTCCCGAAAGGCTACAACCATCCTATGCTGCAGTCCGAACACCTGCAATTGAATAGGCTCGGCATCGCATCTTGCCTCTATTCTTGAGCATCTAATTACATTAAGCGATAGTAAGTATCGACGATGACCAAAATGCCGCCAATCACCATCAATTTTCTCCAGGACCTCTACCGGAAACATCAGGCTGAGATACGCGAAGACTACCTCACCTTCCTTCGCTTCCAGAGCATTAGCTCTGAACCGCCGTTTCGCGATCAGGTGAATGCCTGTGCAACGTGGCTCACTTCGTACCTCGCTGCAGCAGGGCTCACCGCTGAATGTTGGCAAACTTCAGGACATCCAGTGGTGTATGCCGAGTGGCTCGGCGCGGGAAAGGATAAACCCACGGTACTCATTTACAACCACTACGACGTCCAACCGGTAGATCCACTTGAACTGTGGAACAGTCCTCCTTTTGAACCACGGATTGAAGGTGATGAAGTCTACGCTCGCGGTGCACAGGACAACAAAGGACAATGCTTCTATGTGGTGAGCGTGATTAAAGCGTTACTGAAATCTTCAAAGCAGCTCCCGGTCAACGTAAAACTCTGCATCGAAGGTGAAGAGGAATGCGGGAGCAAGGCGCTGAATGACATCCTTCCAGCGAAACGTGAGAAGCTTCGTGCCGATCACCTGTTGATTGTAGATTTAGGAATGCCGACATCCGAGACCCCAGCCGTCACCCTCGGTATTCGCGGAATTGTTACGATGACTGTTGAGGTTCATGGTTCAAGCAGCGACTTACACTCTGGCACTCATGGCGGTGTGGTGTACAACCCAAACCATGCGCTCGTTGAGATACTTGCAAAGCTTCACGATGCGAATGGAAGGGTGAACATCCCTGGGTTCTACGACGCGGTGAAGGAACCAACAGCAGAGGAACAACGTCAGATCGATTTTCGATTCGATGACGCGCTCTATGAACGACAGTTTGGTGCAAAGGCTACCGGAGGAGAGAAAGACCGCTCCCCACTTCAATCCGCGTGGCTTCGACCGACCGTTGAAATTAACGGCCTTGGTGGCGGCTACTGCGGCGATGGGTTTAAGACCGTCATCCCCGCAGTCGCGAAGGCAAAGGTCTCCTGTCGACTCGTTCCCGATCAAGATCCAGCAAAGATCGGGAAACTCATGGCTGATTTCATTGAGCGGCTTGCACCCGATGGGGTGAAGGTCAAAGTGAAGATTCATGCAGGCGGAGGTCGGCCAGTCCGCACGCCACCAACCTCCCCCGTCGTTCGCGTCGCCGCTCAGGCGTACAGCGAACTCTTCGGCAAACCATGTCACTACATTCTGGAAGGGGGCTCGATTCCGATTGTGACTGAGCTAGCATCGACCGCCGGCGCAGACGTGGTTCTGATGGGCTTCGGTCTCCCAACTGATAATGTCCATGCCCCCAATGAGCACTTTGGGATGGCACGCCTCGAGCGAGGATTTGCTACCATCGGCCGAATACTCGAACTCCTCGGCGCCTAAATTCTCGGGTTATAATCCATGAGCAATATATCACGACAACGTTATCACAATGCACCGCCGGCAACGAAGAAGTCGCTCTTTCGAAATCCGTTGCTCTGGATCTTCTTCGTCTCGGTCACGGTTATCACCTTCGTTATTCTCATTCGAAACGATAACAACGTTCGAGTTATGACCGGCGGCTACATCCTTCGAGCTGAACGGGAGCTGAAGCGCGAACTCCCGTTGGTCAAGCGATTGCTCAACATCCAAGTCACTGGCTCTGATGGTGACGCGTTACGGCGCGCTGTGGAGTCAAACAACATTGAGGCAATAAAGATTCTTGCCCACTCGGATGCAAACTTAAATGAGGGTGGTGAGAGTGAAACCTCGGCCGTGCATCTTGCAAGTGAGAAGGACTTACGCCCAGCGCTCGGCGCGCTCATTGAGAGTGGAGTTGATATTAATCAACGTGATCGGATCGGTCGAACGCCACTCATGTCGGCAGCTGAAGGCGATGCTGCCGGAGCTCTCCAGTACCTCCTCGGACTCGGCGCCAATGTGAATCTCCAAGACAATAGCGGACGAACAGCCGTGATGTATGCCACGGCTCGAGGGAATTACAGCGCTGTGCAGTTGCTCCTTGCAACAGGCGCAAACGCAAATCTGTTAACGAACGACGGGAAATCGGCACTGCACTATGCAATCGACCGAGGGAATCCCCAGTTGGTAAAGCTACTTCTTGATTCTGGTGCAAACGTAACGGCTCTCGATCGCGATGGGCATAGTCCGCTTCGGTATGCGATGGGAAAAGGGAATCAGGCAGTTGTCGCTGTATTGAAACAAGCTGGCGCAACCCTCGAGGACAGCCCGCAAGTCGTAGCAGCAGAGGACTCCACAGTCACCGAAGCCGCCGAGGAAACGGCTCCGTCCGAACCGAGTGAGCCACCGCTAGAAGAAGAGGTTACGCCGGAAGTGAGCCCAGAACCAACGGCGCCACGGAAAACGAGACTTCGCGTTGTTGGAAAACCGATCGGAACATGGGAGCGTTACAAGACGATTACACTCACTGCAGTAGAGACTTCGGTAAGAAACGCTGGCACAGTTACAGCTGAAGGAGTGCAGGTGTCAGTCGAGGTTCCAAATGGTGAAACTATTCTCCTCAATGGCCCAGACACACTTCCCCCAAATAAAACCGCTAAATATACCGTGGACACCAGCCAAACGATCTTTCGTCCGGGCGAACTCCGCGCGAAAGCAAGCTGTGACAACTGCTTGCGCTAACCGAGCGGCTCCGCCGTTTGTGAGAAATTCACGCTAGCGGTATGATATCAGCTATGAGTTGTTGCAGGTGCCTAAATTTCATTGCCATTTTAAGCTTAAGTTTGAGTGCAGTTGTTTCCCACTCACAGGCTCAAGAGGAAGATATGTCGAAACGTTCTACCGCGGATTCTGGAGTTACATGTGACTTTCCAAAAAGTGACGAGGAATTAAAACGCCTTCTTTCACCTGAGCAGTACCGAGTCATGCGGGAGAATGCTACTGAGCGCCCGTTTGAAAATGCGTACTGGAACAATCATCGAGCTGGAATCTATGTTGATGCGATCTCAGGAGAGGTTCTGTTTAGCTCCACCGATAAGTTTGATTCAGGGACGGGCTGGCCAAGTTTTACGAAACCAGTTGGTGAAGCTTCAGTAGTCGAAAAAGACGACACGTCGCACGGGATGAAGCGAACTGAAGTGCGCTCGAGCAAGTCTGATTCACACCTCGGACACGTTTTTGACGATGGTCCCGGAGCGACAGGGCTTCGATACTGTATCAATTCCGCTGCATTGAAATTCATTCCACTCGAGGATTTAGAGAAAGAAGGATACGGTGAATATAAGAAGCTTTTTAGCGGCAAACCTGATGGTGGGAAATAAGAGCCGCCGAGATTAGAACCGTAGCAGCTCCCATGGAGCGTTTACGTCGTTCCGGACAAAACTCACCCAAAACGGTTCGTGCGAGAACAAGGACACGCCCTGATAGAGCGCAAATGTCTCGTTCCGAACCTTCCGCACGATAAACGATGAATACATGCGCGCAAAAGACGCCGAGGTCTCGTCAGAGATCGGAGAGAAAACCTCGAGGAACGGCATCCGCGATGGGACCGAGAGAATATTCCCCGCCCGTTCAATGTCTCCGTTACGGAGCTCGGTGAGGAAGCGCGCCCATACTGCCTCAGGTTCGCCGTGTTCAGTCCAAGGTATGAATAGCTGGAATAATCTCGCTGAAGTTGCAAGGAGCACACTTATCCCTTCGGCGCCCGTAGTAAAGGAGATATCACGCACCGAAAACAGCCCACTGATCTCGACTGATTGAAGGAAAGAGCTCCCGTCTTGGAGTAAGAATGAGAGTGCCCCATCTCGCGTCGCACCCACTCCTGCATAACCAACTTCGTCTACCTCAAGACCGATGAAATCGTTCTCATTGTCCGTTGTCTCAACCAAGTTTAAGTTCTCGTTCAACACAACCACGCCTTGCTCTGAAGCAGCGTAGATATACCTTCCACCTGAGGCGAGCTTCCGCGGTTCCGAAGCAAGCTCCGCTTCGAACATAAATTTCCCTTTTGGCGCAAACTTGGCGATTCGCTTCTGCGATCGATCGCTTAAATACAGAAATCCGTTCTCGTCGATCGCAGCATCATGAGGATGAAACGTGAGGTCGAGCACTCCATTCGTTCCAAACCATCGAACAAGAACACCCCGGTTAGTTACCCGAATGACCTTCTTCGACTCCTCATCAGTAATAATGAGTTCACCATTTCCGGCAAGCGCTAGCCCTTCGGGAGCCAAGAGCTCGGGCACCGGAAAATCCACCGGCTCGCCAAGTGTCGGACTTAGTCGTCGCACCCGCCGCAAGAAGCGACTCAGCAGCCACACCGAGCCATCCGATGATACTTTAATATCTCGAATGTCTGGAAATTGGACACTGGTGCGAAGAGTTGCACGATTATGGCTAATTCGAACAGGATCTGCTTGATCGAGAAGCGGATTTTCCCTGACGGTGCTGCCAACGGGTTCCGCATTTTCCCGACAGCCGAGCGATAAGCTCCCGAATAGGACCAGGAACAGCTTAACACTAGAACGAGTCATTCTTTTACAGCTCATCTGCCTCGCCTAACTTCCGAGCGCAGTTCTCAGTTCAGTGGTAATGTTGTTTAACACATCGGCGTAACTTGCTCGACTTTCAAGCGAGTTAATACCGAGCGGATCAATCACCGCCACTCGTCCACTCAGCTCAGCGGCAACCTTGTTAGCAGTGATTGCATCAATCGCGTTATCTGCCACAACAAGCTCGACATTTTTGGATCGCGCAAGCTCAACAAGCGCAACCATCCGACGCATTGAGGCTCGTTTTGCCGGAGAACTCTCGAGTTCCCCAATACAGGTGAGCCCATATCGCCGACAGTAATAGGTCCAGGAGGAATGGATAGCAAGAAACTTGCGTGAATTCAAATTGCTGAGCTGAGCTCGAAGAGCTTGATCGAGCGTTGTGAGCTCGGCTGAAAAACTCTTCGCTCGAGCCTCAAACTCCGAAGCTTCCCCGTAACAAGCGGAGAACGCAGTCGTAATTCGCGGAACAAGCAACTCGCGCACAAGGATTGGGTCGAGCCAGATATGAGGATCGAACCCTTCATCCGCATGGTGGTGCTCATCTTCAGCGTCAGAGCTGAGGAGGAGATACTCCCGTCGTTCTGATTCGCTTAATTGATTGAGGAAGAATACGGCGGGACATTTTGCTTTTGCGCTTCCTGCTCCGAAGAGACGGACTGCCCATTCATCAAAGTGACCGCCAATTCCAAAGAGCAATTCACTTCCGGCGACACGAAACGCATCCTTCGGAGTGGGTTCAAATGAATGAGGGTCAGCGGTTCCGTGGAGAATTGTTGTTAACTGGAAATCCTCCCCAGCGATAGCCCGAACAATATTGGTAAGTATTGGAATGGTAACCGCGATCCTCCTCGGTGGCGCGCCATGAGCTTGCTCCGCTGCCATCGCTCGGTCGCGAGTCACGGTGATGAGTATCACGAGAGAGAGAGTGCAGCCGAGTACTACTTTACAGATCGAGCTCGAGGCCACTTGCGTGTTCCTGAATCAATCGGAATCTCTCAGATGCATCATTTCCCATCAACGCGCGTAACCCGTCATTCACCTTCCCCTCGTCATCGATAGTAATTCGGAGAATGGTTCGTGTATCAGGGTCGAGCGTTGTTGACCAGAGTGTCTCCGGATTCATCTCTCCAAGTCCTTTGAAGCGAACAATTCGCGGGTTAGTCGATCGAAGATTTGCCACAGTTCGACTTAATTCCTCATCGGAATAAACCCAAGATACACCAGGAGAGGCACCATTTCGCGATTGCCCACGGGCTCTCTTCCCCTTTGTCTTTTTCTCTCCAGCGTGGGTGTTCGCCTTCGCCTGTGTTTCGTTCTTACTCGAGAATACACCATAGAGCGGCGGTTTGCCGAGGTAGAGGTTTCCATTTTCGATGAGTTGACGGAGATGCGTGAAGAAGAAAGCGATAAGGAGTGTGGCGATGTGCATCCCATCTGCATCGGCATCAGTAAGAATAATCACCTTTCCGTAACGGAGGCGGTCCGCGCGGAATTGTTCTCCCGCACCACAACCGAGCGCAGAGATGATACTGCTCAGCTCTTTGTTCTCAAGCACCTGTTTGCCAGAAGCAGAGATGGTATTGAGCACCTTACCACGGAGCGGAAGCACCGCCTGAAAATGGCGATTTCGTGCCTGTTTCGCACTCCCGCCAGCACTGTCGCCCTCGACAATAAAGAGCTCAGTCTCAGCGGGCCGGATGCTGCTACAGTCAGCGAGCTTTCCGGGAAGCGTTAAGCGGTGAGATATTCCAACTTTTCGCGTGACACTTTCCACTGCCGCGCGAGAGGCAAGACGTGCTTTCGCAGCGAGAACTATTCGATTTACGATCGCAGCAGAGACCGTCGGCTTCTCATTAAACAGCTGTTCGAGTGCGCGGAGGGCCGATTCGACAGCGGGCATTATCTCAGGGTTGTTGAGCTTACTCTTGGTCTGCCCCTGAAACTGAATTTGAAATCCCTCATTCGGTATCTTTACTGATAAGAGACAGATACAGCCTTCCCGAATATCCTCGGACGTTACCTTCACCCCTTTGGGGAGAAGCTGATGAACCGTGAGGTACTGTCGAATGGCTTTTACAATGCCGCTCTTCGCAGCAAGTTCGTGCGAACCACCATCCGATGTGTAAATTCCATTCGCAAACGAGAGGAACTCCTCCCGTCGTTGTTCTGTCCAGGCAAGAGCGAGCGCAATCTCTAAGCCCTCGCGCCGTTCCATGAAAAAACTCTCGCCCCCGATTGGCTTCAGTTCGCGCTCGACGAGCAATTGCTTCAGGTAGGCATGTAAACCATCAGCATAGTGGAACTCATCTTCGGTATTGGCCGATTGATCGCGAAATAGTACGCGAAGCCCAGGATTGAGATAGGCCTTGGTCTGGAGAGTCTTCCGAATTACATCGGCCGAGAATTCGACCCGACCAAAAATTGTGGGGTCAGGTCGAAAAGTGACAGTCGTTCCTGTACCCCGAACAGATGACTTGGTGCGCTTGAGCTTACTCTTCACTGCGCCGCGTGCGAAGCGTTGTTCATACTCATTTCCGTCACGCTTCACCGTCACCGTGAGCTCCTCGCTGAGCGCATTTACGACCGAGCTCCCCACGCCATGGAGTCCACCCGCTGTCTGATAATTCTTGCTCGAGAATTTTCCTCCAGCATGAAGGGTAGTGAAGATAAGTTCTAGCGCGGGGCGCTTAAACTTTGGATGTGGTTCTACCGGAATTCCCCGGCCATTATCTGAAACTGTCGCTTGCTTCCGGTCACTATGGAGCGTGACTTCGATTCGATCGGCATGTCCATTCATTGCTTCGTCAACGCTATTGTCAACGATCTCAAAAATGAGTTGGTGAAGCCCCTCTGGGGTGTCAGTTCCAGCGATGTACATTCCAGGGCGTTTTCGAACCGGCTCGAGACCCTCAAGGACTTCGATATCAGCCGCTGTATACTTTTTCTTTTCCGCCATGAATCTTATAAAACCCTCTGCGTTCCTCTGTGTCCTCCGCTACCCTCTGCGTTCATCTCTTAGCCGACTTCTCGTGTTCGCCCGACGACTGGAAGCCCCCGCTTGACCAACTTAAGTCCACGGAGTGCTCTTTTCGTCGGTTCAAGTTCAGCTGCCCGAACTTCACGGCGAGCCTCGTTTTTCCCCAGCACGTAGACGAGCTGCTCCCTCGCAACTGACTGCACCACCACCAACTCATCATTGCCGGGGAGTTTTTGTAACTTTACGCCCTTCGCTGGGGCGCCAAGTATCGGAACCTCGTCGCGCGAAATGAGTAATGAATAACCAGCAGCGCTCACGAGTAAGAGGAATCGCTCATGCAATCGGGTGACCGCTGTCACTGTGTCGCCCTCGCCGAGCCGAACGATTCGCCTGCCGGTTTTTTTGGTTTCCGAGAGGTCGTCGAGTTCCAATCGATAGCCTAGCCCTTTCCGGGTAGCGACACACAATTGAAGCGGGGGCGCGCCCTCTGTGCCCCGCTTGAGCAGCAGGCATTCGGCTATCTGTTCCCCATCTTGAAAGCGAAAGAGCTTCTGCACCGGGTCACCAAAGCCACTTGTTGCCGAGAGCTCGGCAGCTTTTCGAATGAAGAGGTTACCGAAAGTTGTGAAGATCGCGAGCAGATCGAGGCTCGAGCCACCTTCAGCAAAGAACAAACTGTCGTTGGGTCGCAATCGCGCATTTTTCGGATCGCTTCCGCTCCCAGCGCGCTTCAGCCAACCATCACGCGTTACCATCACGAGAACGTCTTCTTCTTTGACGTAGGCGTCGCTGTCGAATTCTGGTTCCTCGAAATCGGAGATGACACGAGATCGTCGGGGGTCACCAAACGTTTCAGCAATTCGCTGTAAGTCATCGGCGATGCTCTTCTTGAGCGCTTTCACACTCTTCAGCAATCGCTCGATCTCCTCCACCCGCTCCTGTTTCTCGGTCAGTTCCGTTCGAATCTCTTCAATTGAGGTTTTTGAGAGCTGATAGATTCGGAGGTCGACGATAAAAAATGCCTGCTCTTCGCTCAGTTTGAATCGCTCGACAAGCCGAGCCGCGGAATCAGCTCGGCCACTACTCTTTCGAACAATCCGAATGATCTCGGGGATCACATCATAGATTCGAATCAACCCTTCGAGGAGGTGAATTCGTCGTTCGAGATTTTGCTTTTCGAACAGTAATTTGCTTCGTGTCACCTCGAGGCGAAAAGCGATAAATTGTTCGAGCATCGCCCGGAGTGTGAGTAACGATGGCCTCGATGAGTACGGGTTCTCTGTCGGGAGCAGTGCGTTTAAGTTTACATTGAAGTTCGATTCAAGCGGCGTATGACGATAGAGGAAGGCCATGCCCGCTTCCGCATCAGCATCAGTTGCAAGTTCGAGGACAATTCGGACTTTATCTGTGGATTCGTCGCGAACATCGACAAACTGCGGAACTCGCTTGGCGATAATGAGATCGGCGATCTTTTCTACAGCAAGCGATTTGTCCACCATGTACGGAACAGAGGTGACGATCACCTGCTTTTTCCCCCGTGCGCGATCCTCTGTTGTATACTCGCCCCGCATGCGCACTGGACCACGGCCAGTGAGGTAAATCTGTTTTAGCTCTGCTGGTGTGTTGAGGATTAAACATCCGGTGGGAAAATCAGGGCCCTTTACCGTCTGAAGAATTTTTGCGTCGCTCACCTCTGCATCATCAAGTAGCAGGATTATCGCGCGAATCACTTCGTTTAAATTGTGCGGGGGAATTGCGGTTGCCATGCCAACGGCGATTCCAGATGCGCCGTTTACGAGAAGGTGCGGAACGCGGGTTGGCAGCACCACCGGCTCTTTCACCGTTTGGTCAAAATTGTCGCGCTCGGCAACGGTTTGCTCGCCAATATCGCCAAGCACCTCGACCGCAAACGGTGTCAGACGCGCTTCGGTGTAACGATAGGCGGCGGGAGCATCACCGTCGAGAGAGCCAAAATTTCCCTGTCCATCAATGAGCGGATAGCGTAGAGCAAACGGTTGTGCCATACGCACCATCGCATCGTAGCACGCCATATCACCGTGTGGGTGATAGCGCGCGAGAACTTCACCGACGACTGCTGCTGACTTGCGGTGGGCGCGTTGGGGCTCCAGATGGAGATTGTTCATCATTGCGTAGAGAATCCGCCGTTGAACGGGTTTCAGGCCATCCCGCACATCGGGGAGCGCGCGTCCGCTGACCACGCTGAGCGCATAGGTGAGGTATCGGGTTCGAGACTCGTTGATTAGGGAAACATCAATTACTGCCACAGCGTCGCGTGCTCCGTTTTCAGCATCATAAATTCCTACAACTTTGGTTACTTTTTCGAAAGGAGTCCTTTTCGTGCGAGCGTTAGTTTATTACCTTGAGCAATAATGAGCCGAAACGCCAGAGAGGAATGAGTTCAAATCAGCAACTACAACGGTATCAACGATTCATCCCTTTGGCTATCAGTGCCCTTTCGATAGTTATTGGCCTCGTTGTCTTAGAAATCCTCGCCCGGTTCTCACTGCCGGGGCGGGCGAGCGCACGAGCTCCGATCCAATCACCATTAACGGAGTACGATCCCATTTATGGTTGGCGCTTACAACGAGGAGCTGCAGAAAAAAGTGGTGTGCAATTTGACCAGACGCTCACCTACCGGACGAATGCAAGTGGTCGCCGAGGTGACATAGCCCGAGAATCTGCTAGTTCCGACAACTTTCGCATTGTCATTTTTGGGGAGACAAGTGGCTTTGGCCTCGGCGTAGAGGAGCGCGAGCTTTTTTTTCAGCAGATTTATGACTACCTGCGCCCAGGAGTTATAGGCTCAGAGCTCGAGCTCATCAATGCCTCAGTTCCTAACTATGGCCTTGATCAATACGCGCTGTTGCTTGAATACGAAAGCGAGCGACTGAAGCCAAACCTAGGAATAATCCTTCTCCCAACGTACTTGATTTATCCCCTCGCCTATCCCGCACATCGGATGTATGACCCAAAGACGATCACCGATTTTGCGAAGCCCTACTTCATCCTCTCCTCGACGTCGGGAGCTCCTGAACTGATGTTGAAGAATTCACCGACGCCCGAAGTGATCACGGCGGAACTCTACGACCGATGGGTGAGCGAGCGTCAGCCGCCGACTTTACTCGACCGCCTCAGCAAGGGTTTACGAATTGCTCAGTACTTAAAAGATTCGTTACGAAACACGAATACAGAGTACTACTTCGGCCAGGCAGAGATCTTCCCTCCATATAGCACGAACTCGAGCGAGCTCGCTGTGTTCACACAACTCATCTACCGACTTAAATCACAATTACGAAAAGTCGGCGCAAGCGAGATGTTTATTATTCTTCCCGTTCCCGAGAACTTCACCGTTCGCTCATCGTACCCCGTTGCACACCAGACTATTTCCAGAATCTGCCGGGAGGGGCTGTTGAACTGCATCGACTTACTCCAAGAGTTTGGACGAACGGGTGGAGCAAAACTCTATTTCGAAGGGGAATCTGTTCTCAATCGCGAGGGGCATCAGGTCTTAGCGAACGAAATAAAGGTTCGTCTGCGAAATCTCCTCCAAACGGTTAACACCCGTCGCACTACGAAGGCTGCTACAGGCGTCTCTCCAGAAGCCCAAAAAGAGCAGTTACTCGAGATGTTGAAGGATTCGCCGTAAAATCCTGCTCTTTGAACAAAATTGGAAAGGGATCCGTCAAAAAGGATATTTCAAGGTATGATGAAAGAACTATTCATCCCTCGTGCTCTTCTGCTTGCAGTTGCCGTATACGCCCTTTACACTGGGTCCAATTATCTCCTGGCTCAACCCGGACCTGCAGCTAGCGAGACTGTTCGGCCGTTACAGATGGAAGGTACAATGACGACAAAACACTCGCATGAAGAACGGGCACTACTCGCCGGGGGATGTTTCTGGGGAGTAGAAGAGCTAATCCGAAAGCTTCCTGGGGTAAAAAGCACTCGCGTCGGCTATACCGGCGGCGAAGTTGAACAGCCAACGTACGAAGTAATAAAAACAGGAACTACCGGCCACGCTGAATCAATTGAGGTGGTTTTCGATCCGCAGAAGTTACGTTACGAAGCGCTGCTGCGCTACTTTTTTCGTTTGCACGATCCAACGACAATGAATCAGCAAGGGAACGACCGCGGAACTCAATACCGCTCGGCAATTTTTTATCTCAGCGACGAGCAGAAACAAACGGCACTCCAGGTTCGTGACGAACTGGAACGTTCAAAAAAATGGAAATCGCCAATTGTGACCGAGATCACTCCGGCAAAAACATTTTACGCGGCGGAAGAATACCATCAAGATTACCTCCAAAAAAACCCACATGGGTATACCTGCCACTACCTTCGAGATTGACTGCTTACTTGATAATAAGAGTTTGCTCTTCAGGTTTAGGAAATTCCTTGAGTGCAGGCGACCGACTGAATTTTAAGACAGTCCCCGGCTTCGCCGCACAGACTTCGGCAATATTGCTCTGAGCAGTAACAGGGTGTCCGTCGATACTCTGAATTATATCACCGTTTAAAAGTCCAATATCCGCGCAAGGACTTTGTTTTGGGATGGCAAAGATTCGCATTCCCAATGATTCCCCGTCTCGAAAATAGGGCACCCATCGACCAAAAGAAGCATCGGCGGACGTTGATCCTAATTTTGTTAATTCAGTCGTCAGCTTATCAAACTGTGAATTCGCGACGGAACTCCCACCGAGCTCCGCTAGCTGCCGTTCGATCCTCGTTAGTTGCGCGCTCGTCGCAGCAAAACTAATTGCTACTAATACCGCGATCAGTATTAAAGCTATCGAATGGGCTCCCGAATTCTTTGTTTCCGATTTCTCGTTCGACATAATCTCCTCCCTAAAGCGGAGCTATGGAAGACCCCGAGGCTTTTCTCACACCGTGCTTGTATCGCACCTCTACTAATTCAATCAATCCCTACCTTTGTCGTTCGAAGCAAATTGTCGAAGTTAAAGCGGTGTGTTCAAGCTCAAGCTCAAGTCGAAGGTCAAGTAGAAGTCTAAGGCAAAGCCTAAGACGAAGTGTGATCGCTGAAGTCTTAGCCGGCTTAGATTTGCCTATTAGCACTTCGCCTTAGTCTTCGACATAGTCTTAGGCTTAGTCTTGACCTTCGACTTGAGCTTGAGCTTATCCTCTTAACCTAACCTTGGACTATAGCTCCGAACAAAACGTAGCAGGCACGGGCACACGAGCGTTACAACTACGTCCGCCTATACACCACAAGTAACGCAAGCAGTGTCCGAAACGGATACCACAACGCCTTCAGCGCAGTAATCATCGATTTTCCTTGCTCTCGCGGCAGGATCGTGACCGGATGTTCTTCCACACGAAACCCTCGCCTCACACTCGAAAGGAGAAGTTCCGCATGGGCATCTTCGAGTGGTAACGAAACCATATGAATCGCGGCATTTCGCGAGAGAATTTTTAGGCCGTTACTGACATCGGTAAACCTTCGTCCCGAGAGCACGTAGAGAATGAAACAGAATACCTTATTCCCAAAACCCCGGAGCATACTTGTCGGCCGCCCCTCCTCGGTGAGGAAGCGCGAGCCAATGAGAATATCTAGTGGCTGATTGTGATCCTGTTTCGCGAAGCGCCGAATCATCTGCTGGAGGTCCTCAACCCGATGCTGGCCATCAGCGTCAAAGAAACAAACATAGGGACGCTTCTCCTCGAGCGCGACAAGAAGTCCGGTGCGAAGTGCCTCGACGTAACCTAAGTTTCGCGCGTGGTGTACGTGGTCGACCGAGTGAGCAAGGAGACTCTCCCGCGTTCGGTCTCGCGAACCATCATCAATAACGAGAACGTCAATTTCTGGAATTGCGCGGATGAGTCGCCCGGCTAACGAGGCAACAGACCCCTCTTCATTGTGGGCCGGAATAATGACTAGTCCTCGTGTTGTTCTTTCGTTCACCGCTCACCCAAAAAGTCGTTCCTTGCTAATAAACACCACCGTGGGACTTCCCCCAAGAGGAACCCATGTCGGTTGAACAAGGAGCTCTTTGTAAAGCTCTTCGCTTTCGTTTACCATAATCATGTCAATTCTGTAGCGGTCAACGATTTCCTGCCAGCAATTCCCTCGATACGCGTTTCGTACCATCATGAAACGTTCCTGTCCCAACCGGTCGAGCCGTCCATCGAGTAACACTTGCGCCGAAGGAGCAAGCCCCTGCTCCGCTAACCACCAACTCACAAAGTGACCATCACCAAAAGGCGTAAGAATCCGCCACGGTTCCCCTGAAACGCTCGCTCTCCTGAGAATTGGTGAAACAATCTGTAACGCTCGCGTGGGATATCTTGAATTCGTAAGTTCCGAGTCATACCACGCGGGTGCCCACGCTCCCTGCTTCAACCCCACGCCGGTGGCAAGAAGAAAGAGCACGGTGCCAACAACTGCGTGTGATGTTGGCACCACAGGCTTCGGGCGCTCATGCCGCGATAGCGCAAGCGCGATCGCAACAGCAAGAAGCGGGATGTGGCGGGTCGATTGGAGCGCAAGAACAAGGGTAAGCACCACAATTCCATGGAGCGCAAGGGCATCTCGCGAAAACGCTCGAGGAAATTTTCGTTCTCGCAGCAACGCTCTTAGATCGGCAAGTGCTCTCACCACCCAGATGAGAAACAATGCGACTGCACCCCACATCCAAATTGGCCAAGGAAATGAGAGCTCATTAAACCTTACCAACTCGACAACATGAGCGCTGATCAGTTCCCCCTGGAGTGAGGAAAATTCTACGCCGACAAGGAGCAACTTCCAACCATAGGGATTCGCAAGCAGCGAGAGAACGCTCGCAACCACATAAGAGACCGCTGTTCCCAGAGTATACCCAGGCGCGTTACCGAAAAATGCCCCAACGGCATAGATGGTCACGAGCAGTGGAGCGAGCACGACTGAAATATGAACGTTCGCCCAGAGGATGATAATCAAAGAGAGCGCAATGATTCGGGAAAATACCCCTCGCCGGTTCGCTTCGAACTGCTCAGGACGGAGCGCGATGAGGAGGAAGACGAAGAGTGTTGTTCCCCAAAGGCGCGGACGGGGGCTAACAAGTTGAGTGAAGGTGAGCGAGAGGAGAAACAAGACAATACTTGCTTGGAGAATTCGAACTCGACCGTAGAGGAGTGCCGCAGCTCCAATACTGAGCACGAGCATTCCCGCAATAACCCATAATCGGAGCCCGAGCACTCCCCCCCGCTGTTCGAGAACAGCGAGCGTCACGTCAGGAAGCCAAGAGTATGCAATCTCTGAGTTCTCTGATTCAATCCGAGTGTTATCAATCGTGGGGACACGTTGCTCTTGAAGCACGTAGTCTCCAATACGCAGGTGGTAGCCGAGATCTGGGTCATGCGGCGCAGCAAAGCCCGCAAATAGATGGAGGAGTATCAGCGATGGGAGGAGTGCGAGCGCAAAGCGAATCGTGCGCATGAGAAGTGCTTACGAAGATGCAGTGGGCGCGGCGGTCTGAACGAGTTTCTGCACATGCTTCCGCAGTTTTTTATGTAACGGCTCCTCCGCTTCCAATTTAAATGGAACGAGCGTGAAAGCGATCTTCCGAAATCCAGCTTTCTGTCGCTCATCGAGTAAGTCATAGAAACTCACGCCTGGCCCGCCCCACTGTCGACCAGTGACAGAGTATGGTACGGTGAAGAGCGTTGCGGTATCGGGGAAAAGGTCAAGCTCCTGAATCTCGACGCTCAGGTCCTTCGGGGAGAGGAGCTTTCCGGTAAAACAGTTAAACACCAAGCTCCAACGGGTGAGGTCAAACTCCGCTGGATCATCAGACTCACGAGTAAGGCGATGGAGGTTGTCGAGCGTCCGACGCACTGACATTCCATCTTCATCGGTAACGAGGAGCACGTGCTGACTGAGCGGAAGCAGCGAGAAGGTCGTAATCCCCCAGCTCCTTCCAGTATCAATGACGATGACATCAAACTCCTCGCGAAGTGCGGCAAGGAGTGACTGGACAAAGAGTGCAGCTGACGGAGCCCCCTCAATCACATCGGCTTTGAAATGAAATCCTTCCTGGTATCGCTCGGGCTGTCCAACCACAACGAGCTTCCCGTTGTAACTCTCAACCGGACAGGCAAGTTCATTGACGCGATACTTTGGTACCTCGCCTTGGCGAAGCATCTCGGACATGGCACGACGGTGTGAAGTACCGACCCGTCCCCATTCGGTAATCTGTGGATTAACGTCGTCGAAGTCGACGAGAACGACTGACATGTCGTGCCGCGCCCAGCAGGAAGCGAGACCTGCTGCGACGGTTGACGTGCCAACACCACCCTTCAATTGAGTGACAGTGATCACCCCGCGATTTCTTGCGCCTGGAACCGAGCCGAGCTGTGCCTCGCAATCCATGAGGAAACTTGCGATCTGCCCCATGTCGGCGATTGCAATAATTTTAATGTTGAGCATTCGCCGCAGATCAACAGCCTCACTGGAGTAACGTGCATTGTCGAGTACGAGTGAGACAGGAATCTCGGGGAACGCGCCCTTGAACAGACCAAGAGATTGCTCGAGGTCTTCGTAGCATCCCGGACCGAGCAATCCGCCAACCACCGGTTCTCCCTGGGGCGGTGCAGCGAGTACCGTTAGATCACCATCGGTAATCTCAGCTCGCTTGATTCCCGCTTGGCGGAGCGCTTCCTGAACTCGAATAACGAGTTCAGATCGGGTCTGTTTGTTTGGATCAATGATCAGCAGATGCATGTGATATACGATGCGCGAGCTACAGATTCGGCCGCTCGTATCGTAATTAAGCTATGAAAAAGGGAGGAAATACCTATTACAACTCTGATTCGCTCTCTCCTCGATGGAGAATACCTCCGATGAGAGTGACAAGCTCTTCGCGGTCGAAAGGCTTTTGGAGATAAGCATCAGCGCCCTGGAGCAGTGCCCACTCGCACGCGTCATCGTCGCTTTCAGCCGTAATCACAATAACCGGTACGTTTGGGTTTGAACGCTTCACCTCGCGGCAGATTTGAAAGCCATCCGCCATCTGCTTCCCATGAGGATCTAGTAGTTTGAGGTCGAGTAAAACGAGGTCAGGATGTTCTTTATTTAAAATCTGCGCAATTCCAGTTGGCAGTGTTGTATAGATAACTGGTTGATATCCCGCCTGCCGCACGATTTCAGCGATAACGGCTGCCTGGGAAGGCGAATCTTCAACCACCAGTACTTTAATACTGCTGCTCATTGATGCCCGGGTTTAGTCTCAACTTGCCTTTGCCCATATTCACGTACTTTGCTCTTTGGTGCATAGCTTTTAGACGCGCTCTTAGAGGGAACGGCTAGAGAACACAAGGCAGATTCGCAAAGAAACTAGAAACTCGTGCTTACCCCTACCATCGCCGGGCTGAGGAGGACAACAAAATAGGTCAAGAACAAAAGCACCATAATAACAATTGCCTTTACCGGTAATGAAGATAACCGCTTGGTGAGTGCCGCTGCATATGCACGTTGAGCGTCTTCAGCAATACCAGCGAGTTGGCTACTACGGTCGCCACCCTGTTCCATCGCCTGGACCAGAGCGAGATTCACGCGAGTAACGGTATCATCGTTCATTTTTCGCGATACTCGATCAAGTGCCTCACGCCAGGTATAACCGCTCGTTGCAAGCCATTTCGCGCGTTTCAATTCTTTGAGCAACGGGTGATTTGGAAATTCAGGTGCGAGCGCCTCAATCACCCGTTCGAGAGCAGCCGACACGTCCCAGCCCGCGCTCGTCGCCAAGTTCGTAAGATCAACGACGAGTGGCAGTTCGCGCTGGATATCTTCGACACGGCGAATACTCTTCCGACTGAGCCACAGCTCGGGGCCGACAATCATGAAGCCGAAGGAGAAAACGCTCCAGACTCCGGCGAAATAGGCGGAGAGGTGACGCCATACTGTGAGCATCACGACAAGCCAAGCGAGCACGCAGACTATACGAACGAAGATGAACTTTCCATGATCACTCACCGACTCCAGTCCAGCAGAACGGAGTCGTGCGTTCATGTCTTTCTCAGCGAGCTTCGCCCGGTACTGAACCTGCTTCTTGTTCGATAGTTTCCTTCCGAGTGTTTCGAATAACCGGTCGATGCGCTTCTCAAAGCTCACGTCCTCTTGGGCAAGGTTTCCGGAGAAACGCCCTAACTCACGTTGGTGGAGTTTGTGGAGCTCGACGGCACGCCAAGCGAGCATCGAGAGCACCAGGGTTATCGCGATGAGGAGTAAAGGTGTCATAACGACCTCCGAACTATACTCGTAGAGTTGTCATTCGCTTAAAAATCAAGAGACAGACCAACTGAACCATCATTGCCCCTTGGATAACGTATTTGATCACCTCATGCTCAAATGCCTTCTGCATGTACTCCGGCGAGACGACACTCAGTATCGCCGGAACTATTACGGCGAGCGCAAGGATCACATAAAATCCGTTCTTTGGACCGGAGAGATCGCGATTTGCTCTTTCAATGACCGCCTGCTGTTCACGCATTTTTCCGCCAAGCCGCTTAAACGGGGACACCACCCGACCGCCAAGTCCATAGAAGAGGCGAATCGTAATGCACACCGAGACTACTTCTTGGCCTGCGATCTTCGTCGTAATGTGGTCGAGTGCCTCATCAAGCGTCAGTCCCTTACTGAGCATTCTTACCACCGAACGAAACTCGCGTTTCAAAACTCCTTCGGGGAGCGCGGCTGCAGCATGCTCGACGGAGGTCTCCATGCTATAGCCCGTACTCAATGATGCCGCGAGCGTATCAATAAAGCCTGGAAGTTGCGGGACGACTTTGCTCCGCCGCTTTTCCGCACGTGCTGTAAGGTAAGTGGTAAGAAGAAAGAGGGCGATACAAATAGTCACGGTGCCACCGACGAGGGGCCCGACTGACTTCGTTGTCGTTACGCCAAGGAACACAGAGATAGCACTCACCACCACAATCCAGATAATTGGTGGAAGTGGAATGCCCGCTTGCTGAAGTTTCTCCGCGTAGCTTCCGCGCCGAACTTTTGAGCGGAGCTTCTTCTTCGCCTTCGCTTTGACTTTCTTCTCTTTTGCGTCGTCCGCGCTTCGAAGTTTTAACTGTCGCAGTCTTAATGATTCACGCATAGTCAATCACCTATTGAACCATAGCCAACCTTAGTTCCTGCAGATTCCGGGGGGAGTAGCCCGGGTCCAGGCTGGAGATCGAGACCCCGTTCTCGGATTTTGTCCAGCCAGTGCGATCGGGTGCGCATGAGTCGCCACTGTCGTTTCCCGTCTTTGATCCCAACGAACTTCACCAATTCGGCGACGCGAAAGTCACCGTTCTCAGCTGGCATTACTTCGCTCACTTCCGTGAGACAAGGCTTCCCTTGTATTTTCTTCATCGCAATCATCAAATGGAGCGCGCGACCGATACGTCGTTGAATACTCTCCTGTGGCGAAGACTCATATGCTTGCACGAGGTCGAGCAAACGCCAGAGTGCATCCTTACCGGACTCGGCGTGGATCGTCGCGATTGAGCCAGCGTGACCAGTTTCCAATGCGCGTAAGAAGAGGCGCGCCTCTTCATCTCGAATTTCGCCGACCACGATGCGATGGGGAGCACGCCGAAGGGCTGCGCGAAGCAACTGTGGCATTTTCACTTCACCCTGACCTTGTGCATTGGCCGGTCGTGCCACGAGTTTCTCTAGATGTGCTGTTGGAACAAACACTTCGGGAACGTCCTCGATGGTGATAATTCGCTCATCCGAACCAACGGCGCTCAGGAGTGCCGTCGTCATTACGGTTTTTCCCGAGCCGGTAGCACCGAGCACGAGAATATTTGCTTCTCCTGTCGCGATCACCTCGGCAAGCCAGGCGGCGAGAGTGGCAGGTAGGGTTTTCGTCTGTAAGATGTCATAAAAAGTAATCTGTTGCAGCCGTGGAACGCGGATACAGATTCGTGGTTCGTCGCCATCGACGACGGTGGCATCGACGGCATTAATTCGGCTTCGCCAGGCATCGGGGAGGACGCAATCTACAATTGGTGAACTCATGTTCAGCACGCGATCGACCTGCTGGAGCATTCCGCTGGTGTAGGCCTTGTATTCCTCAGCGCTACGGAAATAGAACGGCGTCTCAATCGCCTGACCCCGGCGAATAACTTTGATGCTCTTGTGGTTGTCGATAAAAATGTCGGTGACGGACGGATCGTCGTAGAGGGCTTGGAGTGGTCCCTTGCCTCGGAGCAAGCTGAGCAATTCCTTCTCTGCTTGGTCTTGATCGCTTGGAGTAATTCGTATCTCTCCGCTCAGAGCGGCTGCAGCAAGCTGAACGGCTTTCTTGACCGCCTCTGCCATGTCGATCTGGATGTCCGTTTCTGCAGGGAGAACGTCGTTGAGCATCTTTCGCGCGGCGGGAACGAGGAGCTCGACCTGTGGAGTGGTTTTTCGCTCATCTTTTAACCACCACGGCAGATTATCATCACGCAGTGCCGCGCCTCCGGCAGCCGATTTGGTGGGTCCGCTCCGACGGCGAACGACCTTGAGATGCGCGCTCGATTTATCTAACTTTCCATCGCTCTCTTCGGGTGCAGCTGGCGTTGTTTCCCGATTCTCCGCCGGTGACGTGTCTGGTTGCTGCGAAAATGCGGGACGTGGCTTTGCGTTTGCCTCACGCGAGGGTGGGACTCGGAGCTCTTTTCCAGACTCCTCGAGGAGTTCAGCCATGAGCCGTTCGGCTTCAATAATCTTCGTCTGTTCAAGCTGAACGTTTTCTCTCGACGACGTTTCGGGGGGCGCATCAACCGCAGTTGATGGTGGCTTACGAATTACCTTATCTTGAACTTTCGGCGCAGACGAGGTGACAAGGACGTCGCTGACCGAGGCGGTGCCTTTTGTTTTCGAGGTCTGTAACTGCTTTAATAACCCTGACATGCCTCAAAACCACTGCAAGATCAAAGCGCCCCTAACAGCGCGCCGAACCACTAGCCTTCAGAAAGCCCGGTGAGTGGAAAGAGCGGTTCTAAGCCAGCGGGATCTCCCCCGCCGTGCTCCTCTTTCATCGCTCCATCTTCCGGGAGAATTCCATCGAATGTCTTCCACACCAGCTCTCCGGTTACCGCATCGATCTCATACAAACGACCATCCTTGCCGAGGCAATACTTCGTATCTTCTTTTTTGGCGAAGCCCGCGCAAAAATCCCGAAGCCGACGGGGGTCCTTCGGGTCTTTTGGTGTGGGGTTTGGTGATTCTGGGCCAGGTGGTTGCGGCGGTTCAAAGGCAATCAGCACCTGCTCGACAGTGGGAATCGGGCGACCACGGTAAGGATTTTCCGCGCCTTCAGGAATTTCCACGTAGGAGAGCGAGCCTGCTTTCCGGTAAGCGGTGAGTAATGATTCTACGGCATCGGCCTTGACCAGAACGTTAGCGCTGTTTCCATTTGGTTGCTCGACATACGCTTCTGTTGCTACGAGCATGAGCGTACCATTCGGCGTAAGAACGTTTGCCGCGATCTGTTGACACCGTTTCGGTGCTGGTGAAGAGAAAGAGACGTTAATCGCAAGCATCTGTTGAGTTTTGAGTTTCTGTAACTTCAGTTCGCAGGGGTCCTCGCGTTGCGGCTCCTTCGTTGGCTCGACCTGCTTCGGCGGGTCGGTGAGTAACGTTTTCGTGAGCACGTAACCAGCTGGTATTGGTGCAGCAGGAACTTTCCCGGTGAGATCTTCAAGACTTGTAATCGCATCTGGCGGAAGACTCGGCGCTGGTCTTGCTTCGACGGTGATCGCCTCAGCACCGATATCCTTTCCCGCTGTTAGTGGAGCCTTCGTCACAACAACATTCTGGGTTGGTACAGGTGGCGGAGGTGGTGGCGCTTCCTCTTCATCCGAGGACACGAGTCGACCCATGACGAGGATCAACATCACGCCTCCCGCCACCGCATAGATGGGCCATTTCGACTTTGAGTCGTTTAGTATTGTGGGATGTACTCGCACAACCTCTCCCTCCTTCGGTTAACCAGATCCGAACCAACAAAAAATATCCGGATTTTAAGAGCTTACATCCTATTTCATCGACTCCTTTGACCCTTTCCTAAAGGAGCACTTAAGAGATTCTCGGGTGGCCTGGGCCAAAGCAGGTCGTGAGCTTATTGGATGCCTTCTCGTCCTCAACTACGGGCTTATAACCCCTTAAAGTTGATTAAGATTTCTTCAGACGATTTTCAGCATAGATTACCTACAGATTAGACGCCCTTCCGGCGTGTACGGTTCGCTCCCGGATGACTTCCAGGGAGCGAGTCGCTAGAATTTGAGGTTCCCTCCCCTACGCCACGAATACGAGAAACTCGCTCATGAGCCGCTTAGAAAAGCGTCAGCAAGAAAAAAAAGTTCTCTTCGAAGAGCTGATGAAACACGATCACGTGCTCGTCCATCTCGACTCAAAGAAGGAAGGAGTTTCTGTCCCAAAGCATCTCGCGAACAACCCATCACTTGCACTCAAGCTCAGTTATCATTTTCAAGGAACCACCTCGGTCGATGACGAGGCGGTTACTGCGCAGCTAAAGTTTCAAGCTGAATATTTCTCTTGCGTCCTCCCCTGGGAAGCCATTTGGGGACTCACTGGGAGCAATGGAGAGAAGGCAATTTGGCCAGAAGATATGCCATTGGAACTACTCGCAGAGCTCGCACGTGAGCAGCTGAAATTGTTCGGGAAAAAACTACTTGGACGTGGAGCGAAGAAGAATGCCGATGACGAAGCAGATACGGTCGCTTCGGACAAACAAGCGAAGGGAAAGTCAGAGAAAAAACGCGGTGTTCACCTGAAACGGGTAAAGTAGGCTGTCCCTTCACGTTCTCTGCCCTACTAATGTGTCGCGTGCTCAGATACTAGTCGAAGGTTAAGTTAAGAGGATAAGTTCAAGCTCAAGTCGAAGGTCAAGGATAAGTCTAAGACGAAGACTAAGGCGAAGTAGTAACCGGTCAATGCAAGCGAGCCAAGACGACCGTAGCCATCACGCTTCGCCTTAGACCTCGACTTGAACTTTGACTTGAGCTTGAACTTGAACTTCCCCACTTCACCTTTGACTTCGCGTCACCGAACTACTGTCCATTTACTTACAACCTTTTACCCAATCACGCGCCGCAGTAAACATAAGCATCCACGGCGATACCTCATGCGTCGTAAGCCCCTCTGGGTAATAACCCCACTGCCACGGAAGGACCGACCGTTCCGGGTGTGGCATGAGGATCAGGTGTCTCCCACAACGAGATGAAACTGCCGCAGCATTAAAATCTGAGCCATTTGGATTTTGCGGATAGCTCGAGGAGACGAAGCGAAGTGGGATGTCATAGGCGCTCTCACCTGCGGGCAGATGGAATCTCCCTTCACCGTGTGCAACCCAAACTCCAAGCCGACTCCCTTGGAGAGGCTTGAAAAACACACTGTTTGTCTCTCCCACTTCAACGTTAAGGAAAGCACTCTCAAATTTGCTCGATTCATTGACCCGCATTGAGATTTTTTGTTCATGCTCGGGATAGAGCATCTCGAGTGCGGCCACAAGTTGACAGCCGTTACAGACGCCCATCGAGAGAGTGTCTTCGCGGGAGAAGAAGTGTCGAATGGATTGTAAAACATTCTCGTTATAGCGAAACGCTCCGGCCCAGCCTTTCCCTGCCCCAAGCACATCGCTGTTAGCAAAACCACCGGGGAAGAGAATGAAATTGATTTCGTTCAGTGACTCACGACCCTGCATCAGATCGCTCATCGTCACGTCGCGTACGTCAAACCCAGCCGCAAAGAGTGCAAATGCGAGTTCACGGTCACCGTTTGTCCCCTTCTCGCGGATAATCGCAGCTCGAATTCCACTGGGTGTTTGTCGGCGAAGATCGATACCAAGATCCTTCGCCTGCCCAGTGAAGCCCTTCGGGAACTGAAAGCTTAAGTGCCTCGTTTGCATGCTCTCCCGGCGCTCGCGCGCTTGCTTCGGCTGAGTCTGCATGCGGTCGAAGATGTGCGATGTTTCAAGCCAGGCGCTCCGAAGCTCAGAGAGTGGGGATACGAAACTAAACTTCTGGAGGTCGAAGGTGAGCTGTTTCTCTCTCGTCACCGACCCAAGACGTTGTAGGTGAGCGCCGATTTTGTTTAGTTGTGTTTCAAATTCTTTGATGTGACTTGGTGAGATCTGAACCACCAGGCCGGGCTTCTCGCTCAGCAGCAAACCAAGAATCTCAGATTCAGGAACGGTCGTGAGCTCGATCTTCAGACCGAGGTCGGAAGCAAAAGCCATCTCACAGAGCGAAACGATGAGTCCGCCGCTAGAAACATCGTGTCCCGAAAGAATTCGCTCAGCTCGAATCTCACTTTGGATAAAATTAAAGCAATCGCGAAACCGTTGAGGATTTTTGACCGTTGGGGGCTTGCCACCGAGAACACCGCGTAATTGGGCGACAACGCTCCCTCCAAGTGGGTAGTCATCCATTCCACTGAGATCGATGTAAAGAATTATTGATTCCTCGTCCGGGGACAAGCTTGGAGTAACTGTGCTCCTCACCGAGCTTACCACACCAACTGCTGAGACAATCACCGTTCCGGGTGCGCGAACTTCTAAGCCATCCTGATAGTTCATCGTCATCGAGAGCGAGTCCTTTCCGGTCGGAACAGGGATGCCAAGATCGATGGCGAACTTCGAAAGTGCCTCCACTGCTCGGTAGAGCCGAGCATCCTCGCCGGGACGTTTTGCCGGCCACATCCAGTTCGCACTCAATGCTACCGAGGAGAGACCATTCTCAAGCGGTGCCCAGACGATGTTGGTGAGCGCTTCAGCGACACTTAAACAGGAGCCAGCTCGCTCATCAATCAATCCTGGCACTGATGCATGGCCAACCGCGCAGGCGATGCCAGAAGCTCCAGTGTAGTCGAGCGCCGTAATCCCAACATTGTTTAATGGGAGTTGAAGCGGACCGATACATTGCTGCGCGGCGACAAGACCTGTGACACTCCGGTCAACCTTGTTCGTGAGCCAATCCTTACAAGCGACGGTCTCAAATCCAAGGATCTGCTTCAGGAGTGTGCGGAGCTCCATTCCATCCCGCGGAAGATTTGGAATTTGCGCGCTCACCAGCGGAACAGCGCTATCTCGGAGCACCGTCTTCGGCGGCGCGCCGAAGAGGAATTTGAGCGGGAGATGTAACGGGGGCGTTCCCGCTTCGTCCTCGACGATGATCCATCCGCTATCAGTGACCTCGCCGACCACATAGAGCGGGGCACGTTCACGCTCACAGATCTGCTGAACCATCTGGAGGTCTGCTGCCGAGATCACGAGCCCCAGCCGCTCCTGTGACTCGTTACATAGTATCTCCCGTGCTGAGAGAGTGGCATCGCCACTCGGTAATTGATTGAGGAAGATCTTTCCGCCGTTCGGATCGAGTAACTCTGCGAAGCAATTAATGTGGCCCCCGGCTCCGTGGTCGTGGATCAGTTTAATCGGGTTGTCCTCCCGCTCGGTAAGCGCTCGGATCGCGTTATAAACGCGCTTCTGCATCTCTGGATTGGAACGCTGGACCGCCGATAACTCAAGCGCTTCGGTATAGCTCCCGCTATCCGCAGAGCTTACCGAACTTCCAGCCATACCAATTCGGTAATTATCCCCACCGAGCACAATGAGCAGGTCGCCAATTGACGGAGTCCCTTTCTTCGCTTGGCTGAGTGCTCCGTAGCCCACTCCTCCAGCCAACATCACGCAGCGGTCATAGGCATAGAGCGAGCGAGACGTCTCCATTTCAACGGTCGCTATCGAACCGGTGATCAGTGGTTGGCCAAATTTATTGCCGAAATCAGACGCGCCATTCGATGCTTTAATGAGAATGTCCTCTGGACTATGAAACTTCCAATGACGTGCTCTCGGCGAAACTCGTTCAACTAGTCCCTCGAGACGAGGATACGACGTAAGATAGACTGCGGAACCAACCAGAGGAAGACTACCGCGGCCGCCTGCCATTCGATCACGAATCTCGCCACCACTTCCCGTTGATGCGCCATTAAATGGCTCGACAGTAGTTGGAAAGTTATGGGTTTCTGCTTTGAGCGAGATGACACTCTCTACCTTACGCAGATTAAAATCATCAGGCTTGGTCTGATCTTTTGGTGCGAACTGGAGCACTTCAGGGCCACGCAAGAAGGCAACGTTATCCTTGTATGCTGAAACAACGTTTTCCGGCGAATTCTTGGTCGTGCTCTTAATCATCGCAAAGAGCGATTGTGGCTGTTCCTCTCCATCGATGATAAACGTTCCATTAAAAATCTTATGCCGACAGTGTTCAGAGTTAATCTGCGAAAAAGCAAAGAGCTCCGTATCAGTAAACGGGCGATTTAATTTCCCTTCGCCAATCTTTAGGAATTCAATCTCTT
>FKKE01002911.1_pt1 | contig 27037 bp, 28 predicted proteins | sample 1106331 | NCBI WGS metagenome assembly FKKE01 (sample SAMEA3931202, study PRJEB13176) | freshwater metagenome | biome: Drinking water system; feature: drinking water; material: freshwater | place: China | collected 2013-02-06
ATAAAAAGTTTTCCTACTTATTATCCACATAAAAAAATATTTTAAATAAATATAAAAGTATTTTAAATAAAAGGTTTTTATACACTACCCACAAAAACTTCCAACTAATAACAATAATAATTTCTTATATAAAAATGAAGCTTACTATTCTTACTGATATTTTTAAAAATAAAATATCAATCGCAGAACGATTCACTGGTAAGAATATAACTCTTCCTATTCTTGGAAATATCCTTCTTCAAGCGGAAGGACAGAATTTAAAAATAATAGCAACAAATCTTGAAATAGCTTGTGTTCTAAATATTAACGTTAAAATAAATCAAGAAGGATCTCTTACAGTCCCTGCGCGGTCATTTACTTCTTTTATCCAATCACTCCCATCTAATAAAAAACTCACATTAGAAGATAAAAATGGTGTTTTATATCTCGACGCAGAGATGATTAAAAGTAAGGTAAATACTATTCCTCCAAAAGATTTTCCTCTTATTCCAAAAAATAAAAAAGAAAATGGTATTACAATCAAACTTCCTGAATTTCAAGAAGCGCTTCAAAGTGTTATTCCAGCTGTTTCCTCATCACAAATTAAACCAGAATTAAATGGAATTTATGTATCATGGAATGAGAAGAATAAAACATTAACTTGCGCGGCAACTGATAGTTTTCGGCTCGCAGAGGTTAAGATTTTTACCGATACCAAATCCAATCAAGATTTTTCCTTTATTCTCCCATTCCGTTCAGCTCAAGAATTTATACACTTTTCCTCAGATGCGGAAATAGCCGAGCTTATTTATGGTGAGTCGCAAATCCGTTTGGTTGCGGGAGATGATGAAATTATCTCAAATACCACTAATGGATTATTTCCCCAGTATACAAGCATTATTCCAAAAAAATTTGATACCCAAGTTGAAGTTGAGACTAAGTCACTTATTGATTCTGTGAAATCAACAAGTTTTTTCTCAAGTCGCCTCCAAGACGTGACTATTCAAGCGCAGGCATCCGATGCTATAGAAGTTCATTCTGAAAACCCAGAGATTGGGGAGACCACCAGTTCGTTAAAATCAGTCGTTCAGGGAAATCCAGTCTCAATAACCTTTAATCATAAATTTTTTCTCGACGGACTCTCTCCTATCAAGAGTGGGAAAATAATCCTCTCACTCAATAACGAATCATCCCCGGCGCTCATTCGGGGGACTGACAATCCGTCGTATATGTATCTCATCATGCCATTAAAAGGGATGTAATCCATGTTTGGGCATATTGCGGATCTTCTTAAAAAAAGAGAATGGATGCTTAAGCGGAAGGAGCCTCTTTTTGCCGATGTCGATGTTTTCCTCAAGGAAAAGTACCCGCAGCTTGCCGGGAGCATCCGCGCGGTTAGGTATTCAAACGGAATTCTTATTATCGGAGCGAAATCTGCGGGGACGTTGCAAGAATTTTTCTACTGCAAGGAAGAACTCTCTGTATTCCTGAGAGATAAGAAATATTCCGTCCATGAAATCAGGACTCAGTATATACAATCATAAAACCCCGCTCGCGGGGTTTTATGATGCTAAGAGAAGACGAGTCTTCTACGATGAAGGAGCGTCTATAACCGATATTTCGCGTTCGTACGTGCGCCGGTTTCCATAGATATCCAGCGCCGATACGGAGATCGTATGCAGGCCGGCTTCAATCTCTTCCGGGAAGAAAAAGATGAACTCAGAGACTGATTTTTTGGTAAGCGGGAATGCAGAGGCGTCGAATCGGGCGTTCACTTCCTGCAGCGGAAATGTCGAGATAATCCTGAAAATAATTTCTTTCTGGGTCTTGGGGAATGATTTCACATCATTTACGAGTTGAATGACGGGGCGATTCGCTTCCGTATGGATGTCGTCGTATCCGGGCGCGGGGGAGTAGGTCGAGTAGGTATACCCGTGCTGCTGAAGCCACTGCCGTTCGGCGGTCTCCCAATTCGAATATTGAGGATCGCTGGCTGGGTTTGTGGGCGATGGACCGTTCGGATCTGATTTGTCGACCCAATGAAGAATCGTGTGTGGCTCTCCAATCGCGATTTCTTTGATAAATTCCTTCGGTGTAAGGTCAGTGGCCGCTTTGCCTGATGCGGTGTCAATCCTAATAATCGATCCTCCTTGCCAGAGTCCGCGCAAGATCGGTTTTGAGGCGGTATTTCCACTTGGGGGCGTGAACGTCTCCGGCGTGCTGGTTCCCAAAGCCTCCAACATAAATTTTTTCCAAATAGGAGCTGCGGCCATAACACCGGCCGTATTCTGCTTCATAGGCGTGTTGTCGTTGTTCCCAACCCACACACCCGCAGCCAGCGATGGTGTATAGCCGACAGTCCAGGCGTCCCGGTTTTCCTGCGTGGTACCAGTCTTTGCCGCTACCATGCGGTCGGGGAAGTAGAGGGAACTTTCACGGGCGAAAATCGGAATGCGAGCCTCATTATCTGTCATAACGGAATTAAGCGTCCGCGCTGCTTCCGGATCGAGTGCGGCGATCGGATTTTGCTTGAACTCCTCAAGAACTTTTCCTCTCGGATCCTCAATTTTAAGAATCGCCGTCCGGGGGTTGAAGGTTCCCTCCTGGGCGAAGGCGCCATAGGCGTTCACAAGTTCGAGAAGCTTCACTTCGCCCCCACCCAGAACCAGCGAGAGGCCGAAACGGCTACGGTCTTTCAGTGTTGAGATGCCGAGCGATTCTGCGGTTCGGATCGTGTCTTCAATGCCGGCAAGATACAGCGTTTTCACTGATGGGATGTTTAACGATTGCTGTAGCGACTGCCGAAGGGTGACGGGACCGCGGAACGTCCCGTCATAGTTCCCAGGATGATAGCAGTCTTTTTCATTAACGCGCGGTCCCGGTGTAAAATCGGGGTTGCAGCCAGGGTTAAACTCGGTTTTTACATCAAAAAGCACCGTCTCAGGGGTGTATCCTTTCGCGAATGCGGTTACGTATGCGAAAGGCTTGAATGACGAACCCGGCTGGCGCGGACGGGTCGAGACATTCACGTTCCCGTCATTTTCGGTATTCCAGTAATCGCGCGATCCTACCATGGCGAGAATCTGCCCGGTCTTGGGGTCAAGCGCTACCAAGGAGGCGTTTTTTGCTCCCGTAAGCTTTTCATTGCGGTCACCTCCTTCCTTAATGGCTTTTTCAGCTTTCTGTTGGATGTCCCAATCGAGCGTTGTGGTGATCTTCAAGCCGCCATTCTCTACTGTGGTTTCATCGTAGTTGTCATGCAGGTATTCGCGGACATACATCACGAAATGAGGCGCTAAGATATTCCGCTTCGGGCTGATGAAGGTAAGTTCCTCTTTTTTAGCTCGCTCAGCCTCCTCCGCGGTGATGTAGCCCTGCTTCTGCATGCGATCTAAAACCATATTCTTGCGCGCGAGGAGCTCTTCCCGGTGCGAACCGTACGGAGAGTAGTACGAGGGGGCGTTCGGGAGCGCGGCAAGCGTTGCTGCCTGGGCAAGCGTCAGATTCTTTGCGGACGTGCCGAAAAACGTCTCTGCGGCGGCCTCAATGCCGTAGGCGTTCGATCCATACGGGATCTGATTGAGGTATAGCGCGAGAATCTCATCCTTCGGCGCTTTGGTTTCCAGAAGGATTGCGAGGATAGCCTCGCGGATTTTTCGGATAAGGGTTCGATCTTCTCCCACGAGCGTCTTTTTCACAAGCTGCTGAGTGATGGTTGATCCTCCTTGGTGGATGCCCTGTGCGGTAATATCGACATACAGCGCGCGCATAATGCCGCGGATATCAATGCCGCGGTGCGAATAGAAGTTCGCATCCTCAATCGCGATAGTCGCCTGTTTTACGGCATCAGGAATCGCCTCAAAGGGGATTACCGTGCGCTTTTCCTCTCCATGAATTTCATACAACAGAACGGTTCCCGTGCGGTCGTAAATTTTCGTCGATTCGGAGATGGGGCGGTCGGCGATGCGTGTCGGATCGGGAAGATTCCGTATTACAGCAAAAAGAACGACGAGTGCCGTTCCGAAACCCAGAAGGAGGACAAGTCCTCCAAAGCGCATAATTGTCCAAGCGTGGTGGGAGTTTTTCATCAATGACTTTGATATTGTACATGTTTTTCAGTCGTTTTTCAATACGTCTATCCGATCCGGTAGGTTGTAGCGGGGTAGTCCTTTTGATACACCCCGTAGGAAGTTCACCGCGCAATTTTTCATAGCCGTCTGATCAGTGGGCGAGTCCGCCTTCGGTTTTGGCCGATACAACTAACTGTTGTCTTCAAACTTCCTACGGGGTACAGTTGGAATATGCAAAAATCAGCCTTAACCGAAGAATTGCTAGTCCGGAGCGTTGCGGAGGTTATTGTTGTGGATCATCTGCGCGAAGCGCTTTCTTCTGGTAAGCGTCTGCGCGTGAAATTCGGGATCGATCCTACCGCACCCGACATTCATCTGGGGCATACTGTTGCGCTCCGTAAGCTGCGTGCGTTTCAGGATGCCGGCCACTCCATCATTCTTATTATCGGAGATTTTACCGCCATGATCGGGGACCCATCCGGGCGTTCGGAGACGCGTAAGGTACTTTCCGCTTCCGATGTGAAGGCTAATATGAAAAAGTACCTTGCGCAGGCAGGGCGCATCATCAATATCAAAAAAACCGAGGTTCATTATAATAGTTCCTGGTATAAAAAAGGCAGCTTAGCGCTTCTTACTGATATCTTTTCCCGCGTAACGGTTCAGCGCGTTTTGGAGCGTGATGATTTCCAGAAGCGCTTGCGGGGGAATCAGGAGATCAGCATGCTCGAGATCATGTATCCGCTCCTGCAGGGATATGACTCGGTGGCGGTGAAATCCGACATAGAGATAGGGGGCACGGATCAGAAATTCAATATGCTTATGGGGCGTCGGTTGCAGCGTTCATTTGATATGCCTGAGCAGGACGTCATGACCCTGGAGCTTGTCGAGGGGCTGGATGGGGTCAAGAAAATGAGCAAAAGCTATGGCAACTACATCGGCATCTCGGATAACCCCGCGGACATGTTTGGGAAGGTCATGTCTATTCCCGATACCTTAATGATGAAATATTTTCGGGCCTTCACCGATCTCTCACTTGAGGAATTGAAATCGATAGAGGCGTCGCTTTCCCGCCATGCGCTTCATCCGCGAGATGCCAAACTCAAGCTTGCCCGCGAGATCGTTTTTGCATACCATGGGGCGATCAAAGCACGTAAGGCGGAAGAGGCTTTTATCGGAACGTTTCAGCGCAGGGAAAATCCTGAGAATGTTCCGAATGTGGAAGTCCCGGAGAATATGTCGGTCATCGATTTTCTTAAGACCTTTCATGGTTCGAAATCAAACTCCGAGGCGCGCCGTCTCATTGCGGGAGGCGGAGTAAAAATCGATCTTGAGACGGTGGAAGATGAGAAGCGCAGGCTGAGCGGAGATGATCATGGGAAGATTCTGAAAGTAGGGAAGCGGCACTTCTATCGCATCGCAATCAACTAACAAAAACACCCCGCAATCGCGGGGTGTTTTTGTTAGAATTCGTTCAATTCTTCAAGCGGTACGTCTTTGTCGGGAGTATACAGTTCTCCCTCCGCATCTTCACCGTCCTCTTCGGTAAGGGGCTCAGGCATGATTTCTTCCTGGCCGTCTGGACGTTCTTCTTGGACATCGTCTCCGTCGGTGTCTGCTCCATCAAGCTTGAATGGATGTGTGTTCATATGTTTGCTGTCGTAAATTAATTCGACGTTAGTATTTTTTTCTCGAATCATATGCCGCCGTGATCGCAAGCGCGATCGCATCCGCGGTATCGTCGAGTTTCGGGGCCTGCTCCAGTCGGAGTGTAAGGCAAATCATTTTTTCGATCGCCTTTTTGTTGGCCGTTCCGTTTCCCGCGACCGCGAGTTTTAGTTCCGGGGGCGTATATTCGTACACTGTAAGATTGCGCAGAGCGCCTGTCAAGAGAGCGACGCCGCGTGCTTCCGCTACCGGAATAGCAGTTTTTTGATTTGAGGCGAAAAATAGCTTTTCAATCGAGAGAATAGAAGGATTATGCCGATCAATAATAGCTTTAAGACCATTATGAATGGAAAGGAGGCGTTTTGAGTGTTCAGCTTTCGCGCTCGTTTCGATGGTTCCCGCCTCAAGCAAAGAAAGCTTCCCATTTTCTTTGTTGATAACTGCGTAGCCCATCCGGGCGAAGCCCGGGTCGATGCCGAGTATGATCATATATCAGGCGAGGTTCGTATAGACTTCCTGAATGTCGTCGTACTCATCCAGTTTTTCCAGAAGCTGTTCTATCTTCTCCGTGCCGGCGGGGGAGAGGGAGAGCGTCGATTTCGGGATATAGCCGGTATAGGCTTCGGCAATCGCAAGAGAAGAATTCTTGAGACGGCCTTCGACCGTACGCAGCTCTTCCGGCGGTATAATAACTGTCAGCGCCCCGTCCACTTCTTCGATTGATTCAGCACCCGCATCGATCGCGCATAATTCTATCTCATCTTTTGTTTTTCCTTGACCCTCTAGAGGAATCTCCACAATACCCTTCTTATCGAACAGCCACAGCACGGTTCCGGGATTGGCGAACTTTCCGCTATATTCGGAAAGTAGGTGCTTGATCTCCTGCGTCGAGCGGTTTTTGCTGTCCGTGATCCCTTCTATAAGAAGGGCGGAACCTTCCGGCCCGTATGCCTCATACAGAAATTCTTCCAGGGCCGCCTCGTTCTTATTAGATCCTTTGGCGATGGCCCGTTCGATATTATCCTTCGGCATATTAACGCTCTTTGCCTTCTCGACGGCGACGCGCAGTTTCTGATTTGTTTCCGGATTGGGGTCTCCCGCGCGTGCGGCAAGAATGATCGTGCGCGCGATCTTCGAAAAAAGACGGCCCCGTTTTTCGTCAGCCGTTCCTTTCTGCCGTTTGATTTGGGCCCATTTGCTGTGACCTGCCATGACTTAGTCTAATAATCGCGGCTGCTCATCCGGAATCTTCAAGCCGAGGTGCGCATACGCGAGAGAGGTAGCGTAGCGCCCTTTCTGCGTTCGTTCAAGGAATCCGAGCTGCAGGAGATAGGGTTCGTACACTTCTTCGATAGTATCCTCCTCTTCTGATGATGCAGCTGCTAGCGAACGGACGCCAACCGGGCCGCCCGAGAACTTTTTGATAATGGTTTCCAGGAGGCGGCGATCGCCAGGTTCCAGGCCCCGTTGGTCGATCTCGAGAAGCTTCAAGGTTTTCTCCGCAACATCGGCGGTAATGATGCCCGCGCCGTGCACTTCCGCGTAATCCCGAGCGCGCTTTAAGAGGCGGTTTGCGATGCGCGGCGTGAAACGGCTTGAGCGGGCGATAAGCCGCAGCCCCTCCGGTTCGGCCTGAATGCCCAAGAGGCGCGCTGAGCGCGCGACGATCTTCTCAATTTCCTCTTCGGTATAGAAATTGAGCCGGAAGGTGGCGCCGAAGCGGCTACGGAGCGGCGAGGAGATAAGTCCTACACGGGTCGTGGCGGCGATCAGGGTAAACGGGGGAAGGTCGAGCTGAAGCGTGCGCGCGGAGGGGCCTTTGCCGATGACGATATCCAAAGTCCGCGATTCCATAGCAGGGTAGAGGATCTCCTCCACCAGTTTATTGAGGCGATGAACCTCGTCGATGAAGAGGATGTCTCCCGGCAAGAGGTTTGTAAGAATAGAGGCTAGATCACCGACTCGTTCTATGGCGGGTCCCGAGGTGATGCGGACGTTCGTATTCATCTCCCGCGCAACAAGATGGGCGAGCGTGGTTTTTCCGAGTCCCGGCGGGCCGTAGAAGAGAATGTGCTCGATCGGCTCTTCCCGTTTTTTGGATGCCTGAAGAAGGATCGAGAGATTTTTCTTGATATGATCCTGCCCTACGTACTCATCCCACTGCTGAGGGCGCAACGCCCGGTCCAGTTGGGGATCTTCGGCCGATTTCTTTTTTGGATCCTCAGCACTTGACATAAATAATTTTGTCTGCTAAAATATTTCCTAGCATGACGACAGTTTCCAGGTTTCTCTTAAATCCTGTACAATGCGTCGTTGGTTAAAACCCTCTGTAATCTCTAGGCAAATAAGGTACATTTCACTGGCCTTAATGGGGATTTTATTTTGCTGGGTAGTCCGGTTCCGACTGGCCTATGCCGCATGAAAATCCTGAACCCCGCGTCCCTGAGCCGGGGAATTGCCTAGAGATTACAGAGGGTTTTAAAACTACTTTCCGTTTTTCAGCCGAGCATGCGTGCCAGTTCCGCCATGTCGGTGACTCCCGAAAGAATACGCAATACCGCATCTTGCCGCATGGTGATCTGGCCCTGCGCGAATGCGGCTTTTTTTATGTCCTGATCGGAGGGTGATTTCAGGATAAGCTCCTCGAACGAATCATCAATCACGATAATCTCAAAGATACCGATGCGTCCCTTGTATCCCGTCATATGGCAAGTCTCGCATCCCACGGGGCGGTACGCTTTTGTATCTTCCGGCTTTGCGGTCGGTTTCGGAACTTTCGAATTTTTAGGGAATGTATCAAGCTCTTTTTGGATAATCACAAGTTCTTCTGCGGTAAACGAATCTTCCTTTTTGCACTGCTGGCAGAGCCGGCGCAGTAGGCGCTGGGCGATCGCCATATTAAGTGCGGGAGCGATGATATTCGGCTTTACACCGATATCGATGAGCCGCGGGATTGTGCCGGCGGCATCATTGGTGTGAAGCGTGGAGAAAACCAAGTGTCCGGTGAGAGCGGCATGCATCGCGGTCTCTGCCGTTTCCAGGTCGCGGATTTCGCCGACAAGAATGACGTCGGGATCTTGTCGCAGCACGGAACGGAGTCCCGAGGCGAAAGTGTAATTTTTTGCCGCTGAGACTTGCGTTTGCTCGATACCCGGGAGGTGGTATTCAATCGGGTCTTCCAGTGTGATGATCTTGATATCGGGGGAGTGAATAGTTTTCAAAAATGTATAGAGAGCGGTTGTTTTACCGGAGCCGGTGGGGCCGGTGGTGAGGATCATGCCGTTTGGTTGCTGCAGTTGGCGCTTTACCTCCGCTGCGACCTCAGGCTGAATGCCCAGATCCTCGAGTTTTAAGTCGATTGACTGGGGATTTAAGATACGCATAACGATATTCTCGCCGTATGGTCCCGGGAGGATAGAAACGCGCACTTCGATCTCGTAATCCGGGAGCTTGATAGTGAAGCGGCCGTCCTGTGCTCGCTCACTGACGTTCAATTTGAGCCCCGAGATGAGTTTAATGCGGCCCAAGATAAACTTGAACGACTTATGCTCGAGGCCGACGATGTCCTGCAGCACGCCATCCAAGCGGTAGCGTACGCGCACCTCATCTGCCTGCGGTTCAATATGAATATCAGAAGAATTCACCTTCAGCGCTCCGGCGATAATGATTTCCAAGATATCGGTGACGCGCTTGCCGAGAGAAGCTTCAACAAGCTTGGAGATGTCAGGAAGGCCATGGATGTTTTCCTGGAATTGCTTGAGCCCCGCTTCAGTGATGTCGATCTCGCCAGCCGAAACACCAGCATTTTGCTTTACGTTCTGGTATTGCTCCCAGGCATGTTCAAGATTGCGGTGGGAGGCAAGGAAGAGCTGTGATATGTAATTTAGCCGCTCGAGTTTTTCGAGTTCCTGTTTAGTCTGGGGATTGGTGGGGTTTTCGACGATGACCTGGAGTTTGCGTCCTGTCTTTTGGATGACGGCAAGCCGTCCTCCGCGAGCATCATTTTCCGGAATGACGGCTACGGCATCGGAATTGATCGGAATACGGCTCACGTCTAAATACGGAATGCCGTACTTTTCCGAGAGGATCTTCGCGGCATCCTCTTCTTCTTTGGCCTTGATCTGGGCGAGCTTCTCCTGCTGCTTGTCTTCCTGGAAAGAAACCACGTCGTGTATAGTTGAGCGCCGGAGCGCCGATTAATATAGGTATTGTATGTTATATGGCGGCTGCGAGCAATTGCCGTATATGCTCTTCGGCTTCAAGAAATGTCGGGAATTCAGCATTTTCATCTATAGCCAGCGAAGCTTTCTTATGCTTGGTAAGAATCTTCGGTTTCACGCCCTTTGTTTTCGGGTCTTGCCAGAGAAAGACGGAAATGAGCGGCAGCGCAAACATTTTTTCCATAAGATTCACAACCAGCGAAAGCGAAGAGGGGTTTGTCGCGGTTTTTGTGAAATCATCCGCGGTAAGAAATGACCAAAAAACGCCATTCTCTGTTTTTGAACGGACGCAAGCTCGTCCCCACAGTCGGGCTTCGTGGAGCGTCCCCACGGAGGTAAGGGAGCGCGCGATGCGAGTCTGATCAGCACCTGCGCGCATAAGCTCGGATGCGGCTTCAAGTGTTGAAGGGCGAACATCGCCGTTCTTCAAGCAGTCAGTTTTTGAGAAAATAGAAAAGAGAAGCGCGGTGGCAGCATCTTTTTCAAGAGCCTTCACGGAAGTTTCTTTAAGGAATAAGAAGGTTTTTTCCGCGATGGTGGGATGATCTTCGTCCGTATCCAGTGAGATCAGCGGTTTTTCGTAAAAAAGTTCGGGATGGTCCTTCCATACGGCGCCTATTGAAGAGATATTCTTTGCGCCGATCGCGATGACGGACCCTATCGATCCCCGACGCCCCTCAATCGCGATATCGGCGGGGGAGAGTGCACCGTCTTTCGAATCGATGATGATGCTGAGCGCTGAGCCGTCATCGCTTTTTTCATAGCGGATCTCGCTGATCGGTCTTTTTCTCGTATCAATGGAGAGGACGAGTCCGCGCATTTCGCTATGCGAAGCTCGGAGAGGTTTCGTGTCGAGGCATTTCCAGGAATCCGGTACTGGTGTTTCGGAAAAGATAAGGATGTTTTTCCCTTCAGCCTGAAAATGGAGCGCGCAGGCGAGTGCTGCGCCGATACAATCGTCATCCGGGTTTTTCGGAAGCACGAGCGCGATACTTTCGGAGGCGACTATTCTCTCTGTGTCGTTTCGGATATCCATGGAAAGATTGTGGTGCGCCTATTCGTAGCAGGAAGGGGGCGGGGCGGTCAATCGACAGTTCTGTGGATAACTACTGATTTTTAAGTAAGGGGCAGAAAATTAGAAAAACCTTTAAAATAAAGGCTATTTCTAGATTTTAGATCGGAAAATAACTTGACTTTTTAATAAATATAGTGTATAATTTAAAAATTAAGATGCATTGTATAGTATTTCTATGCTTCTTATTGAATAGAGTTTCTTTTCAAACCTAATACTAAGAATTCAACAATATTCAACCTTGTCATTCCGCCGCAGGCGGAAAGGGGGATGTCATGAAAAGCATGGCCATAACGCTGTTCCTCTGCGCACTGGTCTTTGCAGGCTGCGCTGTGCAGCCGAGGACTGTTCCGGAAGTGAGGGGATACGAAAGGAAGCCCGATGGGAAAATCGTGGCTACCATTCAGAATCGCGACGTAAGTTTCACAAATGCCATGGTCGCGACCAATATGATCGGAAACAATGGGGGGATTTGCGAGCGGCCCGAATACGCGAACTCTCAGCCATTGGTCATAGAGATGGGGGCCAGCATCCCGGGGCGACTCCAGGTGAATCACAAGCAGGCCATCATGATCTGCCCCAACGGCAATGTCTATGAAAAGTTCCAGACCGGGGATGTTCTCACCTATTATGCTGAGTTCGGTTCCGTTATCGTGGAGTTCATCCCCAAGGGACTTCCTCCTGTCAGGGTTCCGATCACGCCGATTATGAATACGTCCATGTCAAGCTTCATGTTCTACAACTTCGGCTATGCCATGTCGAACGTATATGCCGGCATGACGATCCAATTTGCCAAGATCGATGACAATCTTCTTCTGCAGAACTATGGGCCGGAGTATGGGGAGATTGTAAAAGCGGTCAGAAGCAAACGTTCAGATGCGCTCATGGCATATTATTTGGACGATATGAAGAATGACACGGTCGTTCAGCAGGGATGGGCGATTCAGCGGAATGGGGGCGCGGAACAACGTGAGATAACGGTCAGCGAGATTCCTGTTAGGAGCACTGGGAAGACCGCGACCCTCTACATGTCACGTCCGGTCCGCGGGAAAGCACCAGAAGATGCGCCGAAGCGATCCCTCGACGAGGGAGCCCATGTCATGCATGGAAGCGTCCCGGCGATTCAGTCCGAGGAGGCTTCATCTGTGCGGAGCCCGGCATCCAAGCCGAAAAAATCCGGACTCGGCGGCCGATGTACGCCGGGAGGAACTTGCTGAAGGTGTTCGCTATACGACCCACTGGGCTCGTCGCGCTCAAGAGAGCGCTTCGAGACCCAGCGGGTCCTTTTTCTTTTCATGGGAGAATTTGCTACGGTAGATGCATGCAAATCGTCACAAAAAGCGGCCGCGCTACCAAAAAATTAGGGGAAATGCTTGCTCGCGAATGTCTTTCTATCGAGATGCCGCGCGCCTTGGTTCTAGCACTCTCCGGCGAGCTGGGAGCGGGGAAGACGACCTTTACCCAGGGATTTATGAAGGGGCTGGGCGTGCGGCGCAGGATTCAGAGCCCGACCTTCGTGGTGTTCAAAAAATTTTCCATACCAGCCAAGAAGTCTCCGTTTGCAACCGTAATCCATGTCGATGCGTACCGGCTCAACAATGCGCGCGAACTTCGCGTGCTGGGATTTGCAGACGAACTGAAAAAACCCAAGAACATCATCCTGATCGAGTGGCCCGAGCGTGTGAAGGGAATCATCCCCAAACACCATATCCGCATCTCATTTTCGCATACACACAAGAACGAGCGCATACTTTCAATACGCGAACTATGAAACGATTCGTTCTTCTCGACAGCAATGCCATCGTGCACCGGGCCTTCCATGCGCTGCCGGGTCTTACTGCGCCCGATGGCCGGCCGACGAACGCCGTCTACGGCTTCACGACCATTCTTTTGAAGATCATCGATGAGCTGAAGCCAGACTATATCGCGGCTGCATTCGATCTCGCGGCTCCCACATTCCGACACGTTGCCTTCGAGCGGTACAAAGCGACGCGCGTGAAAGCACCGGACGAGCTCTATGCGCAATTTCCGTTGGTAAAAGAGATTTTGAGCGCTCTCTCCATTCCGATTTACGAAAAAGAAGGGTATGAGGCGGATGACGTCATCGGAACGCTCGCCCGCACGTTCGAGAAAAAATATCCGAAAGACGAGACCGTAATCGTGACGGGTGACTTGGACACGCTGCAGCTCGTCTCAAAACGGATCAAGGTATTCACTATGCGGAAGGGAATCACCGATACGGTCTTATATGACGAAGCGGGTGTCAAAGAGCGTTTCGGGTTCCCTCCGAAGTTCGTTATTGACTACAAAGGTTTGCGCGGGGATCCTTCCGACAATATTCCGGGCGTGAAGGGGATTGGCGAGAAGACGGCGACTGAGCTCATCAAAAAATTCGGGGCCATCGAGAGTATCTACAAGCACATCAAAGAAGTGTCGCCCGAAGGCGTGCGCACAAAGCTCGAATCGGAGAAAGATGAGGCCCTTTTCTCAAAAGAACTCGCCACGATCCATACCAAGGTTCCGCTCGATTTTTCCCTCAAGGGTATGGAGTGGAAGGGAGACGTGCGCCAAAACGAGAAGGTTCGCACCATCTTCCAGCAGCTCGGATTTTTCAGCCTGGTGAAGCGGCTTGATATGCCCGGTGCCCAGGCTCCTGCTCCGGCAAAAAAGGAACGCGCGGAAGGCAGCGAGAAAAGCGCCCAATGGACGGCGCTTGAATCCGAGGATGAGGCAAAAAAATTCGTCGCGGTAGCGGCCAAAGAAGGAATAGTCGCTCTCGGGATTTTCCCCACAGGCGAGGTTTTTATGGGATTGGTTCCGGGATATGCAGTTTATTGCGCCTTGCCTTCAGGATCCGCATGGTGCGTTCCCGAATCCTCGATCGCGAACCTCAAGGGATTTTTTGAGAACTCAGGCGTAAAAAAGATTGCCTTTGATGCGAAGCGTCTTGCGGAGTCGCTCCGCGCGCGCGGGATTTTTCTGCGCGGGGTGTCGTTTGATGCGGTGCTTGCCCGCTACATCCTTTCGCCGCACGAGAAGGAGTATGAGCCCTCAACCGTGGCGAAAGACATGCTGAAGAAAAAAATAACCAAGCCGGAAGATATCGTGCCGCATCTTTTCGCGCTCGAAAAAGCGTATGCGGGGAAATTCAAAGGAACGCGCCTTTCAAGCGTGCTGCATGACATCGAGCTCCCGCTCGTCCCGTTTCTTTCGGAGATGGAGTATTGGGGGATTACGGTCGATGCTAAGCGCCTTGCCGAACTCTCGTCCTCGGTGGGCAAGCGGGTCTCAGCACTCGAGAAAAAGATCTGTGACTATGCGGGAGAAGATTTCAATGTCAATTCGCCGTCACAGCTCTCGAAAATCCTGTTTGAAAAACTCAATCTCATGCAGAAGGGGCTTCGCAAGACTGCCGGAGGAGCGCAATCAACGCAGGCTTCCGAACTTGCGAAGCTGCAGGGGAAGCATCCGATCATCGACGCGATTCTCGAATATCGCGAACTCCAGAAATTGAAGACGACGTACATCGACGCGCTTCCCGCGCTGATACGGTCAGAAGATGGCCGTATTCATACGACATTCAATCAGGTCGGTACCGTCACGGGGCGCCTGTCATCCTCGAATCCGAACCTGCAGAACATCCCGACGCGCTCCGAACTCGGCAAGAAGATCCGCGAGGCGTTCGTGCCCGAGAAAGGATACGTGTTTGCGGCATTCGACTATTCCCAAATCGAGTTGCGGGTCGCGGCGCACATGTCGGGCGACAAGAAAATGATCGAGGCGTTCAAGAAGGGGATTGATATTCATGCCATGACCGCTTCGGAAGTCGAGCATGTGCCGATCGATAAGATCACGCCCGAACTCCGCCGCGAGGCAAAGACCTTAAACTTCGGCGTGCTGTACGGCATGGGCGCACGCTCCTTCGCCGAATCATCTGGTTTTTCGCGTGAGAAGGCCAAGCAATTCATCGAAGAATATTTCCGCCGCTTTTCGTCGCTGCGCGCATTTCTCGACGGCCTGAAGGAGTTCGCGCATGCGAACGGGTACGTGGAGACGATCTTCGGCCGCCGGCGTCCCATGCCGGAACTGAAATCGCCGTATATCCTCATCCGCCTTGAAGGCGAGCGCATGGCTATTAATATGCCCCTGCAGGGAACGGCTGCCGATATCCTAAAGATCGCCATGAACAAGATATCGGAGAAAATCCTTGCTTCCGCTTCGCGGGACGAGATCAGGCCGATTCTGCAGGTCCATGACGAGCTTATCTTCGAGATCAAAAAAGGATCGGAAAAGAAGTATGTGGATAAAATTAAAGACGTTATGGAAGGAGCGGCCGAATTGAAAGTCCCACTGGTTGTGGACGAAAAAATCGCTGATAATTGGGGCGATCTGTAGGCTTGGTGCGCTCTTAGCAGAGGAGTATACTGGTGGTAATGAAAAATGAATCGGATCCCGGCCCGAAAAAAGCATTCTCAATTCTGGTCATAGAAGATGATCAGGTCTTGTGTGATTTAGTCAGTAAAAAAATGGATGAGAATGGATTTTCCGTCTCATGCATCCAGGATGGGGAGGCGGCCATTGAATATCTTCAAAAACACAAACCCCATGTCGTGCTTCTTGATTTGAAAATACCGAAAAAAGATGGCTTTGAGGTTCTTGCATGGATAAAGGATCATATTCCCCAACTGCCGGTTTTAGTTTTCAGTAACTTAAATCGACCGCAGGACATCGAGCAAGCGCTCAGTCTTGGAGCGCGGGAATATCTTCTTAAAGTGAATTACACTCCGCAAGAAGTGATTGATCGAATTTTTAAGGTCATTCATCAGACATATTTTTAACCAGCATGCTGTATCTTATCTACGGCGAGGATACGTATCGTTCGCGGGAAAAACTCAAAGAGCTTGTCGAAAACCTGCGCGGAACGCGCGAGGTTTTTTCATATGACGCATCGCTCGGCGATATCGTCGGCGACTTGGAACAGCGGCTGAAAAGCCAGGGGCTTTTCGGCGATGCCGCCTGCGTGGTTGTGCGCTATGCCGTAACCGGCCGGGAAGAGAACGTTGCGTACCTCGGAGAGAGTATAAAGGAAATTGCCCCGTCCGATTCATTAGTCGTTCTATGGGATTCCGTCCCGACGGAGAAAAAGGTACCGGCACGAGGGAAAACTGCCCGAAAAAAAGGCTCGAAGAACGAGGCGCGCATTGCGCTCTTTACGGAATATGCGAAACAGGTCTTTGAGTTTCCGCATCTCACGAACTCCGCTCTTAAAAAAGAGATCCTCGAGATCGGGAAGGCGAAAAAAGTTCCGCTGAAAGATGCGGATGCCGAAGCTTTGGGCGCTGAGTTTGGAGGTGATCTCTGGGCAATCTCTCAGGAGCTGGATAAGTTTTCGCTTGCTGGATCGTTTTCATACATGCATGCGGTTGAGCTGCAGGAAAAACTTTTCGATTTCACGGATGCGCTTGCGGAAGGGAACAAAGGTGAGGCGTATCGCTTGCTCGAGGGCGTGAAGCGCGCCGGGTTTGATGACATCTATATCCTCGCGACTCTTGCGAGTGCCGTGCGGACGATGCTGAAGGTAAAATCGGTGCTTCCGTCGAATCCGGATTACCGGAAATACGAGGAGTTCGGGCTCCATCCGTATGTCCTCAAAAAGACCCTTTCGCAGGTACGCCGGTTCCGCCTTGATGACTTAAAGCGCCTCTATGGAGCGATCGTGCGGACGGATGTCACGGCAAAAACGGGAGGCCTTGAATCCGAAACGCTCCTTGCCGGTCTTATCTCCGAATTCTGAAAACAAAATCCCGCGATATGCGCGGGATTTTGTGTTGAGAAGAAATTACTTTGCCTGTGCGACCAAGCGCGCGAGACGCGACTTGTTGCGGGCAGCGGCGTTTTTCGTGATGTAGCCGCTCTTTGCCGACTTGTCGAATGTCTTGTAGGCGGAGGTCAAAAGCTTTTCCGCTTCCGATTTCTTTCCGGTCGCGACGAGCTTCTTGATGTTCCTGGTGACGCTCAGCATGCCCTCTTTCTTTTTGAGATTTCGGGTTTGGCGCCGCTTGGACTGGCGAAGCGATTTCTTTGCGGATGATGTATTTGGCATCCCGTGAGTGTAATGAAAATGGAAGTTTATGTCAATTAAGCGTTATGTTATACTGACTGCCATGAATACGCGTCTTTCTCCCTCTGTTATCCTTTCTTTTCTTCTCGGAGCTCTTTTATTCGGCTCACGATTCGTCTTTTCATTTACCGAACCGACGTCAACGCCGCCATTAGAAAACGTATCAGCGCCGCTTAATACCGGCAGTACCGGGCAATCAAAAGCAGGAGGGCTCATTCTGAATACGGGGGGAGCGACCAACGGCCTCATCGTGCAGTCGGGGAGAGTGGGCATTGGGACTGCAAATCCTTCACAGACACTTCATGTAGTGGGGAATGCTATGGCAAATATTTTCTATGATCAGGAGAATTCCGGCTATTATCTTGATCCCAATAGTTACTCCTATCTCTACGCCGTGCAGCCAGTGTATAGCTTCAACGGACCCGTGGCTGATTACAATAACGGAGGATACTACATTGATCCTAACGGAACATCACGGCAGAGCTCGATTTATGCTGACTATCTCCGCAGCTATGGATCAGGGCAAGTAGATGGAAGTTTCCGGGCGGTTGGGGGTCTAAGTGCGGGAGCTGGAACGCCAATTTATTCATGCCCAAATAATACAAATAACCAATGTCGCGGGCGATGCGATGGTCAGTTGAGTCTCCAGTCAACCTGCACTAATTATGATGCGTTCGGAAGTGGCTGTAATGTAGGTACATATTCTTGCTCCTTTGTAGGGTATCTTGTCGCTCCGTAATCACTTTTTGAATCTCTCAATCCGGTCGCGGATCTTTGCCGCCAGCTCGAAGTTCATGTCCTTGGCGGCCTTTTTCATTTCGCGTTCCAGTGCTGCGATCATGCGTTTTTTGCCGAGCGAGCTTTCGGGGACGTCGTCTCGCTCCTCGTGCGCCGAGACCATGCCGGGCGTCTCGCCGATATCCTCCAGAAGCGTCTTTTTGATCGACTTTACGATCTGCGTCGGAGTAAGTCCGTGCTCCGCGTTGTATCGTTCCTGGATTTCGTGACGGCGGTTCGTGGTCTCTATGGCGCGTTTCATGGATCCGGTGACCGTATCTCCGTAGAGGATGACCGATCCATGAATATGCCGCGCCGCGCGGCCGATGATCTGGAGGAGTGTGGTGTCATTGCGCAAAAACCCTTCCTTGTCGGCGTCCAGAATCGCGATGAATGAGACCTCGGGCAAATCGAGTCCTTCGCGCAAGAGATTGATGCCGACCAGCGCATCGAAATCGCCCTGGCGGAGGCGCTTTAAGATCTCGGGGCGCTCCAAGGTCTCGACATCCGCGTGGATATACTCCGTCTTAATGCCGTTTTCTTTGAGATAATCGGCGATGTCTTCGGCAAGACGCTTGGTGAGGGAGAGGACAAGCGCGCGTTCTTTCCGGGCGACCCGTTTTTTGATCTCCGCGATGACGTCTTTGATCTGTCCTGCCGTGGGACGCACCTCAATCACAGGGTCCAGGAGGCCGGTCGGCCGGATGACCTGCTCGGCGATATTGCCAGCGCTTTTCTCAAGCTCGTATTGCGCGGGGGTTGCCGACACGTAGACGATCTGCCCGATCTTTTCCGAAAATTCAGAGAATTGGAGCGGGCGGTTATCGAGAGCGGAGGGGAGGCGGAAGCCATGCTCGATCAGTGTCTCTTTGCGCGACCTATCACCTGCATACATGCCGCGGATCTGGGGGACCGAGGCATGCGACTCGTCGATGACGGTAAGGAAATCCGGGAACTTGTAGCGGAAATAGTCGAGAAGCGTGAACGGCGGCTCGCCCGCTTCCCGGAAATCGAGATGGCGCGAGTAATTCTCGATGCCGGGGGCGTATCCCATCTCTTTCATCATCTCAAGATCGTACCTCGTCTTCTGCTCGATACGCTCCGCTTCCAGGGGCTTCTCGTTTTTCTTGAAGTATTCGATGCGTTCTTTGAGTTCCGCGCGGATATTACGGAGCGCTATGTCGAATTTTTTCTGCGGGGGGACAAAGTGCTTTGCCGGGAAGAGACGGACCGACGGAATAAGGCGAGGAGACGATTCCAGCGACGGCTTGCGCGTCGAGATGGAGCGGATGGAATTTTTCTCAAACTCGATCTGCACCACTTCTTCATTCGAGGGGCTCGTGATCTCTATCGAATCGGCGCGGACGCGGAACTCGCCGCGCCGCGGGTCGAAGTCATTCCGTCCGTACTGGAGGAGTATGAGCGTTTTGGCGAGTTCGCGGGGCGCTAGCTTCTGCCCGACTTTTATCTCCGTGCTGGCGCGCTCGTATTCCGCCGGATTGCCCAAGCCGTAGATGCAGGAGACCGATGCAACGATGATCGTGTCGGGACGCGTGAGGATCGAGGCGGTCGCGGCATGGCGCAGGGAATCGATCAGGTCATTGATCTGCGCGTCTTTTTCGATATAGGTGTCGGTCTGCGGGATGTAGGCCTCGGGCTGGTAGTAGTCGTAGTAGGAGACGAAATAGTGCACCGAATTTTCAGGGAAGAACTCCTTCAGCTCCTGATAGAGCTGGGCGGCGAGTGTTTTATTGTGCGAAATGACGAGCGTGGGACGCTGCACGCGCTCGATGACGTTTGCAACCGTAAACGTTTTCCCCGAACCGGTAACGCCGACGAGCGTCTGGTGCCGGTTCTTGGCGCGCAAACTCGCCACAAGCTTCTCAATAGCCTGCGGCTGGTCTCCGGTCGGTTTGTAGGGCGCGGAGAGTTTAAAATTCATGGTTTCATGGTATAGTAAAGCTGCTTTAAGCGCCATTTTCCATGATTTCGCGCATTACGGGTACAATCGAATTCCAAACGGAGAAGTTTGTCGTCATCGATACGGGCGGCGTGGGATATAAGATTTTCTGCGGCATCGATACGCTCGCCAAGCTCCCTCACAAAGGGGAGCGGGCATCGCTCTGGACGCATCACCATGTCCGCGAAGACGCCGCGGAACTCTACGGGTTTCTCCATGCCGCGGAACTCGAGCTTTTCGAGATGCTCATCGGCATCTCGGGCGTGGGTCCCAAGACCGCGCTCGGCGTCATGGCTGTGGCTCCCGCGGATACGCTGAAAAAAGCCATCGCGTCTGGGGACACGAGCTATCTCACCAAAGTTTCCGGCATCGGACGGAAGACCGCGGAAAAAATCATCCTCGAGCTTCGCGAGAAGATGGCGGGCAAAGGCGTGACGGTAGAGGCAGGATCGCTTCGCGAGGAATCGGACGCTCTGGATGCCCTCGTCTCTCTCGGGTATTCCCAGTCTGAAGCGCGCGATGCGCTGGCGAAAATCCCGCAGGAGATCGAAGGCGCGAATAAGCGGGTGAAAGAGGCGTTGAAGAAACTTTCCGCTCACTAGAATGGATTTCCTGCAATCTCCCGAATGGGAGAAGTTCCAGAACCGCATCGGGCACAGAACATGGCGTCTCCAAGGTGCCGTGTGTATTTTGCACCGCATGCCGTTCGGCCTGTCGTATCTGTATATGCCGCATCCGCCCTTCATGGAGCAGGGGAAGTGGGAGCGTGCCGTGCGCGATGCCTCCGAGATCGCGAAAAAAGAGGGCGCGCTGTTCCTGAAAGTCGATCCTCTTTCCAAAACCGCGATTCCGACGCCCGGATTCCGCACGCACTACGCGCATTCATTGCAACCCGGCCATACGCTTGCGCTCGATCTCTCAAAATCCGAACAGGAGCTTCTGGCGGAGATGCATCCGAAGACTCGCTACAATATCAAGCTTGCCGAGCGGCATGGCGTGGAAATCCGCGTCGCCCGCACTCCTGCGGAAAAACACGCATATCAGCAAGCATTTTATACGCTTCTGCGCGACACGGCTATGCGGGACGGATTCCATCTCCATGAGGAACGCTACTATACGGAGCTTTTGGATATTTCCTCACCGGAATTTTCAAACGAGTTGTATCTGGCATTCTACGGAGACACGCTCTGCGCGGCCGCGCTGGTGAACACATACCGGAAAACCGCATCGTATCTCCATGGCGCGTCCTCGAACTTGTATCGGAACGTTATGCCGGCATTTCTTCTGCAATGGACGATCATCCGCGAAGCGCGCAAGAAAAAATGCACGATGTATGATTTCTGGGGGATCGACCCCGTGCACTGGCCGGGCGTCACGCGTTTCAAGAAAGGATTCGGCGGGCGGGAAATCCTCTATCCGCCGTCGTTTGATGTCGTATTCCGGCCGTTCTGGTATGCGCTCTATAGAATGAAGAGAATATTCCGATGAAATTCCATAATCTCAAAAAATACCGGTTCGTGCTGGAACCCCGCTATTATTTCTTTGGGTGGAAGAGTTCTTCCGAGATCGTCGCCCGTGCATCCGCGATTGCCGCTCTTCTTCGCGCGCGCAAGTTTTTGCCTAAAGGATATAATTTCAAGATCTGGGATGCACAGCGCGATCGGCGCGTGCAGATCCTTATGGCGAAAAGCTTTGTGAAGCGCCTGAAGCTTGCGGATCCGAAGAACTATAAGAAGCTGCTGCTGAAGTTCGCAGGGTCGAATACGAACCCTCCTCAAAAAATCACGCGCCTCGACACGCATCGCAACGGGGGAGCGTTCGACTGCACGATTGTGGATAAAAACGGCACGGAACTTTGGATGGGAACGGATCATGATGATCTTACCGAGCGCGCCGCACTCGCGTATTACGAGAACAAAAAGAAACTCACGGCTCTTGAGGCGGAAGCGAAAAAGAACCGGAGGCTTCTGGCCCGCGCCATGACAAAAGCCGGATTTTCTGCGTATGCTCCCGAATGGTGGCACTGGAGCTATAAAAAGTAAGAGCCATTGCCGCAAAATTCATGCTCGATAATATCCTCCGATTTTTCAGGGAAAAAGTCATTCCGGGACCCATCTTCCGCTTTTTTCAGCCTGCCTATCACGTGCTTCTGGCGCTTATCGCCGCGGTTCGGCACGGGTTTCCCTCGCGCAAGCTGATTGTCATCGGCGTCACGGGCACCAACGGCAAATCGACGACCGTCGCGATTCTGCACGAGCTCTTGCGCGCATCGGGCCATCGCGTGGGCTCCCTGTCTTCGCTGCGCTTCCGCGTGAATGACGAGGAGAAGATCAATGCCTGGAAGATGACCATGCCCGGCCGCGGGTTTACCCAGAAGTTTCTCGCCGACTGTGTACGCGAGAAGTGCGAATACGCGATTCTCGAGGTCACATCCGAGGGCATCCGCCAGTTCCGGCATGCTTTCATCAATTTCGATTGCGCGGTGTTCACGAACCTCACCCCCGAGCACATCGAATCGCACGGTTCCTTCGAGGCATACCGCGCGGCCAAGGTCCGGCTGTTCCAACGCACGGCAAAATCGGGACGGAAGCGCATCAGCGGCAAGCCGATCCCGAAAGTCATTGTTGTGAACATCGACGATCCCGAACATGCGCATTTTCTGGCGCACGGCGCGGACTCCTATGTCGGTTTCACGTTGCAGGGAAGGGAAGAAAAATCCCTTCGGCCGGTTTCTATTTCCGATGTTCGTGAAGGAAAAGACGGCATCTCGTTTTCATATAACGGGGAGGCGTTTCATTCATCGCTCCACGGAGGGTTTAATGCCGCAAATATCGCCGCCGCCATCGCCGCATTCCGCGAGTTCGGAGGAGATACGTCTGCAATCGGGAACGGGCTGAAGCGAATCGAGAACGTTCCCGGACGGTTCGAATATATCGAGGGCAGTCAGCCGTTCGATGTGATCGTCGACTACGCATTCACGCCGAACGCGCTTACCAAGGCCTATGCGTCCGCGCGCGCGTCGCAGTCAAACAAATCGAGAAGCATGATCTGCGTGCTGGGAGCCGCGGGAGGAGGGCGCGACGCGTGGAAGCGTCCGGTACTCGGGGAAATCGCCTCAAAATTCTGCGACCACATTATTCTTGCTGACGAGGATCCCTACGATGAAAATCCGCAGTCTATTTTAAGCGACATCGAAAAAGGCATCCGCTCTCGCGAAAAATGCGAAAAGATTCTGAACCGCGTAGCGGCGATCGAACGGGCGATCTCGCTGGCGCAGGAGGGGGACGTAGTAATGCTGACCGGCAAGGGGGCAGAGCCGTGGATCGTCGGCCCGCACGGGAAAAAGATCCCATGGGACGAGCGGAAAACCGCGCAAGAGGCGCTCGCCCGCCGCGGCTTTAATTAGAGAGCAGTTCATGCTATACTGTCCTTTGTTTAGCAATTAATTTTAAAAATTATGCAGTTCTATAATGATTTTTCAGATGCAGGCAAGCGGTATTTCCGCGTTGCCATGGCTGTTCTTGCGGTCGGCGCGATCCTCGCGGTCTTTGCGCTTGCTGCTTCATATATATTAAATGCCCGCACGGCGGCCCGCTCGGTCTCGCAGACCCAGATTTCGGTCACCGGAGAAGGGAAGGTATCGGCCCGGCCCGATATCGCGGTCTTAAACGCCACGATCATGACGGAAAACGCGACCGTCTCGGAAGCGCAGGCGCAGAATACCCGCTCCTCGGATGCGGTCATGAAGTTCCTGAAAGAGCAGGGTGTCGAGGACAAGGACGTGAAGACGACGAACTACTCAATCTACCCGCAGTATTTCTATCCGCAGTACGCAAAGCCGTCGATTACCGGATACCAGGTGCGCAATATGCTTGAGATCAAGATCCGCGACCTCTCGAAGGTCGACAAGATCTTGGGCGGCGTGGTCACCAATGGAGCCAATGAGATCGGCAACGTAGCTTTCACCATCGAGAACCCCGACAAGCTGAAGGAAGAGGCTCGCCAGAAGGCGATCGAGAATGCGAAAGCGAAGGCCAAGGTCCTTGCCAAGGATCTCGGCGTACGCATCTCGAAGATCGTCGGATTTTCCGAATCATCGAATGGCGGAGTCCCTCCGATCTTTTATGCCGAAGCGGCATATGGCAAAGGAGGTGGTGGCGGTCCTGATCTCGCGCAGGGCGAGCAGGAAATCAAGATCTTCGTGACGGTAACCTATGAGTTCAAGTCGCGATAAGCAGAAATCTCACGGCCCCGCCCTCGGCGGGGCCGTTTGCATTGCCCACAACATCAGGAGCCTGCATAATATCGGCTCCATTATGCGTACGGCCGATGGCGCGGGATTTTCGAAGGTCTATTGTACCGGCTATTCCGGAAGTCCCGATGACGCCAAGGCGGCGAAGGTTTCCTTAGGCGCGGAAAAATCCGTGCCGTGGGAAAAGATGAAAAATACAGCAACTCTCATCCGCAGCTTGAAGCGACAAGGATATTTCGTTGTGGCGCTTGAGCAGGATTCGCGCAGCATTCCTCTTTCGAAGTTCCGCCCGAAATTTCCCTTAGCCCTTATCGTAGGCAATGAAGTGCGGGGCCTCTCCCCGTCGCTGCGCGAACTCGCGGACGCATGCATTGAGATACCGATGCGCGGCAGCAAGGAGTCCTTAAACGTCTCGGTCGCATTTGGCGTTGCCGCGTACGCGATACTTGGCGCATAAGGTATACTGAAGACGATGCTTCAGATGCTGATCAAAAACCATTCGTTCCACGTGGCGCTTCTCGTGACAGCCCTTTTGGGGTCGCTCTTTGTAGCGAGTCCGCTGTTTCATTTCGTGCTGACGATCGAGGAACCTGCCGTGAAAGACCGCGAATTCGCGCATGTGGAAATCGGCGGGACGCAGGTCATTGCCGAAGTGGCGCGGACGGATGCGGATCGGCAGAAGGGCCTTTCCGGCCGGGGAGCGCTTCGATTCGAGAACGGAATGCTGTTTGTGTTCGACGGGCACGGCTACCCGGCGATTTGGATGAAGGATATGCAGTTTCCTATCGATATTGTCTGGATTTCGGGGAATCGTATCGTCGATTTCGAGGAGAATGCGCCGGTTCCTCCTGCGGGAGCCTCCGATACGGAACTTCCGTCCTATCGTCCTGATGGAAGTGCTAACCTCGTACTCGAAGTTCAAGCCGGGTTCATCAAGGAAAATAATGTGCGCATCGGCGATACGGTCGCGATCACATCGCAGAAAGATATCGAAGAGGCGCTGCGCAAACGGTTCGTCGAAAACCGCAAGGAGGAGCTCCGGCTCGTGCGCTCGGTCATTGCCAAAGAAGGATTGACGATAGAATCATTGAGAAAGCGGAAATACAATGGCAGCGATCTGAAAATCGTAAAGACGATCTCTGAAAATCCGGCATATACCAAATACCAGATCCAGTATCGAAGCGACGGGCTTTCCATCAGTGGTGTGATGAACGTGCCGAAGGCCGGCAAGGCGCCGTATTCTGTGCTGATCCTAAATCACGGATACATCCCTCCGGAGAAGTACACGGTCGGCCGCGGCTCGCGGCGCGAGCAGGATTATTTTTCGCGCAGAGGGTACGTGACGATCCATCCCGACTTCCGCGGGTATGGCGAATCGAGTCCCGATCCGGCCGCGCGCTACGATTTCAATGTCGGGTATACGATCGATGTCATGAATCTTGTCGAAGCGGTCAAGAAATACGAGGGCGGCATACTCGATGCTTCGCGGATCGGCATGTGGGGGCACTCGATGGGCGGGGGAGTGACGGAGCGTATCATGGTACTCCGTAATGACATCAAGGCCTTCGTGCTATTTGCGCCGATCTCTTCCGACATCAACGACAACCTCTACTTGGTGCAGGGAAAGATTACTGATATCGAGAAGGATTACGGCATCACACCGGAGACGCGGAAACTGTTGAGTGATTCGTCGCCGTATTATTTTCTCTCGTCCGTCACGGCTCCGGCTATGATCCATCACGGCACCAAGGATGCGATAGTGCCGATCGAGTACTCAAAAAAACTTTCCCGTTCGCTTCTCCGCAATCGCAAGACCGCACTTCTCTATTCATATGAGGGCGAGCAGCATGAGTTCATCAAGGCCTGGCCCCTGGTTATGACACGGTCACAGAATTTTTTCGACCAGTACGTGAAGTTCCCCAAAAAACGTTAGCGGAAAGTGGATAACCCCGATTGCGGATATTTTCCATCGGGAGTAGGATTTTTTCTAAGTTCCAGTTCTTTCGAGTTTCATATGAATGAAGGGAGGATGCCATGAATATCCGCACGCTGGTGATTGGAGTGGCTTTTCTCGCCCTTTACGCAGAATTCGCGCATGCCGACGATAGCGTCCGGCCGCATCCGCTTCCGCCGGAGCTGAGCAATCTCGCTCCGACTGCGGACGCCGAGTACACTTCCTGGTGCGGCAAACAGCGGGAGTACATCTCTCCCGACGGATCCCGGGTCAGAATCATCTTCGATACCGACGGGAAGCTCACCATCATCACGATCGGCTCCGGTCAATCATTTCAGGCCTGGCTCTATTTCCCGGGCAGTACCGTGCAGTACATGAGCGGAGTCGATGATGAGGTATTGTTTGAGCAGAGCTACTCCGGCTGCAAGCCTTTTGAGCACGTGCGAAAACAGGCCTGAAGCGAAAGGAGGAGCGCATGCGATACGCATCGATCTTGCTTTCCGCCATTTTCACGGTCCAGCTGCTCTTTGCGCAATCTGTCAGTGCAATTCCTGACCCTCCGAAACTCCAGGCGCTGACCATCGACAAGACGCCTTCGAAGGGGCTGTGGTGCGGGGAGGAGCTCCGTTTCATCAACAAGCATGGCCAGCAGGTGTTTGCGCTGTGGGCGCAGAACGAACGGTGGGAGCATGAGATCATCTTCCTTGCGGTATGGGCCGAACGCGATTTCCAGGCGTGGGTCCATCCGTACCGCTCTTCGGGCCCGGAGTATTTCAGCGGCATTGAAGGAAAAAGGCGGTTTGAAGACGGGTACCGCAAGGGCGGGAATTTCTGCCGACACTTCCAGCTTCTGAAGCTCGCGCGGTAGGTGTATACGCACAACGAGAATCCCTCGATTCTCGTTGTGCTTTTTCTTTTCGCGTAGTACAGTATTCCAATGGCAAACGAAATAGTCATCGATATCGAG